>OBEQ010618755.1_pt1 | contig 51444 bp, 44 predicted proteins | sample 1670901 | NCBI WGS metagenome assembly OBEQ01 (sample SAMEA104232315, study PRJEB22302) | groundwater metagenome | biome: forest; feature: aquifer; material: groundwater | place: USA | collected 2011-08-07 | depth 5.4 m
CCAAAACTTTACGTGATAAAAAGTGTTCTTTCAGCGCTCCTGAATTATTCCGCGCTCTGAATGAAGTCTACGCCGTTCCCGTCAAAGTCCGTGGAATCACCGCTTGGGTACGAAATGAACTTGAAGGAACTGCCTTCGAAGGTTACAGAACGCTCGGAATCAAGCCGCCGGAGCGTATGCTGAAACTTGAGAAAGAGGGTGTAGTGACACAGACCTCAGGCCAAAAAATGGGGACTTCTTTAAATACAGTGAGTTATGAAAACTAAGGTGTCAAAGTCGGGATAATCGGAAAACGGTTTTTGCTTCTCTCCAGCCCGCGAACCGAATAGAAAAATATAGGATGAATCCGGACCACACAGAAGCTATGGCGACAAATTTCTGAATTTGGGAACGGAGATTATTACGCCGCGATGGCGGCCTGGCGGAAATTGACGAAGAGCTGCAGGAGTTCTTTGCTGAGAGGACCAATCACTGGAATATAGCCCAGCGGAGTTCTTACGATTGTGGAATGGGCCGGCATAATGCTGGAATCACCCAAAGCCGCCGCGACGAGTTGGAAAGCGAGGTCAAAGGCGGAGTACGCGGAACGAGAATCGTCCGAATCCGCAATACCCACAAGTCGAATATTGCCCCTCAATCTGGCAGGCAGTTGAGACGAGCGGCGTGCTTGAAGAATACCCACGCTATCGGGATTTTGCATAATAACCGCCAAAGAAGTCCCGACGGCTAAACCTATGAGACTATCCAATTTAATATTTTCTCGCCGCATCGCTGTAAACGCCGCATCCACCTCAGTTCCGCCGGGACGCAATTCTTGAGTTAAAACAACCACATACGCTGTGGATAAATCTCGCAACTCTTGCAAACGCCTCGCGGAAAGCTCGCCTTTATAGGTTAAAGTAAGGACGAGCTTGGCCCTCTGGGATCGGGCCATCCTGCTTATGATAGCAATAGTTTGTTGGGCATCCACGGTTTTTTGAAACACGCTCACAGAAAGCACCAAGCCCAACTGAGAGCCTGAAGGAGCCGCTGCGAACATAGCCTCCAAACCTCCGTTTAATTGCCCCAGAATTTTGGCGCCTTCGCCGGAACTAAAAGCAGGAAACTGTCTAAGAACGCCGGACGGAACCGTTTCACGAATAAACGCCTCGGCGTCAAAGCGCCTTGCAGGCGCCGAGAGAGCTTTTGCCGCGGCGGCGGAGGTGGTGAAGGATCTTTTTAAGCCGGCCGCATTAAATGTCGTTCTATAGAGTGGTGTCTCAGCCACCGTCACGCCACGCCCGTTTTCCGCCGTGAATGAGCGTACTTCGGCTGTAAACGTGCCGTTTCCGATACTCTGAAAAATCACTTGAGACCCACTGGGAGAAATGAGGGTAAAGCCCACTCCCGCTACCGGCACAATGGTAACCCCCGTAGCGGTAGTTGGCAAAAGACCCGAAGCGGCGGCCAGATGAGTGACCAAACGTTCTGCTTCCGCGCTTGAAATTTGAGCGCTAGCCCTCTCCCCGGCGCTCCCAATCAAAGCGCTTGTGCTCGGAGCTCTCAGCCGAGTCGTCACTGAACCGGCCGGTGCAGTGACGCTTCGAACAAGCGTATTAAAATTGGCCGCTACGCTGCCGGGCTCTGCGGCGCTTGTGCGAACAGCAAGACGCGACGCGGTGACTGCGTTGCCGGCGGCAGGCGTCGATATAAAGCTTTGAACATCCGGAATTTGTTGCAGTACACTATGCGTACGTGGATCCAAAGTATCGCCCACCGCTATTTGGGGGGCCATCCGCGCCCCTTTGACGCGCGCCATCCCTGCCTTGCCGGCACCTGCCTGCCGGCCAGGCAGGGGCAGGCGCGCGGCGGAAAGCTTAATGACATCGATACTATATTTATCTCTTCCATATCCAGGGCCTTCTTGGATTTTCTCAACAAATAACCCAAACCTTTGGTTGGGATCGAATTTCAGATATTCGGGAAGATTGGGGAGAATCGCCGGCGTAACGGTTAAGGCTTTTCCGAGAACATTCAAAAGAACTTTGCTTCCGTCACTACTGATGCCTATGACAAACTGCCGCATCGGATAAACGAGTCTGTTTTCCCACGGATGGTTTTTTAACGAACCATAAGCAATCTGATAAGCGGCGTCCCTGATAATTGAAGCGGCTTCCTCTTCTTCTTTGCTCATCGCTGCTCGATCAGCGATGTCTTTTTCATACCAGGTACTCCGTTCCAATTGTGCATGCGTTGGAATGCCAACATAACCAGGGATATCCAGGACGTAATACACGTTTACCTCAAGGCCCGCCTTTAGTTTGCTCTGGGTTTCCAAAGGCTTTTTTGCCTCAGTATCCGCAGATAAAGCAACATTGTCCACGCGAACCGGGTAATAGTGAGGCTTCTCCGCTTCGTGGGCTTTAACCCAAGACAGAAATTCGGTGTAAGAGATGTCCTCTTGAATGGTGTATTTGTCATAGTAAGGCCACCGGCCGGTGGGTTTGACCACTGCCGCGAGGCGGGCGGCGGAGGGTGCTATACGAAGGAACGGCTCTCGGAGAACATCGGGAATGTCTGTACTTTTAATAATCGCTTTGACTTTATTTTCTGGGCTTTCATCTATATTGGCGCTTAAAACCCACCTCTGCATCAGGGTTCCATGGATGTTCATGGGTCTTCCCTGATAAACAAAAGGATCTCCTTTGTTGTCCCGCGTAAAGACCTCAAGCACAATCCCTGAGGATTGGGCCGCTTTGTTAGCCTCCGCGTAAGCACGATTGAAATCGGCGTCGGTAATGGGAACCGCAAGGCGGGCGCCGTTTGCAGGTTGGCCCACGACGAAAGGCTGTCTTAACTGCGCTATTAAGGATGCCTCCTCGGCCGCTAAACGTTCTATGGCTTCCTGGATTTTTTTGAACGCCTCCTCCTCGGTCTTTCCTCGGTACCTGTAAAATTTCGCTTTGTTTTTTAAATTCTCCAATTGATACCGTACAACGACCGCCCGGAGCCGAAGGGCCTGTTGGTCTTGGAAGAAGCTCTCCGCCGCGAGGCGGGCGGCGGAGGAATAAGCACGTTTATCGGTCGGCTGTGCACTAGGTGCATTTTTGATCCGTTCATTCAAGGCATCCAGAATACCATTTAAGGCTCGATAGTGCTCCGCATAGAAAGTCTGTGCTCCCATTCGCACCGTCTTGACATTACCAAAAAAGTCTGTTTGTATCTCAACAGTCACCGAGAGATCTGTGTTAATGATCTGATATTGTCGAACTACTCCAAACGCGTAGCTTGGGATGTATTTCACCTCTTGAGCCACATGAATAAAGTTCAATAAATCGAGGAGGTTCCATAGAACCATAGGCGTGCTTTTAAGAGAATCTAATATCGCCATCCGCAAAGCCCGAACGAGGGGCATAACCGCCCTGGGAGATCTTTTTTGACCAAGAACCTTTGCAGCAACCCTCCTTGTTCTCCCATCATCACTGGTCAACGCTTGAAGAAGCCGGTCTAGTTGCCGCGCCATCCGGGCGCCTTCAGCGGACGCGGCGGTGGATTTTCCTTCCATCATAGAAACACCCGGTTCGGTCGTGATCAAAAGATTTGCTTTACTATTCGTATTTTTATTTGCTCGAAGGATACCCGACAATCGAACTGTGGCTAATGGTTTACCATTTTGCAAAAGCACGAATGCCTCGTCACGAGCCAGCGTCACCCTTTTAAAACGCACCCCCGAACTAAGGTCAAGCTCCAATGGCTTCTCAGGATCAACGGATCGAATCGCGATACCGGAATCGACCTCTCGAACACCTATTTTTAGGTGGTCGGAGCCTGAATCAATTCTGCTAACCCTAATAAATGCGACGACACTTTCCGTGGTTTTTATCTCTACTTCCGTATGACCATTAGCATACCTCTGCATTGAAAATTGCTTTGTTTCCGCCATCCGGGCGGCGGATTTTTCTGTCATCGCGAGCCCCGTCGAATGACGGGGCGTGGCGATCTCAGCTTTTAGACCGGATGAGATTGCCTGCCCGTCCGGCAGGCGGGCTTCGTCGCGCTGCGCGCTCCTCGCAATGACGGAGGTGGTTGCCGCCGCGAGGCGGGCGCCGGAAATGATAAATGGATAGCGCCTCAATTCATCCTTAAATTGTCCGTATTCACCTCCAAATGGGTTCTTCCAAGCGCCAGTCTGAACCTTATCATTGATACTCGCTACCAATTCAGTTACAAGCGATCGTGCGACGCTAAAATCAGTAATAAGCGTTTTAAAGGTCTCGCTGGGAAAAGCTACAACCTTGGAAGGTTCTACTCCGAAAATATCTTCCTGTTTTTTTAAATCAACGGTGGGAACCAAAATCAACTCAAACGGCTCGCCAACATCACTTTGGGAACGTCGAATCTCAATATCCAAGGAACTGTAACCTGCCTCCGTTTCAGGAAGGTGAACTGTACCCTTGTATGATTCCGCCATCCTCCCGCCAAAAAGAAGGCGGGCGGGCGCCTCAATGGGTTCAACGGGGACAGTCCCGTTGCCAAAGACTCCATTTGAGGGGGACGGTCCCTGTTGGACGTTCCCTAAGCCCGTCAACGTCTCCGCCGCGAGGCGGGCGCCGTCTTGGTCCTTTACTAACGATTGGATTAGTTTGATCATTGCTCGAATGCGTTGTTCTTGTTTTATACCCGGATTCTGGCGAAGCGCCTGCTTAAGGCGAGGCAAGGCATTCTCTCCTTGATTGAGGGAATAGGCTACACCACGCATTCGGGTTTCAGAAACGTCAGACGCTAGGTCAAACAAAGCGGCTGAAAAGTCTGTTTCAAGTTGCCGGGCAAGATTGGTCCGCTCGATCTGGCGAGCGCTGTCCTCTAATTGCCCGACAAGCCACCTGAGCAAGTCATAATCAAACTGGCGCTCACCAAGAATCTTACCTACTACAACCCCTAAATTTATGTCCTCTTCTGTACGCGGCGGTCCTACCACGAGTTCGTTTTGGAGATGCCTATAGAGCGCATCGGCCTCAACTCCACTTTGTTCTAGTAATCTCTCCAAATAACCTTTCATTTTATCCAAAGTAAGCGCCTCAAGTGGCTCTACAAAAAGCTCTCCTTGCTTACTTAGGTTAATAATTCGAATATCGTCTCCTTCCTGCCGTCCAACCACCTCCAACTTGAAATGCACCCCTTCGACATCGAGAACGAGATCAGCTTCCTTCCTCCATGGCCATAACCTGCGCCATCTCGATGGCTTACTCGCGATTTCAAAAGAATCAACCAAATTTTGCCACCTGTCAGGCTCCTCTCCTTTTCCTCTGATGGGGCCAATCAAAGCACGGCCATAGGCCCGTGCAACAAAAATGCCTGATTGCCGATTCGAGTCGAAAAATATGCTTATCGGTCTTTCGAGAGAATAAGTTCTTGGTTTCGCGTCGGACGCCGCAATCACCTCAACAAATTGCCTTTCGTTGAAATTAGAAGTCCTTCTCAATTTTCTAAATGCCGTAACGGCTCTATCAATGTCACCTTGGTGTATCATCAGTGAGATAACAGTAACGTCCGCCAACCGCGCGGCGCTCCCTAGGACTTCATCAATTTTCCGAAGTTCGGCATCTGGCATGGTTTCGCCAAGCTTTCTCGCCATAACGTTAAAACGCGCCATCCTCGCCCCGTTGTCTGAGTTCAAAGTTGGAAGATGAAAGTTGAAAGATTCTTCCAACTTTGGACTTTCACCTCTTGACTCAGAAAACGCCATCCGCGCCCCGTCATTCGACGTCAGTCCCGTCGTATGACGGGACGAGGCTGACGCGCCTTGAGCGGCTTCATTAAGTTCAACGCGAAGTATCTTCTTTTGTTCTGTCAATCGACGAATCTGTTCATCAATGTTTGTCAATTGAGACGAATCGCCAGCGAGATGCATCCTATCCGCGCGTAAATTCCTGAGCTTAGTAGCAATGTCGTTGAGAACCTCCTGTACCCGAATGCCGCTGACCGGAACGACGGACGGCACAGGGGTTCGTTCGATGGAGAAAACCCTGCTCTCGGCGTTCCAATGAATGGAGAAAAGAGCACCCGGGTCCACTTTGTCTTGCTTCCATTCCTCAAGAGCCGTCTTTGCCGGCAAAATTGCAGTTCTCTTGTCATCCAGAGACAGCTCTCCGCCGTTCAGTGAATAAGTGGCATTGGGCGTGCGCTTATCAAGCTCGGCAATTAACTCCTTCACCTTCGATGACGGAACCCCCTCAATGGACCCTTGCCTCGTGAGCTCGTCCGCCAAAGAAACAACTTCCGCTTCATTTTCCGCCATCCTCGCGCCGGTAGTGGCGGCGGAACTAATCCCCAGCTTTCGAAGTTTCGCAGCAACATCCGCTGTATTTCCCTGGAATATGGGTCGCTCATAAATATCCCCAGCAGCCATCCTAGCCCCGGACTCTTGCCCCATCCTTCTCAGGGCTTCTCGGGCGGCCTCCGCAGCGACCACGTTGGCAAGCGGTTCGTCATTATTAGCAACTCGCTGCAACCGCTGGACAACCCAATAATTAGAGTTCCACCCTCCACTGGACGCAAACTTCACGAACTGGCTAATGGCATCCTCGCGAACGATCGGATTACTATCCCCCAATCGAGCAATCTGTCCTGTGACATCCAGCCCGTGGATCGTGCGAATAGTGATTGTGTCAACCCTACCCGACTCGGCCAGCCGAGCGCCGGCACTTCTTCTCAGCTGGGCTGACCGCGTCTTAAGTTTTCTTACATATTTATTGTAAGGCCTTGCGAGGCCTTGCTCGTCTATCTCTCTGAGTGCCCCAAGGACGATTCTCCGATCCTTTATTCTCCTATCGGCTCTTCCAGCGGCAGCCATGGCTTCTGTTGGTTTCCCGCTTGGCAGCGCAGTTAGGATTGCTTTATTTGCGACAACGGCCTCGTAAGCCAGCCGAAGTAAAGCCTTGATTTTTTCGGTTTGGGCCAACCGCGCGGCTTGGCCGGGCGGGGGGTTGACTTGGGCCTCAGCCCATTTGAAAATCGTGTGTACGGAGGATGGTTGCGCAAGCATGGCTTCTCTCAAAGCAGGCGCGGCTTTCTTTGCCTTCTCGCCCATGTCCGCAAGGATTTGCGCTGCCCCCCTACGAACGGCTTGGCTTTTATCTCTCAAGGCCTCTATCAAAACATTTATCGACTCATCAGGGCTTGGGCCGATTTCCCGCAAAGCTCTCACGGCTGCGATACGGACAGAAACATACCCGTCTTTTAATTTTTCGATCAACTCAGGGACTGCCGGTCCTGCAGCGGGGCCCATACCTCTCAAAAATAAAGCGGCGTCACGGCGTACGTACTCATTCGGGTCACTTAAAGCGGCCTTTAAACCGGGTAAAATCAATGCAGGTTCGGCCTGGATGGCAAGCAATGCGTTAAGAATTGCCGTGCGGACCTCTTGTCTATACGTTCTTCTAAATACGTCCACCAATACTTGTGGCAATTTAGGATATTTTTCTTTCGCGGGCGGGCCGATTCTACTTATGGCCTCGGCAGATCCTTGACGCCGGTCAAAATTTACATCCTCCAAACCTCGAACCAAAACGCGCACAACCCCTTCTGTTTCCGGAGCAATCCGGCTTAAGGCCAAAGCAGAAGCGACTCCGACAAAAAAATTATCGTCATTCAAATGTCTAACAAGAGCGGGAGCGGCCGAGGCACGAGCGTCAGGACCAATACCACCCAAGGCTCCACTAATAGCCACGAGGAGTTCTGACTGAACATTGACGTCCAAGGCGGCGGCCAAATCCGCTGAAGCCTCCCTGGCATTCGGGCCGATTCTACCAATAGCCCGGGCGGCGGCAATGCGAACCATAATGATTTTATGCCTTAAAGCCGCGGATAGCTGTGGCACCGCTGTCTTCGCGGCAGGGCCAAACTCGCCCAAAGCTTCGGCGGCGGCTTGTTGAACATAATTATCCTGCCTCCAATACTCTTGCCTGTTTGTTTCTAAACTCCGGGCTAGTGCGGGCACTACGTCTGTCGCTCTTCTTTTAATTTGACCCAGAGCCTTGGCGGCCGCGATTCGAACCTCGTGCGCCGGCTCCTGGTTGGGGTCTAAAAGCCTAATTAATTCAGGGACGGCCTGTTCTGCTCCTCCACCAAGCAGGCCCAAGGAAATAGCTGCCGCACGTCGGTCTCCAGGATTCGAAGCCTTTAAACCTTTTGCCAATTCCGTAACATCCGCCAGCCTCGCGCCGTCGGGGCCTGGAGTCGAGAAAATATCCCCGTCGTTGAGGGCAGGCTGAAGTTTTTGTCCGGCGGGAGATTGAATCCAACCGCGTTTTTCTAGCCAAGGCAGCGCCTTTTTGCCAATCCAAAGAGTCATGACATAGAAAAGGATGGGTCCGGCAACAGAGTTAGAATCTTTTCCTTCAATTTGATACTTCCCCCTTTGTAACCCGTCATAAAGAGCTGCAACAACCTCGGAGTTCGCCTCCCGTCTTGAGTGAAACACCATCAACACAAATACCAAAACCAAAGCAACGCCGCCCGCAAGAGCTCCGAACATCACCCGTGGATCAATAGAAACACTTTGAACCGCCAACCGCCCGCCGCTTCTTGATTTTGTCCACGTGTTCAACATCCATTTTTTCTTCCAACCGTTTTTCCCAAGCAAATCAACAATTCTCTCGTCAGAAAGTCCTCCTGCATTGGCTTTAATAGTGCTAAAGGGTGCTGAGTTGCCTGGAGAAAACGCCGCAAGAAACGCCATGAATTCAACTGGTACTCGGACTGAGGCTGGCGTCTTGGTGGGCACGGTAAAGTCAGCTTCTTCGCCAACAGGACCAACGCCTTCATCCCACGAGAACGCCTCGGTTGTCTCAACCGATCTGCGATACCGCTCTATCAATTGCTTTTTCCGTCCTTCCACATCCGACCTGTGCAACAATTCATATATTCCAAAAAATCTCTGATCAAACGCCTGTCCTTCTTGGGGGATTTCATATCTCATTCCCTCGGCAAACCTGACGACAGCCGCCTGTTGCGACGATGGTAATTGTCCTAATTTGTTCGGATACCCCGCGAGTACTCCCTCTACGAACGCTTCAAATTCGTCTCCTGTCATCCGAATCACCCGTGCCGTCTCCAAAAGAGATGCCATCCTCGCGCCGGGGGCGGACGGTTGTGCTCTTTCCGCCTCACGCCTCTGCCTCCAAATTTCCTCTCGGTCAATTCTGACACGTGGAAAAGTTTGTACGCCTATCCATGCTTCGCTTTTTTTAACCTTAGTTGCCAAAACTGTGATCCCCTGTTCGATTCCAGTGGGTTGTCCTTTCAAAAACTCGCGCGGGTCGGCAGGTTCTTCGCCTTTTTGAATACTCAATAACGCTTTGTCAGGTTCGACTTTTTTTACATAGGTCAATCGAATAAGAGGGGCTGTTTGAATAATGATGGCTTCGCCCGGTTTTCTCCTTAAAACGGTAAAATCTTTCAGCGGCTCTCGAGGGGCCGCCAGCCGCGCGGCGGATTCCAAACCCGCCAAAGCGGCTCTAATGTGAGTTTGGAAATCTGTGAGTGAGTCGGCTTTCACTTTTTCCAGTAACTTCCCGGCGCCACCATCCAAAGACGTGAGGATTAAACGAATATCTTCCGGCCTCGCCGTCCACACTCTTTTGATCAAATCCCGTAAAGAATCATGCCATTGCCGCACACCCAGTTCCGTGAGATAAAGGGACTGCTCAAAATCCAGTGAGGTTCCGCTTCGGTCCAGAAACACTGTGAGATCTCCGAGCGCCAGCGCCAAATTTCTGGCCAGCGCCCAACGAGAATAGAATTCGTCCTGCTCTTCGCCCAAAACCTGATAAGCGCCGTCAATGTTCTCGGCGGCCGCACGCAAGGCAATCCGCGTTCTTGCATCGTTTCCGGCCCGCTCTATCGGACGAAACCGGATGAGTTGAATATAGGACCAAACGCTTCGCAAAGCAGCCTTTGCGCTATCGGCATCCCCGGCATTCAGCGCTTCGTTCACATAACGCGAAGCTTGCTCCAACGGCACACCCGGCGAAGCAAATTGCGAGACATCGGAAAGCGTTGAAAGAACAGGCGTCAAAAACTTGGGCAGTAGTGCTTTCTTGAATTCAAACTGCTCGGGTGAAATCTGGCGAGGCTCTTTTTGAGGCGATTTCCCTTTACCGCTATTTAGAAGGAAAAGCCTGTATACTGCCCATGTCAACACTGCCCCGATGGCGGCCCCAACACCCGAGGACAATAACATCATGACGGTTGAGGCTTCCGCGGCGAGCCGGGCGGCGGAACCACCGCCCAACAACCGATCCACATGCCCGTCTATGATTGACCTTAATTGCACTTCGAGATCTGCTTTTTCGTCTAGAAGCTTCTGATTATTTTCCGTCGTATAAGCGATCTCATCCTTATTGGCTCGCTTGTAAAACACTTCAATTGGTTCTCCCTCGGCGGATTTGAATTCAATTTGAGTCCGCGTACCGGGTTTGGGGTTCGTCGCCAGAAATTCCGCGACGGTGAGGCGGGCGCCGTTAGCGGCTTCGCCACCGGTCACCAAAGTGTCAACGCGGGCGAGAAGGTCTTCCCGCAGAATTTGAAGTTTCTCGTCAAGTAATCCATCTCTATACACTCTTTGAGGTATTTCTTCTAGGAGAGCCCGCACTTTGGAATAGTCTCCGGACTGCAGACTTTTCATTAACTCGCCTTTCACCGAATCAAGAGACTCTCTATCCTCATGGAAGAAGCCGGCGTATTTAGCGGCAAAGCTCAGCAAGAGGACAGTATCCTCCAACAAAACCTTGGGATATGTTGAGGCCACAAGTCGCCGCACTTGGGACGCAACCCCATAAACTTCTGTATCCAACTGCTCTATTTCTCTTGAATATCCACCTGTTAGGCTTGGGACGTAATCGAAATAGAAATGGCTAAAGAAATCATGCCACTTACTCGAAGCGCGTCTGATCGCTTCTTCATCCGGTCGTCCCTTGAGATCTCGCTTTATATCCAGAAGCAACGTGCGGGCCTTTGCAAATTCTGCTTTTTGGAGTCGAGTATACCCCCTTATTTCCAGCGTCCTCTTACTAAAATCGCGACTAAATCGATCTAGCGCCAAACTGGTTTCTGAAATTGATGCCATCCTCGCGCCGGAAATGATAAACGGATGGCTACGCAATCTCTGCTTAAACTGTCCATATTCATCTCCAAACGGGTTCTTCCAAGCACCAATCTTAATCCCACTATCGATATCCGCTGCCAATACGTTCACAAACGATCGGGCGACTTTAAAATCAGTAATAGATGTTCTAAAGATCTCTCCGTGAAAGTTTGCAATCCTGGGAGATTCCATTCCGAACTGAATTGTCTCTTTTTTTGAATCAACGGCGGCGACCAAAATCAGCTCAAACGATTTACTAACATCACCTTCGGGCCGCCGAATTTCAATATCCAAGGAATTGTAACCTGCGTCCGTTTCAGGAAGGTGTACTGTAGTCTTGTACGATTCCGCCATCCGAGCGCCATTATGTCGATCCAGCAATCGGGAGCTTGACACTTCGGGAAAGTCATGATATCTTTCCATTACCCTATGTCTATCATTACCTTGCCCCAAATCATTACCGAAAGACTCACTGAGTCCGGTGCCAAGGCGCTGGCCGAGATTCTCGACAAGATCAGCGAGCAATCTCAAAAAGCCACTCTGGAAATCGCCGAAGAGCGCTTCGAAAAGCGTATTGCTCAATTGGATTCCAAAATTGAGAATGCGAAGGCCGAGCTCGTTAAATGGATGTTCATTTTTTGTGTGGGGCAAGTCGGCGTTATTACCGCCATCCTTTTTGCCTTCTTGAAGAAGTAGTTTTCCTACATTATTCGCCGCCATCCGGGCGCCTGAGCCGCCAGTCGAAGACTTTTCTAAAACCTCCTTCCGGACAACTTTAAAACTCTGAGGCGCGATGAAAACAAAAGAGACTTTATTCTCTTTTGCCCATGCGACTCCGATGAACGCTTCCTGGCCTTTTTCCCCAAGAAGATGGTATCTCTTTCCGACTTTCAGACTAGCGCTCACGGGTGTGTCTCCGTACCCCCACCCCTGCAGGGTGACAGACACGTTTTCGTCGGAAGTAAAACCGGCCACTGTCAAATCCAACACACGCACTCCCAGAGAAAAGGCTCCGGCGCCGTCATGAATTAAAAAGCCTTGTCCTTGGTTTCGAATGGAAACAAAACCTTCGAAAACGGTGACAGCGTGTATTTCCGAAACAGGTACGGCGGGTGACTGTGTTCTCACGCCTTTGGACGTATACAGCAACTGCTTAGATCCTGTTTCGCCAACGACCTTTTCAAATTGAATGTCGTCAATCAAACCCGCCTGTTTTTTGAGAATGCGCAAGGATTTTCCCTGTCTAATCTCACCTGTTCTAACCTTAGTTAAAAACTCCCCGGCGCTCATGGTCGGGAATAAGTCTCCAACGGGCTTCAAAATTATCCTCGTGCCTTCGGGCTTGATAACCTCGATGCTATATTTATCCCTGCCGTATCCTGAGCCTTGTTGGATTTTCTCAACAAATAAACCAAACCTTTGAATGGGATGCTTTGTATCACCTTTCTCGGCAAGTCTCGCCCCCACCCCGTCATTGCGAGCCAAAGGCGAAGCAATCCTCCGGGGGATCGCCACGCTCGCTTTGCTCGCTCGCGATGACAATGAAGACGTTCGCTCCCTTAACACACCCTTTAATGTCTCGGCCGCTGAATGCGGATTTGCATCCGCCAGCCGGGCGCCTGAAATCCTTTGGATCTCAGGTGCCGCGAGCCGGGCGCCTGGGCCGCTGGTCAAAGAATTTTCTAAAGCCTCCTTCCTGACAACTTTAAAACTCTGATTGACACCAGGGAGGAATTGGGCTACCCTGACATCCAGAATGCGAATCGACTTAGACCAAAGCCAACGCAAGGAGTTGGCCAAGCCTTTGTATGACATAGGCAAGTACATAGCGCTCGGACTCGTGATAGGCCCGTTAGCGTCTCCTTCGATTCCGTTGCGGCCGGGTATATTTGTGTACGGAGTTGTCGCTTCTTTTGTTTGTTTTGTCATAGCGACCTTGCTTAACAGGGAGTAGCCCCAATGAATAATGCGGAACAAGGATTGTATATAGTTTTCACGGCGATTATCGTGTTTGCCATCATTGCTGGCATTATTGGGTACCCCAGGCACAAGCACCCCAAATAAGACTCCCCCTAGCAAAGCGTCGCTCACACCAGTCCGGCTTTTCAGCAAACGGGGTTCTTTATACAAGAATGGAACAAATTTACGGCCATTGATTTTGGCATACAAAGCCGCTTCTTCCATCGCCTTGGCGAGGCTTTCGACGTCATTTGCGGAAGAGACCGACATCGGGAAGTTTGTTTGAAGTTCTCCTTCCCGCGCAAGCAATTTTCTCCGTTCAAGATCTCTTGCGATAGCACCCGTGGTTTTGGCTTCTTCGACTTGCAAAGCGCTGAGTTCTTTTTCCAGAAGCCCTTTGCCAAGTTCAACGTATGGCTGGCGCAGGTACAGATTTTCCTGAACAATGCGAGTCGCCGGATTGTACAGATCATTGATGTCAACGTCCGAGGCTTTTTTGCCGGCTTCCAAGAGCGCCCGCGCGATCAAACGCTGGCCCACCGTCGCGGTCATGCCGTAGAAAGTTGAAAAAAGAAAGCCGAACTGATCCGCGGCCATTTGCTTATCGAGATTCTTATTCAATGGAAGTTCCACAACATTAAATGCGTTTCCATGGAACATTTTCCCCTCGATACGCAAATCAGATAAATTGATGATGAACCGGTTTTTTTCATAATAATATTTTTTCTGGGCCTCCCAGTCGCTCTGGCGGATCGCCACTAAATTTGCGAACCCTCTCTGCCAGACGCTCTCATTGAAATTCTGTTCAATGGCTTTCCCAAACCAGAAATATTCGTCGGGGACCACGAGCGCGATATCCGTGATACCTTCATCCAGTATCCGGTTAGCCCATTGGCTGCCAAGGTGTTGTCGTACGCGGATTTCTTCGATATTCCGGCGGCGAATTTCCCAATAACGCTCGGCATCCAGCTTGTGATAGGCCAAATAGGTCATCATGTGAAGGTCCGCCGTCCAGCGGCCGCCAACATTGTCGAACATTGCGCCAAAGCCCGGCGCGTCGTCGCCAAGCTCGTCGCCAAGACCCGAATTGCGGATAAAGGCCGACAGGCGGCTCTGGTCGGGGCGGTCCGTCGTTTCAAAGAACATGTTGCCGAGCACTTCGGCGAATATAGTTTTGACTTGGGCGGGGCCTAACTGCAAACCCCCGGCCTGGTGAGATCGCTGAGACACAAGCTCGATGAGGCTTGTGATCCCAAAACGATCCTGGTCCACCTTGAATAAATCGGCGCCCTTTCGTTCCTTGCCATCGGGGAAATTGACTTCATGCAGCGTTTCAAACACCAGATCGGCAAATGCCTCGCCGGTAATCACCTGACGCTCGGCCGCATGTTTTAAAAGGATGTAGAAAAGCTCTGAGAAAATGATCATTGTCTCGTCGGTGGAGCCGGACTTGGAGCTGGGGATCACGGCCACTTCATCCCAATCGGCGTGATAGCGATTCAACAGAGTCTGAATGGACGCTTCAAAATCTTTGCCCAGCTCATATTCGCCGACAATCCCCCCGGAGGTTGGATCGATGACCTGAAACACATCGGCGATGCCCTGGAACGGCGTATGCTGTCCGCCGATGCCGGGTTTGATGACAAGCTTGATGCTCTTGCCCTTTGCAGCCAATTTTTTGTTTCTTCTATCGAAAAAATCCCGCATGTTTTTAACGCTTTTTAAGAAAAATTCTTTTCCACTAGAGGCCACGGTCTCACCGTTCAACACCACGGCATCTTCCGTGAAATATCCCTGATTTCCCTTTGTGGCATGCGGACCGTCGATCGCGGCTCCGTGCGGCACACCCCATCCGATTTGTCCGTAGCCACCTTGCAAGAAAGCTTGTGCCGCTTGTACACTGGGCGCGTTGAGTGGCGTGGTAAGAAGCCCAGCGATTTTTGCCGCTTCGGTTTTTTCCTCTTGAAACGCCAACCGCGCGGCGAGAGCGGGTTGAGATGCGGTTGCTGGGGATGGCTGGGATTCGTTTGAAAGTCGTGCGGCTGTGAGGCTAGGAACGCTTCTCGGTACCCCACCAGCAACCGAGCTTTCACCGGTATTCGCCAACCGCGCGGCAGTTGATGTATGTTCTTGGGTGACGTCCGTGAGTCTAAATACATACTTATCACCTCGTCTATACCACCCAACACTATAGACCCGATCGTCTCTCAACGCGCTAGCACTGGAATCTATTTGTAGACTATCTAGGAAAACCTGAACAAATGCTCCTCTGGTGGCCGTGGCCTGAATCACCTGTTTCGCTCTACTGCCACTCATAGTCTTCTCCCATGCCAACCTCGCCGCAACAAGCCTAACCTCCCCGCTGCCTTCGGCAGTCGCCCCTTCGTAAGGAGGGGAAACACTTGCCTTCTTTCCTCCCCTTACGAAGGGGAGGTGGCTTCGCCAATCGGCGAAGACGGAGGGGTTAAACGCGAATCTGAATGATGGCGTGGATTCAACGGGATTTCTCGCTTCGCTCGAAATGACAAGGGGAGCTTGGGCAAGTTCCGCCGTATTCAAATCATTTCTCACCGCATTAAATGAAAGCTGTCTCCAAACTTCGAGTAGCTCCGCCACGATCATTGAATCTTCCTTCTTCCCCGTGTCCACGGTCTGTTTCTTAAGAAGAGGGTTCTCGTTCCCGAGCTGGCCCAGGAGAATTTGTTCGTACTTTTGAATATTTGTTTCCTCGGACACGTGCGGGGTGACTACGGCGTAGGAGACGCCTTCTTTTTTCATCATTTCTTTTAAATTCGGCGTGTGATAGCCGCCGGTGATGAGGACGGCGATGTCCGTTTTATCCTTTTGCATCTTTTTTAAGGCCTTGTCGAGAAACACACGGTCTCTTTCTTCGTTGGTGCGATAGAAGTCCTCGGCCTCTTTGCGGTTATCCTCGATTAAGGAAAGATAGCGCAGAACGTCCGCGTAATTGCCGCGGTCACAAAGTCTCTTATTGAGAAAGGCCAGGAGCACGATCGTCTCATAGCGCACGTCCTTGCGGTCCGTCGAATATTCCAAAAACTCGTCTTTCGAGGACTGGAGCAGGAAGAGTTTCTTTAAGACTTTGAGGTAATCGGAAATTTGATGCAGATACGCCGCGGCCTCGTTACCCTTGAGCGAGTTTTTGTAAACCTCTTCCTCAAGCGACTGGATCTCTTTCAAAAATTCATCCAGATCAAGCACCGAGTAGCTTTTTAGATAATCGTGGTACAACACGAGATTCCCAAAAGCGCCGGCGTTTATTTTCTTTTTCCCGGCTTCCTGAAAAAGCGCTTCATAGAAAGGAAGCGGCGTGAGCGAATCCGATTTCATTTTCCCAAAGCGCGAAAGAAAATACCGGATCGCCTCGGGGCGGTCAGCCTCGTCCTTGAATAGAACGTTGACCAGCGCCTCCTGTTCGGTATTGGCCTTCTTAAAATCAATACGGTCTTCTTTTTCTTTCAACGTCTTTAAATACAGAAAATGCGGGAAGCCCAGGAGATTTATTTTATAACGGCCCGCGTAGTCGGACAAAAGCGTGTAGTATTCGGTGAAGTTTTTTTCTTTTTTCTCGAATTTCTGAAGAAACTCATCAAAGGCCACGATATCTTTGGGAAAAATCTGCCTTTTTAAACTCTCTAACCTCTTCTCAATCTCCTCTATATAAGGAAGGACTGCCTCTCTTTTCTGGACTATGGAGGCGTAGCTTTTCAGGTTTTTCTTGTAAAGCTCTCCCTGCTCCACGCCCCAGAGCTTCATGTCATAGTCCGAGGAGAGGTTCAAAAACTCGGCGCCGTTTATCTCGCCGGACATCAAATACTTTTTCGCCACCTCTTCTCTTTTTTCTTTCGGCGCGAGAGGCCTCAAGAAAGAAAGCGTGTCGTCCTTGGTGCCGCCTTCGAGGAAGATAGTCTTCACTTTGTATTTTTGTATCAGCGCCTCCAGAACTTTCGAGATATTTCCTTGAGCGCCGGCGTTGGTGTGCGCGTCCTGGATGTGGATAATAAATTTGCCGTTTGCGCCTTTGGCGGAATAAATATCCGTTATTTTCGCGGCGCTTTGCGGGATCTGCAGAAGATTTGGGTTGTGAACAAGATCATTGGGGACGAAAACTAAAGGTGCAGCGAATGAGACGTCGCTTAGCGTAAAAGATATGACCAGCGTTGAGGCGATGACTTTTAATAAAGGATGCGATTTTCTCATTTAATATTACGCATTATTAAAAGTTTATCCAATCTGACATTTATAAAAAGCATCTGGCCAGCAATGCTTTTTGGAAAGTGAAAATTGAGTTGTGATAAGTTTACACGATGGGTCTATGAGCGTCAATACTGAAACGTGAAAATCGGGTGTTTTAAGCTAAATTTCTTGCATCTACGTTTTAAATCTAATTAATTACGGCTTAACAATGAATGATTTTCTTATCAAAGATTTACTAATTTTTTGGCAGTGATTTCCATCTTTTATGATTCCAGACCCACAGATGCGGGTAGCGGCGGATGTACTTTTCCTGCACGTCCACCCATTTTTGGGTGTTGATGCGTACGTCTTCTTCTTTATTGCCGGTTTCTGTAAGCTCAATCGCGGGTTCCACAATCATGTGATGCCGAATACCCTCTCTCACGATAAAAACGGGGATGATCGGCGCACCAGAGGCGAGCGCAAATCGCACCGGAGCCGTCGGCGTGAACGCGGGGTGATTGAAAAAATTGACAAAAACGCCGTCCACCGATGCGACATCTTGATCCACCACAAAGCCCAGCATGCGGTTCTTTTTTAACACGCCGAGCATCGATTTCACGGAGGCATCGCGGTAAATCGTCTCGACTTTCATTTTATTCCTCAAATCCACAAGCAGGCGGTCGTATTTTTCATAATAAATTTTCCTTGCGATCACGGTGCAAGGGTAGCCCTTCATCGCGGTGTAGCCGCCCATGATTTCCCAATTCCCGAAATGCGCGATGGTGACTACCACCCCTTTGCCGGCTTTTAACCCCTTGTCAAAATGCTCATAGCCCGATGCCCTCACAATGTCATCAAAATGGGGAATAATCTTATCGACCTGTGCAAGCTCACTCATCGTGCGGCCGTAATGTTCAAACACCTTCGCGCCGATTTCGCGGATTTCCTTTTCGGATTTTTCATTGCCAAAGGCAAGGCGAAGATGCGAGAGGGTCTTTTTCTTCTCTTTAGGCAAAATATGAAACGCCGTGCGGCCCAAAAAACCGCTTACGATAAACCCCACACGATACGGGAGGAGATTAAACAACGCTCCGGCCGAAATAAGCAAATAATAAAGGATGGGGCGGTAGAATTTGTGTTTCATGCGGGTTCTTGTTGCGTCACGCAGTGGATCGACCCCAGTCCATACACCAATGCCGTGCATTCGATCGAAACAATCTTCCTATCCGGAAAAACTCCTTGGATGATTTTGACGGCCAACCTGTCATTTTTATGGCCATACACCGGTACCAGTACGACACCATTTGCGATATAAAAATTCGCGTAACTTGCCGGAAGCCGCGTGTGGGCCATATCCTTGCGCGCAGGCCCAACCTTTCCAGGCATTGGAAGCTCGACCACCCGAAGCCTTTTTCCACCTTGGTCCGTGGAATTTTTTAAAATCTCAAAATCCTCTTTCAAAATCCCGTGGTTCTTGTCGCTTTTATCCGGCTCCGCCGCCGTCAAAACCGTGTTTTCATCTACAAAACGCGCGATGTCATCCACATGCCCATCCGTGTCGTCTCCCTCGAGGCCTCTTTTAAGCCAGATCAATTTTTTGACACCTAGAGTGTGCGCTAGATATCTCTCGATGTCTTTTTTTGAAAGCCGTGGATTCCGCCGCGGATGGAGTAAGCACTGCTCGGTGGTCAAACAAGTCCCAAGACCATTCACGTCAATCGAGCCGCCTTCCAAAACAACTCCTGTGTCGAGACGTTGAAAGCTTTTAAGCGCGTCAATTCTGTTCACTACGCCGTTATCCCGCGCCAGGTCGCTGTACTTCCCGCCCCAAGCATTGAAAACCCATTTGACGAAAGCAACTTTAGTAGACGGTAGACGGTAGACGGTAGACCAGGTTTTCTGTTTCTCTTCGTCTACCGTCTTCTGTCTACTGTCTACCGTTCTCACAAATATCGGCCCATAATCCCGAATCCAGGCATCGACGACGTTGACTTTGTGAAAAACGAGATTCCGCGCTTTGTTTTTTTTAGGATTTAATTTTTCTAAAACGGCTTGGACGGTCCGCGCGTCGTCCACCAGCAAATTGACTTTTTCGCCCGGAAGGAGCGCGCGAATCATTTGAATGTAAATGGACTCAACTTCTCCGAGCAGCCGGCCTGGCCAAGTGACGTTGTTTTTCGGCCAGGCGAGCCAGGTGGCAGCGTGGGGCTCCCACTCGGCGGGCATACGAAAACCCTTCCCTGTCATCGCGAGCCCGCCTCTTTTCGGGCGGGCGTGGCGATCTCCCCGCAAAGGAGATTGCTTCGTCGCTAACGCTCCTCGCAATGACATGGTGAATTATTTCTTATTGATAAATCTTGAGGTGATAGAGTCGTAGGCGTCAATTCTTCTGTCTCTGAAAAATGGCCATTCACGGCGGGTCTTTTCCACGACCTTAAGGTCGCAGTCCGCAATCACGATTTCCTCATGGGAAGCGCTGGCGCGGTGGGCAATGCCGCCAAAGGGATCGGCCACGAATGAGCTTCCCCAAAATTTTAAATTCCCCTCTTTCCCCACGCGGTTCGTGGCTGCCACGTAAACGCCGTTGGCGATCGCGTGTGAGCGCTGCACCGTTTCCCAGGCAGAGTGGTATTGTTTCGCCGCCTCGGGCTCTTCGGGTCTCCAACCGATCGCGGTGGGGTAAAACAAAATTTCAGCGCCTTCGAGCGCGGTAAGCCTCGCCGCCTCGGGGAACCACTGATCCCAGCAAATTAAAACGCCGATTTTGGCGTAGCGGGTGTCGAACGCCTTGAAGCCCGTGTCGCCCGGCACAAAATAAAATTTCTCATAAAACCCCGGATCGTCCGGGATATGCATTTTCCGGTATTTGCCCAATAGTTTGCCATCGGCGTCCAACACCACGGCCGTGTTGTGATAAATTCCCTTTGCCCGCTTCTCGAAAAGCGAAGCGACGATCACAATTTTTTCGGATGCGGCAAGCTTTGATAAAACTTCCGTCGTGGGTCCTGGGATTGTTTCGGCAAGATCAAAATTTTTCGTGTCCCGGGCTTGGCAGAAATAACGCGTCTTAAAAAGTTCTTGAAGCGAGAGGACACGCGCGCCTTTGGCTGCGGCGATTCTGATCTGCGATGTCGCCTTCTTTAAATTCGCCTCAAGGTCCGGCGAACAGGACATTTGAATAAGTCCTATACGAACTTTTTGCTTCTTCATAGATCATTTCTTTCCGAAATTTAATACAACCGCCTTCGCCTTTTCTTCTTCGGCCTTTTCCTTCATTCCTTTTTTCATGTAAAAAATCGACAGATTCGTGTGCGCCATCGCGTAATCCGGTTGGAGCGCGGCAAGTTTTTGCGTCCATTCGATTGCCGGGTCAAGCCTTCCTTCTTTATAATACATCATCCCCAGCGACTCATAGGCGTCATAAAAATCAGGATGCGACCTCGTGAGCGACAAAAGCGCCTCCTTGGCTTCCCCGCGCTTGCCCGCGGCGAAAAGATCCATCGCTTTTTCGTACGCCATTCTCGTCTCGTCCGGCATGGGGGTATCATACACCGGACATCTTTCCATGGCAACGTTGTCTCAGCTTATTTCTCTTGCCACGACTCAGTGAATTCAACCATCCGTTTGGGCGCCTGGAAGCGTGTATTTTATGACGCTTCCCTCGCCACCGCTGCATCCACAGTTGGCGAGCTCAGCGTTGAGATTACCGGGCAACGGCGCATCCTATAGGCTCACATGCAGCACTTGGCCACTGCTTGATACACTAAACATCGAACTCGCCAATTGTCAATGCAGCGGTGCGAGGGCGCGGCTTTTGCTTCGCAGGGAGCGTCCAATCGTCGCCTAGTGTCCGTACTGCCGCTGACGTGCAGCGACTGAGAAGCAAACCTGCCTGCCGGCAGGCAGGTGCCGCGACAGTGGTTCGACTTCGCTCACCATCCTGAGCGCAGTCGAAGGAGCGCCAAACGGATGGTTGTGTTCACCATGTGAGCAGCGACAAGAGAAGCAGGTCGGGACAGTTATACGGTTACATCGGATAATTCCGCGAACACCGTCTCGGCCAGTAACTGCCCGCGCGGGGTGAGTCGAATCGTTTGGCGTTCCTTCAAGACCAGCCCCTGCGCTTCCAAATTTTTCAAATCCTTGGTAATTCTCGGAATCAGATTTTTAAACCGCGAAACTTGAGCCCCTTCCACAAGCCGCAGTGCCAAAAGAAACGATTCAATCTCTTTTTCTTGAGGGTTCAACATTTCTTCCTCGTAAAGCCGCCAGTCGTCATTTTTCATTTTGGCCATGTATTCCTCAAAACTTGCCGCGCGGCGGAAGCGCTTTCCACCGAAGTAGGAAAACGCGCCGGGCCCCAGGCCCAAATATTCCTCATTCGCCCAATAAAGCCGATTGTGCCGTGACTCAAAACCCGGCTTGGCATAATTCAAAAGCTCATAACGCCGGTAGCCATTGGCCTTCAAAAATTCTGCGGCCGCCGAAAGCATCCCAAGCTGTGTTTCCTCATTCGGAATTTTAAGCTTCCCTTTTCTATGTTCCCGGCCAAAAACCGTTTTCTCCTCGATCGTAAGCTCATAGAGCGATACATGCTCAGGTCCCAAATCCACCGCCCGATGCAAAGAATTCTCGACGTCCGCCCATGATTCCTCAGGCAGAGAAAGCATGAGATCCAAGCTGATATTCTTAAAACCTTCACTTCTTAAAACGTGGAATGATTTTGAAATTTCCAACGCACCGTGCGCGCGGTTTAATCTTTTTAAAGTGGCCTCGTTGAAAGACTGGGCGCCTAGGCTGATTCGGTTCACGCCAAAATTTTTTAAAATTGCCCCTACCTCCGAATCCCCAGGATTTGTTTCGCAGGTCACCTCCGCATCCTCTTTGATTTTAAAATTCTCTCTCACGATGCGAAATAATTGTTCCATCTCCTCGGCCCGAAGCGCCGACGGCGTGCCGCCCCCGATGTAGCACGTATCAAAAACAGTGCCGGAAAAACGTGTGCGGAAATGATCCGCCTCTTTCTCTAAAGCCCAAATAAAATCATCGTGTTTTTCGCGCGAGCCTGAAGCCGTGATGACAAAATCACAGTAGTGGCACTTTTTCAAACAAAATGGGATATGAACATAGAGGCCTGTCACTGCGCAGATTATATCATTTTCCCTCTTAAATTCTTGCTTTGCTTTTCGGAGCTTTTGTGATAGAACTATCTCCGCGGTAGGGGCGGGTTTTCCGCCCCTGCGAAAATTGTTCGATCATTTTTAATTCAACAAAAGGGAGATAACCGTGGCAAAAAAAGCGAATGCAGGATTCATGAAACCTTTGCAACCTAGCGATTCACTGGCGAAGATTGTTGGAGCCAAGGCGCTTCCCCGCACGCAGGTCGTAAAGAAGCTTTGGGAATACATCAAGAAAAATGATCTTCAGGATAAGAAGAATAGACGGAACATAAACGCCGACGCGAATTTGAAACCGATCTTCGGAAAAGCCCAGGTTTCAATGTTTGAAATGACGAAGCTGATTTCAAAGCACCTGTCACAATAATCAACAGTCTGCTGAAAAACCCTCATCTGCGGCGTCCTTCGACTTCGCTCAGGATGGTGAGCTTGTCGAACCATTGCTCCCGGCGCTCGCTTGTGCGCGCCTGGAGATGACGGGGCTGTCCATAGCCCCGACCGACGTGCCACGATCAAGAGATCGTGGCCTTGCATCTGAGGGCTTTTCAGCAGACTGTACGTTTTTCCCACCTAAAAATTTTATTTCCCCAAAATCATCTGCGAAGCCACGATAAGAAGAAACACTCCACTAAAATCAAACATGCCGTTTGAATCATAAATATTCCTCCGGAATTTGTTTTCGCCCCGCAAACCCCGACTCAAGATCATGATAATACTTAATTTCGTCTTCGTCACTGCGCCAGCAAAGGAATACTTCCCTGCCGTGAACCTTGGAAGGAAAGTCGACGAGCCCTTCCGAGAAATTCCAGTCTTTGTACGAACAACCGATCGCCTCGAGCTCCTCAAAGAGCGTATCAAGTTGGTCTACGTAACGGGTCACCTCCGGATCGGCTTCTCCGCCAGAGGCGGATCCGCCTTTGGCGGAGGCACGTTCCTCTAACGAAATATTCCGGATACGCTGGCCGGCCCTCAAAATATCTTGGACAATGCGTTTCACCAGCGGCAGGGTTTTATTCGCTTCTTTAGGAGTGAAAAGTTTGGTTTGATTCATGTGTTGATGAGGTTAATATTTCGACCAATTCATCTATGCGCTTCATCACTTTCAGCGGAAAATCCATATCTCTCATCTCCATCTTAGCGTTTTGTAGCTGAACAACCAATTTTTTTACGACCCATGCCTTCTTTTCTTCTCTATTTTCCCCTTGGAGGCGCGGCGCGGATTTCAAGAGGTAACGTATCTTCTTTTTAACGTCACCCTCCTCGCACGCACGGTTTAAAACATCCTCGCGAAGCGTTTCATAATCCTCTTCCGAAATCCCTTCTTTCGTTTTCGCCAGGCGAAGCGCGTTCACGGACTCCAGGGAAGGAATTTGGCGGCGTCTTAAATAGTCAGGCTCGTCGCGTTCCAGAAACGAGTAGGACTTTAAAAGTTTAACGGCGGTTGCCTGGCGTATGCCTATCTCCTTCGAAGAGTAGGCCTCGAAGGTTAAATACCCCCACTCTTTAAACCGTTTGTCTTTGTAAACGGTGAAAAGATAAGACCCTAGCTCCAGCCATGAGCTTTTGAAATTTTTGGCGGCCTCGAGCGTCTTGTAGCGGAAAGAGCCGGGGTCGGTGTTTTCCATCCGCGCTTCAATATTTTGAATTGACTTTGTTTTGTGTATCATGTCTGTAGAAGATTTGCACTTCCAAGTGAGTGCGCCCTGCCGGGCGCACCAACAAATAAGGCAACCCTTAAAGGGTTGCCTTATCCAATGACTTTTTTATTTCAAAACGCTTTGAAGCTTCTATTTCGTTTTCTTTTCCGGATGCCTGTGTTTCGGACCGAAGTTGTACTTGGTCGGCGTTTTGGTTTTAACCGGGACGGGATTGGCGGCATACATCAACCCCTGTGAAAAAATCAGAGCGAGCAAAAAAACCGAAAGAACGGCGCTTACTTTTTTCATTAGGCTTAGGCCTCCTTTTAAGATACCCACTAGCATACCACGCCGCCCGATTTCGTCAATAGCGGCGTTTCTCGCGGGAGTGATGCGGACGGAAGGAATACGGCCGGCTCTGCCCGGGATGTCCCGTCGGGTGACCGGGGCGCCCGTGTCCGGGACGACCCTGGGGGGGACTGGTATGAGGCATCGCCTTTCTGTAATTAAAATCAGGGAGTGTGACGCGGGGCAATCTTTGATTAATCACGCGCTCGATGTCCTTTAACATCGACTCCTCATCGGGCGAGATAAGGGAAAAAGCGTCGCCGGTGGCTTCCGCGCGCGCTGTGCGGCCGATGCGGTGAATATAATCCTCCGGCGTCGAAGGCACGTCAAAATTGATCACATGCGTGATGTCTTTAATGTCAATGCCGCGCGCGGCGATATCGGTGGCAACCAGTGCCTGGCTTTTACCCCGTTTAAAATGCTCCATCGCCCGGTAGCGCTGCGTCTGGCTTCTGTCTCCGTGAATCACCGAGGTTTTGATGCCCGCCCTCTCCAGAAAATGTGAAAGGCGGTCTGCGCGCGATTTGGTGCGCGTGAAAATAAGCACTGATTCCATCTCTTTTGTCTGGTGCAAAAGCCTTAAAAGAAGCTCTGATTTTTGCTCGTGTGAAACCGGATACACCGCGTGGCGTATGCCTGAGGCCGGTGAGGATTTTTGGCCGATTTGCACCGTAACGGGATTTTTGAGTATCCGGTGCGTGAGCTTTAAAATTTCCTCGGGCATCGTCGCCGAGATAATCAGGTTCTGACGCTTCGGCGGCAGAAGTGAAATGATTTTCTGCACGTCCGGCAAAAAGCCCATATCCATCATCCGGTCGGCTTCATCCAGCACCAGAACTTCCAAGGCGCCGAAATCAATGCGCCCCTGGTACACGTGATCCAAAAGCCGCCCCGGCGTTGCCGAAATAATATCCACTCCTTGCGAGAGTGCGCGTATCTGCGGATTCATCGGCACGCCGCCATAGATCGCGTGCCCTCGCAAATGCACATGGCGCGAAAGATTGGCAAGATGTTCCATGGACTGAAGCGCCAGCTCTCTTGTCGGCGCCACGATGAGAGCTCGCACGCCCATTTTGTGTTTTTTTTCTTCGCTCAAAAGCCGATGAAGAATCGGAAGGACAAACGCGGCTGTTTTTCCCGTCCCCGTCTGCGCGCAGGCAATCACATCGCGGCCGGCGAGAATATGCGGGATCGCCTCTTCCTGCACCGGTGTCGGGCGGGTGTACCCCAAATCGTGAATTCCTTTTAATAAATTCGGATGAAGCTTCAAACTTTCAAATGACATAAATCTCCTTTAAAGTTTTGGATAACTCAAACCTATAATTGTAAAATTTGCCTTAGATCTGTTTTTACACGATCAAAATCCCCTTCGGAAAGCGTACCGAATTTTCGGATCACTGAACCCTCATGAATTGTGCGTATGACACCCGAAGTTGAAGAAGGATACAAAAGCCCCGCTTCTTTCCACTTTTCTATTGGCGTGTCTCCCAAAAAATTTCTGGCGACGTTTGTTGTGATGGCCAGAACCATAAGATCATGACGGCGCTTGTGATATTCCTCATCATTAATAACCACAGCAGGCCGCTTTTTTGACCCACTGCTATCGGAGAAATGAAACTCAACTAGAATCACATCTCCCGGCTTATAAATTGTCATAAGCCGAATCTTTTTCGTTGTCCCAAAGGTCTCTCAAGACAGGATCTTCCCAAAGAGACCTTTTGCTTAAGTCCTGGACTTCTTTATCCTCCGCCTCATGACGCAAACGCTCCCGGATGCTTTCCAACACATACTCCCTAATCGTCTGCCCATGAAGCGCCGCATAGACTTTGATTTGTCTGTGCTCGTCGGATAGCACTTCTATGCTTAGACGATCACGACCGCTCTCTGATTTCTTCATAACCATCGCCCCCTAAGGTAATTATGCCCTAATGGGTAAAATGTGTCAATGTACAAATTCACAAAAAAACATGGGCGGCCATGGACTCGAACCATGGACCTTCTGAATGTAAATCAGACGCTCTAACCTACTGAGCTAGCCGCCCGAGCGCAAGGTATGATATCACACCTATCAGTGGAAGAGTTTGTCAATCTTTGCGGCCAGGACGAAATCATTCGTGGAAAGACCGCCGATCGCGTGAGTCTTAAGCACAATTTTTAGCCGACGGTAACCCGTAAGATGAAGATCCGGATGATGATCCTCTTTTTCGGCAACTTTTGCGATCCGGTTCACGAAGTGGATGGCTTCAATAAAGTTTTTCATCAGGTATTCGCAAAAAATAGACTTTCCGTCGCCGGAGAGTTCCCATGCGGGCAACAATTTTAAATAATTCCGGGCTTCTTTTTTCGAGAGCGCACGGATCCCGCCTTCGCAAGGAACGCATTTCCTCTTGAGCAATGCTACGGGTGTACTCATCTTAAAATCACAAGACTCGACGTGTAGCCATGGACAAAATTCTTATTGCCCACGGGACCGATTTCGCCGTTTGCGAAAAACCCGGTGAGCGGCAAAGGGCCCTTCGACGCCTGGATCAACCGCACATCGTGGTCCGGTTCATTGAAAAGATTTCGCCCGCGGCCGCAGCAGCTTACCAGTATGCCGCCGCGGGGCGAGCGATTAACCGTCTTGTTTGATTTTTCAAGTAATAATTTAAGATCTTCCGAAGAAGTCTCCGCGTCTCTCAATTGAAATTGCAGCGTCTGCCCTACTTTCAGCATCGCCCCGACCCTAAGGGCGCCGGTCTCGGGATCAAAGCCCATTAAATTCCGGATCAAAAAATCCCCCCGCTTGAAAGCGGTTTGTCGCTCGTTCATTACAAGACCGACAAAAAGCGATTGCTCGGCCAGTGCCCTGTCCTTCGCCGGCAGACCCCCCAACAGCTCACGCACCGCTAAAAGCGCGGGCCGCCCGGCAAGCTCATAAAGCACATTGCCTTCGGCTTTGGTGATCACGAAAGACTGACCGATCGGCCGGCAACCCTGTGAGACAATGATGTCAAACTCAATATCCCCCGCCATGGCCAGCCCCACCATTCCCTCGGGATAAATATTCCTATTGAGACAAAGCCAATTCGGCGCGCCCATCCCCGCGCCTGAAGCAAGCCCTCCCATCACCGGCAGGCCCTTGTAACCCTCGTTGAACGCGCTTAAAAACCGCGTCACATCGCAGCTCATCGGGTCTGCCAGACACATAAAATGAGGCTTATCGGTGGGATAAATATCAATGGAATTAATAAGTTCGGATCCTTCACGCAGAGAAGCCACCTCTTCCGCCGCAAGATAAAAGGGCATGAGTTTGACCCCCGGCAGATGCATCGCGAGGATGGATATCGCAGGCTCCATTTCAATCTCCGAATCGCTGCCGATAACACCGCTTGAATTGCAGCCTAAGATCACGCGGCATGAGAGTTTGTCCTTAAAAATACCTGACAACGCGGCAGGATCCAGGTCTTTGTAAGATTCGGAAACGAAGAAAACGACTAGGTCGCAACGTGCGCCCTCGAGGCCTTTTTGGATGTCGGCGATAAGAAGCTCCGCCGCTTTCCGCCAATTTTTTTCCTTAGATAAACCTGACAAGAAAAGCTTGTTTTCCATCCGCGCAACTTAAGGGATCAGCCGGGCAATTGAACAATCTCAAACCAGTACTTCTGAAAAACCTTCACCATATCCACGTATTGGTCAAAACCGACGGGTTTTCTTATGAAGGAATTGGCTCCCAAATCATAGGCTTTGAAAATATCCTCTTCGGCTTTCGAAGTCGTGAGAACGATCACCGGGATGCGGCGGAATTCCGAGTGGGACTTCATCTCTTTTAAAGCCTCGCGTCCGTCTTTGCGCGGCATATTGAGATCCAAAAGTAGCAGCGCCGGCCGCGGGCAATCCTCCGGTTTTAGGTAACGGCCGCGGCGGCTTAAATAATCCATCAGCTCCTCGCCGTCTTTTACCCAACGGAGATCCGGAGGCCTTTTGGAGTCTTGAAAAACGTCCTTCGCTAAGATATAGTCGTCCTCGTCATCTTCGGCGAGCAGAACAACCGCCTTTTTTACTTGTGAATCCATTCAGTTGCCTTTTTTTTAAAAGTCGCAAGATCCGGCAGCGTCACGATAAACGTGCTGCCTTCGCCCGGCGCGCTTTGGGCCGTGATTTTTCCGCTATGGCACGACACTATTTTTTGGCAAATGGCCAGACCCATGCCGGTGCCCTTAAATTCCTGGCGGTTGTGCAGGCGCTCAAAAGGAGAAAAAATCTTATCAAGATACTTTTCCTCGAAACCAATCCCATTGTCCCGAACGCGGAGCTCAGCGAAGCCGTTCTCCAGCGTCCGGCCCGTCACCGTCACGAACGGCGTCCTGTTATCTTTGCAGAACTTCAAGGCGTTTGCAACGAGATTCTGAAACAGAGAGCGCATCTGAACCGGATCGGCGTTCACCACAGGCAGTTTCTCCACAACCACTTTGCCTTTGGATTCCATGATGCGAAATTCGAGGTCCGAAAGCACCTCCTGGAGGGTCTTATTTAAATCAACGGTCTCAAAAGGCCTGTCTTCGGCCGAGATACTTGAAAACTCAAGCAGGTCCTCGATGAGAAGCTTCATCCGAAGCGCGGCACTTTGCATACGGTTCAAAAAATCCGCTCCTGAGCTTCCAAGCGCTGGGGCGCGCTCCATCTTCAAGCGGTCGCCGAAAATAATGATTTTCCGCAAGGGTTCCTGCAGGTCATGCGAGGCCACATACGCAAACTGCTCAAGCTCTTTGTTGGAGCGTGCCAACTCCTCCGTTTTCCATAGAAGCTCCCGCTCGGAGCGTTTCCGCACGTTGATCTCGGCCTGCAGATTCTTATTGGCGGTGGCCAAGTCGGCGGTTCTATTCTGCACACGGGCCTCAAGCTCTGTCAGCGAGCGCTGTAGCGCCTCTTCGATACGCTTCCAATCGGTAACGTCCCTGGCAATGCAAACAATCGCTTGCACATCCCCGCCACGGCCGCGGATCGCCGAGCTTGAGACATCCAGAAACAGCGACTTGCCGTGTTTGGGGACATACTGGATCCCATGGCTCGGGAGAGCGTCTTTGTAGGCGAGTGAGTCCAGATGCTCTTTGGTGAAAAAATCGCTCGAGATGGACGAGGCAGGCTTCCCGATAAGTTCGGTATTCGATTTTTCAAACAACCGACAGGCCACCTGGTTGGCTACACAGATAATGCCCTCAGGGTCAAGCACCAAAAGCGCGTCGGCCATGGTGCGTAGGATTTGGTCGGCGGCGAATTCCGGCGTAATGTCTTCCAGGTGATAGCGCCAGATTGCACGTGCCGTGATGACAATAAAAAGCAACACAAAAAAGTAGCCAAAAGGATAAACCGGCACACCGAATGCCGGGAAGAAATCCGCCGAGGCCGGACACGCTGCCAAAAAAGCGATCAGAAATACCTTAAGCCTCTGTTTCTGCCGTCCGGCAGGAAGGCGTCTGCGCTCGGACAAGATCACGCACAAATTCACGATCAAAGCGCCGAAAAAAAAGCACAAAAACGGAAAGCCCACCGCCTGGTCCAGCAACTTGTCGCCCCAGGGGTATATAAAGTAAACTGGGAATGGAAATAGGAAGTTTGAAGTGTTGTAATACGGATAATAGCCCCACGGGTAATGACTCACGCCCTGCATGAAACGCTGGGTCAAAAGTATCTGCAGGTAAAACAAAATTGAAAAACATACGTTCGCCCAAACAAAACCCCGCAAAAGGCGGAATTTTTTCGTAATGGCCAACGTAAAGGCCGAGAGGGTCGTGGGGATAAACACAATGCCCAGATGCGCAATTTTAAAAAGTCTCGCCGCCATCGGTGCCGAACTTGCCGCACCAGCCAAGCCAAAGCCGATAAGCCAGACACTGCCGCTTAAGGTCATCAGCAAAAACGCAAAACGAACACCGGACCTGAACGAGCGCACAAAAACCGCCGCTCCTAAGGCCGCCAATAACGCACCCACGGCCATCGGCGGCCAACTGTAGGAAGTAAACACGTAGTTGTGAAGCTTGAAAAGCTCTATCATCCCTCATTCCTCACGAAAACAAAACCCAGCGTTTTACCCGTCCTAAGGTCCAACGCCTTCGACGTCATTCGCAGGCTTTCATCCTGGGTGCACTCCGCCTCGAATTTTACCACAAGTTTCTTCGGCGGTTTCGAACGAAAACGCACACGGGCGACCACTTCCTGCCCAAGGTAACACCCTTTGGTGTAGGAGATAAAATTTTCGTCGTCCAAATTCAGAAGCATTTCTTCGTCGTAGTCAATGCCTTGGACAGGAAGATTGTTTTTTAGACGAAATAACGTGAATTCGGAATCGGGTGCGCAGGCTTCTAATTTTTCGCGGGTAATGATAGGTTTAGGATCTTTGTTCAGATCCATATAGACATTAGCCTCTGTTTCCTCGAGGGTCGCGTCCGTTAATTTTATATACCTATCCAGATGATTCTTTAAACGTCCCACAAACGGCCGTTCCATCACCACCTGCACATCGCCATTTTCCAAAACTATCTGATCAAACGTCGCGACAATTCTTCCCTCAATATTTACAAACGCGTTTTTCGGCGAATCGAGCGTGTTTGTGCTGAAGTTTTTTAAGAATTCTTCAGGGTGATTGCCAAACTTAAGCACCGCTTTGTTTTTAAGCCAGTAAAGTCTTGGCATCGCGTTCAAGCTGCCTTATTTTCTCAGGCTCCGAGGAATTGTAGTAACCGCGAATGTACCCCTCGCGGTCCACGAGAATAAAACTGATATTATGAAACATCGGCTGCTCCGTGCCGCTCACATGAAGCCCTTGGGCGACTCGGTTCATCGCCTCTTTCTTGCCGGTGAGAAAAAACCATCGGGCGGGGTCCGCCTCAAACTTTTTCGCGTAACCTTGAAGAACCGAGGGGTTGTCATACTCGGGATCTACAGAAAAAGAAACGCATTGCACCGTTTCCATTTTTCGTCTTAGGAAGCTCATCTTTTGTGTCATCACCGGGCACTGATCGGCGCACCGCGTGAAAATAAAATCGGCGATCCACACTTTTCCTTTTAAATCCAACGACGAAACGGTCTGGCCGCTTTGCTCCGTCAGGCTAAAATCTGGAATCCTGCCGTAATTTTGGGAAAACGACGCGCGCCCCGTTAGAAACTTCGTTTCTAACGGGGCGGGCAGCCGAAGGCGGAAAAAATACCTGTGAGCGGCGAAAAAAATAACCACGAGTAAAAGAATCAGGTTGACTGCGAGAAACGTCCAACGAAAAAGAGGGAGTTTATTTTTCATAGGCCTATCGATAAATTCAAGTTATACTACCATTATTTCACGCAAAATCATAGTTTGAAGCCACTTATGAAAAGTTGGGACTTTTAATCCTGATCGCTTCACTTAAAATGACCAAGCGATCGCAGGGTTGATTTTAGTAGTTTCTAAAATCCGGTTAAAGTATATTAGGACGACGGAGAGGATCTTATGCAGTTCGAAAGAAGAAAACCCCCGCGTGTGAAATGCACGCTGACTTCCAAGTTTAGGGACCCTAACGAGAATTCATCGGCAGTCCTTTCTTCACCGGCCATCATCGAAGACATTTCAACAAGCGGCGTGCGTCTCAGGCTTCGCCGGTTTCTTCCATTAGCCACTCTCCTTCACCTCAAGATCTTCCTTTCCCAAGATATGACCCTGCAGGTGCAACTGAAACCCATGTGGATCTCCGAACTTCCAAAAACAGGCGAATTCCAAATAGGTGCGGAGTTTGTGGATATTCGGGAAGTGGACAAAAAGGCTATCCAGAATTTTATCCATCAAATCCTGATCAAAGAAAATGAATAATTTGTGGATCCGCCGCGCTTTTTGGCGGAAGCTAAGTAACTCTTAAAATTCGCGGTCGAAGGGATTCGAACCCTCGATCTCCGCCGTGACAGGGCGGCGCTTTGAGCCAGCTAAGCTACGACCGCAATCTTGTCCGTCAAAACCAAAACTCTATTCTTCAACACTTCCAGAAAACCGCCTTCGATTTTAAAACTCTGCGTTTTACCTTCCGGATCCCTGAAAGTCAAATTTCCTTTATCAATCGTCGTCACAAGCGCCGCGTGGTTTTTTAAAATCCCAAGATACCCCAAATGGCCCGGAGCCGTCACCGATATGGCTTGGCCCTCAAAAAACACTTCGTTCGGCGTGACGACTTTGAGTAAAAAAGAATCAGCCATTTAATTTAGAGGCCTTCTCGACCACTTCGTCAATATTGCCGACCATGTAAAAAGCCTGCTCGGGGTATTCGTCCATCAAGCCCTCGGCGATTTTTTTAAAACCCGCGATGGTTTCTTTCAAAGTCACGTATTTTCCTTTGGCGCCCGTGAAAGCCTCGGCCACGAAGAAAGGCTGTGACAAAAATTTCTGGATTTTTCTCGCGCGCGATACGATCAGCTTATCCTCATCTGACAACTCATCCATGCCCAAAATCGCGATGATATCCTGAAGGTCTTTGTAACGCTGCAAAATTTTCTGCACCTGCCGCGCGGTGTTGTAATGCTCCTCCCCCACGCTCCTGGGATCCATGATGCGCGAGGTAGAATCCAAAGGATCGATCGCGGGATAAATCCCAAGTTCCGCGATTTGACGCGACAACACCGTCGTCGCATCCAGATGCGTGAAAGTCGTCGCAGGCGCTGGATCCGTCAAGTCGTCGGCCGGCACATAGATCGCCTGCACCGACGTGATGGATCCCTTTTTCGTGGAGGCGATGCGTTCCTGAAGCTCCCCCATCTCCGTGGCAAGATTCGGCTGATAACCGACGGCCGAGGGCATACGCCCTAAAAGCGCGGACACCTCGGAGCCTGCCTGCACAAAACGGAAAATGTTATCGATAAATAAAAGCACATCCTGCTTTTCTTCGTCGCGGAAATATTCGGCCATCGCCAAAGCCGTGAGCCCCACGCGAAGACGCGTCCCCGGCGGCTCATTCATCTGGCCGAACACCAAACACGTTTTGTCCAGAACCCCTGAGTGCTTCATTTCCCAGTAAAGGTCATTGCCCTCGCGCGTGCGCTCGCCGACACCGGCAAACACCGAGAAACCCCCGTGCTGGGCCGCGATATTGCGGATGAGCTCTTGGATGATCACAGTTTTGCCTACACCCGCGCCGCCGAATAAACCTACTTTTCCGCCCTTGGGATACGGCGCCAAAAGATCCGTCGCTTTGATGCCGGTTTCAAAAATCTTAGTCGCGGGTTCCCGTTCTTCCAAAGTCGGCGCGGGCCGATGAATCGTATAAAATTTTTTGGCTACTGGCGCGGGTTTCTCGTCGATGGGTTTCCCCAGCACATTGAACATGCGCCCGAGTGTTTCGCGGCCCACAGGCACCGTGATAGGTTTGCCGGTGTTCGTAGCCTCCATGCCGCGCACCAAGCCATCCGTCGAAGAAAGCGCGATACAGCGCACCACATTATTTCCCAAATGCTGCGCGACCTCGACGACCACTTCTTCGTTTCCCACTTTAATCGTGATCGCGTCGAGCCTATTCGGCAAATGCGACGGCTCAAAGCGCAGATCCACCGTCGGTCCGATCACCTGGATCACATGTCCGGCGGTCATACCAGCACGCTCGCCCCGCTCACGATTTCCGAAAGCTCGCGCGTGATCGTGGCCTGCCTTGTTTTATTTCTTAAAAGCCTTAAATTATCCAAAACCTCTTCGCCATTTTCCGTGGCCTGCTTCATCGCCACCCTACGCGCGTTATATTCCGAGGTGAGCGATTCCAGGAGGCAAACATACATTTTTCCTTCAAGATACTTTTCCAAAAGCGAAATAAACACCGCTTCAAAACCCGGCTCGTAAATATAATCGTAAAGCTCAGCGTCGGGTTTGACGCTGTCCATCAAGGTGTTCAAACTCAAAAAGGGCTTAAAAACATTTTGCCCTGTGCCGCCAGCGCGAAATGGGGTATAAAGAAGCTCCACCGAATCGGTTTTGCCGGAAAGAAAAAGCGTTTTAAGTTCGGTGGTGATTTTTTTCGCCAGTTCCAAATCCACCATCGATTTTTCGGGAGTGTCAGACATGAGTTTCATGTGCCTTTTCTTGAAAAAATTCACTGCCACTTTACCCACCGCCACCAGCCCCGTTTCGAAGCGGTTATTCTCTTTAAGCCATGAAGCCGCCATTTTCAAAAGATTCGCGTTGTAAGCGCCGCAAAGGCCTTTGTCACCGGTCATCACCACCAGCGTTTTTTTTTGAATTTTTCTTTTATCAAATAATTGAAAAACATTCCGTGGAGACGCTTGCCCGTTCCCTGCCTGCCGGCAGGCGGGCGGCAGGCGGGCAGCGCGCTGCGTCTTTGCATCCATGACAGAAGAACACAAATTTAGGACCATGCGTTCCATTTCACCGAAATAGAATTTCGATTTCGAGAAACGGTTCTCCGCCCGCTTAAAACGAAACCCCGCGATCATCTCCATGGCCTTGGTGATCTCATGGATATTTTCGATTGACTTCATTCGGCTTCGGATTTGTCTTAACGAGGCCATGTGCCCTCATCGTCATCTCGAGGTCGCCGCAGGCGACCGAGAGATCTCGTTTTTAAGACGAGATTTCTCGGCCCTGCGGGCCTCGAAATGACATTTTAAATTCGTTTCCTGCCCTGTCGAGCCTCTGGGCGACGGAATCGGTGATCTCTTTTTTATTTTCGAGGTCATTCACCACATCGGGATATTTCTCCGCCAAAAACTTGTGAAAGCCCCTTTCAAACTCCTGGATCTTTTCCAAAGGCACATCGTCCAAAACTCCTTTGGTCGCGATATAAATCACGCTCACTTCCTCGGCGAGCGTCATGGGCGCGTACTGGCCCTGCTTCAAGACTTCGACGAGGCGCGAGCCGCGGTTCAACTGATCGCGCGTGGATTTATCCATGTCAGAGCCAAACTGCATGAACGCCGCGAGCTCCCTGTACTGCGCAAGATCCAGGCGCAGTTTACCGGCCACTTTTTTCATGGCCGGGTCTTGCGCGTTGCCGCCGACACGGGAAACGGAAAGGCCCACGTTGATGGCCGGACGAACGCCCTGATAAAAAAGGTCCGTCTCCAAATAAATTTGGCCGTCGGTGATGGAAATGACATTGGTCGGAATATAACCCGACACGTCACCCGCCTGCGTTTCTATGATCGGCAGTGCCGTGAGGCTTCCGCCTTTTAAATCATCGCGAAGCTTCGCCGCGCGCTCGAGGAGCCTCGAGTGCAGATAAAAAACGTCTCCCGGAAACGCCTCACGCCCCGGCGGACGCCTGAGTAGGAGTGAAAGCTCGCGGTACGCCGCCGCGTGTTTGGTCAAATCGTCGTACACGACGAGCGCGTGCATGCCGTTATAAAGGTAATACTCCCCGATCGCCGCACCCGTGTAAGGCGAGAGGTACTGCATCGTCGCCGCCACGTCCGCCGGGGCGCTCACCACCGTGGTATAACTCATGGCACCCTGCTCTTCCAGCGTCTTCACCACGGACAAGACACTTGAGGATTTCTGCCCAGTCGCCACGTAAACGCAGTGAACGTCTTTTCCTTTTTGATTCAAAATTGTATCGATGACCACCGCCGTTTTTCCGGTTTGGCGGTCGCCGATGATAAGCTCGCGCTGCCCGCGTCCGATAGGAATCATCCCGTCGATGGCTTTGATGCCGGTCTGCAAAGGCTCTTTCACGGATTGCCTTAAAAGAACGCCCGGCGCTTTAAACTCAATCGGCCGGGCCTGGGCCGCCACAATCGGACCTTTGTCATCGAGTGGCCTCCCGAGCGCATCCACCACGCGGCCTAAAAGGCCTTTTCCTACGGGAACGCTCGCGATGCGATTCGTGCGTTTTACGATGTCGCCTTCTTTTATCCCGTGGCCGTGGCCGCAGAGCACCACGCCGACATTGGATTCTTCTAAGTTCAAGGCAATGCCAAGCTCACCGGGCCTACCAGAGGCAGAAAATTCTAAAAGCTCGCCCGCCATGCAGTCGTCTAGGCCATACACACGCGCGATGCCGTCGCCTATGGAAAGAATAATCCCCGTAGACTCAAGCTTTACGCCCGTTTCATAATCCCTGATTTCCTGTTTTAAAATACTCGTGATCTCTTCAGGTCTTAACGCCATGCCGCTCCTCAAATTTATTTAGACCGCGCGAATTTTTGTCAGCTCTTTTTTTAAAGAATCAATTTTGTGTTTCACAGATCCGTCGATCACCTTGTTTCTGACTTTCACGAAAACGCCGCCGATGAGCTTCGGATCCACCTCTTTTTTCACCTGGATCCGGTAGCCGGCGATCTTTTCAAGCCTTGAAACGATCATCGCTTCGAACTTCGAATCGAGCGTCCTCGCCGATCGAATCTCCGCCACCCCCCGCCCCTCGGCCTCATCGGCGATGCGTTTAAAACTCACCGTGATCTCGTGAATCAAATGAAAGCGGTTTTTCTGGAAAAGAATTGTGAAAAAATTCAAAAGCGTCTCATAATATGGGTATCTTCTTTCCTGAAATATTCTGCCTAAAAAATCTCGTTTCTGATCGAGTTTTAGGAGCGGATTTGTGAGAAATTTATCGATTTCCGGAGATTTTTTAAGCGCCGCAGAAAAAGACTCTAGCTCCGCCTCGATTTCCGAATCCTCGTGCGTGAGCCTAGAAATTTCAAAGAGGGCCTGCGCGTAACGACCTGCGGCTAGAAGGTCTTTGACCATTAAATCTTCTCAAGCTCCTTGATGAATTTATCCACAAGCCTCTCGTGTTCCTTTGGATTCATTTTTTCCTCGAGGATCTTTTCCGCCATGAGACTTGAAAGCTCGACAATCTCATCGCGCATCGAAAGCCTGGCCCGGCCCAAGTCCTGCTCGATCTCGGCCTTGGCGCGCTCGATCAATTTCTCAGAATCAAGCCTCGCCTTTTCCTGAATGTCCTTGGAAAGCGCCAACCCTGCGTTCGCGGCTTCCTGAATCTTGGCGCGCGCGGCCTCTTCGATGTGCTCCAGCCTCTGGCGGTAGTCCTTCTCGAGATTCTCGAGGTCCCGTTTTTTTCTGTCAATATCCGAAAAAGAATCCTCTATGACCTTCCGACGCTGGTCAATGACCGCCAATATCGGCCTAAAAGCGAATCTTTTTAAAATACACAGAACGATCAAAAAAGCCAGGAGTTGAGTCAGAATCTCCGGGATGGCCTTTAAAATGACTTGTATGTCCATGATCCGCTTTTAGAGGGTTAACCCATCTTCCCCATGTTCAACATGACAATAACAAACGCGTAAATGGTGAGCGCTTCGATCAAAGCGCATCCCAAAAGCATGTTGACGAGAATTTTATTCGAGGCCTCCGGCTGACGGGCCGTGGCTTCCATGGCACTGGCCACCGCTTTGCCCAAACCCAGGGCCGATCCAAAAGCCGCGATCCCCAGGCTTAACGGCAGAAAAATTGCCAGCATTGAGTGAGAATTGCCAACCACACTTTCCATTGAGACACTCCTTTCGTTTATGACATCGATTTACGCATGCGCATGAGCCTCTTTAGAATCGTGAGGAAGCATCATGGCGATATACACGGTGCTTAAAAGCGCGAACACAAAAGCTTGAATGGCCCCCACCAACACTTCCAAAAATAAAAAAGGCAGATGCCACGGGAACCCGACAGGAACATGAAGCGGCGCCAGAGTCTGGATCCCGAGCTGCAAAAATACGGCGACTAAAATATGGCCCGCCATGATGTTCCCGTACAACCGGAACATCAACGTCACGGGCTTAATGAATTCCCCCATCACATGAAGGGGAAGATTCAAAGGAACAAAAATCCACTCCACGATGCTCTTAGGAGCGCCGGCCAAATGATAAAAGTAACCCAGTAAGCCGTTTTTTGTGATGGCTACGTACTGAACGTAGAAAAATACCGAAATCGCCAAAGGGGCCGTGGTCGTTAAATAAGCCGTGGAGGAATTTTGAAGCGGAATGAGTCCGTAGAGATTGGTGACCATGATATAAATAAAAAGAGAGCCGACGAAGGGGGTGTAGCTTCGTCCTCTAGGTCCCATGATGCTGCACACCAGATCGTCCAGCGCCCCTATGATCTGCTCCAGTGCCATTTGAGCGCGACCCGGAATAAGCTTGAAATGTCCGGACATCTTGATGGCAAAAATGGCAATCAGCGCCGCCACCATGAAACTGAAAATGGTTGACTCCCACCGCGTGAGAAACCCGGACAGGCCCGGTGAACGAGTTGCCTCTGCCAGCAAATTGACCCAGTTAATGACATGCGGCGTTTCGTGATTCATAACTTAAGCTTTAACAACATCTTGTATGATTTGGACGATCTGCTTTACGGATGCACTCAAACCCAAAATAATTAAAACGGCCTTCGCGTACGGATCGGAATGATACTTCTGATCAACCCAGTTACCGGCAAAATAACCAAGCACAGGGCCGGCCACCAGTATGAAAGGAACAGTGGTGAGAATTCCTATCTGCCAGGCTTTTGCGCCAGTCTCTGATTTATTCCGTTTTCCATTATTTTGCGGCATGACCCACCACTTGTTCCCAAATGGTGGGGTGATTCTAACAAGCGTATCCCATTTTGTCAACGCGGTTTAGAAACGGGTTTTAAGCCACTAAACGTCTGGTGACATACTTATGAAGAAGGCTTGCGACAAATGTTTGGTATGGCAAACCCTCCGCCACGGCCTCTTTACGCAGGGTTTCGAGATCATGCGAGGAAATCCGGATATTGAGCCGCGCATCTTTTCTAAGAGTATATTGGGCGGCTTCCTGGTACTTCCGAAGCCCCTCCTTACGAGTAGTGGGCCGCCACTCACCTCGCTCTACTGAACGAAGTATGTGTTTTTCTTCTTTGGTCAGTTTCACTGTTCTTTATCCCCTCTCTTCAAATATTCCCGCGTCAACTTACGGCTGGGAATGATCGTCTTTAAAAAATACCTCTCTTCATCTTCGACAAACGGGACGGTATAAACATAATCACCCACCCGAACCACGAAGATCTGTTGATGGGCATATCTCGCGCGATTGGGGTGATCGAGCTTGGCCAATAAATCACCATTCTCGATGTGAAAAACCACCTCTTCAAAAGATACGCCGCGCCCTTCTTTCAACAACCGGCTTTTCTCCTCCTCCCACGCAAAGGGCTTCACGGCTCAAATATACCACAATGTGTGCATTTTAGCAACCATTCACCTGAGCTGCATGGCGCAGGGACTCATAAAATTTTACTAATCCGAAAAACTTTCTAATAACGTTATTTTAGACATTTTTACAAGCCGTCCGCCATGGTCACGATCCGGAAAACAACGAGACTGCGTGCTAACATTGAAAAAATCTCCAACCATGATGGAAACCTCCTGCCCTTCGGAAGCGCTCTGGATTTCTTTTGTGCCGCTGCCAAACAATCCGAAGATTTTTTTTGTCTCATCCTTTGTGATTATTTTCTTTACTGCTGCTGAAATTCTTGCTCCATCGTCCTGGTTATATGCCAATTTATCTCCCAAAGCAACGCTTCCCCGACGAATGTTTCCTTTAAAAACTAAACCCCTTCCAGTGATACCAAAACAATCCTTCACCTCCATCTGAAAAAAGGTGCTAGAGTCCATACTTTTCTCCAATTGTCTTCAAATTTGACAAATGACTTAGGGACCCACGATATCCAAAAGACCTTCAATGATTTGATTGACTTGACTTTCTTCGAGGCGTGCCAGCCGGTGTCCGAGGCGCTCGGTGGACAATGTCCGAATTTGGCTTATTTTGACCCAGGAAGGCTTGGGTAGAAGTTTGTGGGGGATCTCCATCGTCAAAGGAAAAGCGGCTCTTTGAGGCTGGCTTGTGACGGCAAGAGCGATCACCGTCCCGGAATGAGTGTTAAAAAGCTCATGGCTAATTATCAAAACAGGACGGTGTCCGGATTGCTCCTTGCCCCGCACAGGTTCAAGATCCGCCCAGAAAATATCCCCTCTCAATATTCGGGCCATTCTTCTCCGGCGAATCTTTCTTCAGTCAGCGCTCGTTCCTCACGACGGCTTAAATTTCGAAGCTCCTGCGCCAGCCGGACGCGTCTCCAGCGATCCACCTTCTCGCGTAAAGACATCTGAATCGCCTGACTCCGGCTCGCATAACGGCCCTGAGTCACCCAGCGATCTACCAGAGTTAACAACTGTCTGTCCAAACTAATGGCAATCTTTGCCGCAGCCATATCCCAATCCTCCCAGTATTCTATTTTATCATACCATCGGGATTCTTACAAGAGCCGTGAAAAACATTGTTAGTAGCAAATGAATTGTCCGCTTTCCGTAGCACATGAAATGTCCGCTTTAAACCGGATGCATAACTCCGGTGACACACACCGAACTCCCTCCCTCATAATTAGGTGTGTGTCACCGGAATTATCACCGGAATTACTTATGATTTCTTAGCGTCGGCGTAGGCTTTCACAAGCTGCATGAGCTCCACGGGGACCGCCAAGATCACAGTATTTGACGCGGTAGGTCCCAGACCATCTATTGTCTGAAGCGTCCTTAACTGCATGGCGCCGGGGCTGGCTGTCATTGTTCTTGCGGCTTCGGCGAGATTGAAGGCCGCCAATTTGTCGCCTTCGGCTTTGGTGATGGTCGCGCGCTTTTCTCTTTCGGCGGAGGCCTGGCGGGACATCATTTTTTTTAAGTCTTCCGGCACGTCGACATCCTGAATTTTTATCGTGACGACCTCCAGGCCCCAGTTGGCGCTTTCTTTTTCCACGATCTGCCGGATTTCGTCTCCGATCTTTTGCCTCTCGGCCAGGAGATCGTCAAAGGTCATGCCGCCCACCACGTCGCGGAGCGCGGCCTGGGCATACTGGGAAATCGCGTACAGATAATCCTGAACCTCAATGATAGCCGTCTCGGCCTTCAACACTTTGAAATAAACCACCCCGTTGATAGTGACCGGGACATTGTCTTTGGTGATCACCTGCTGTTTGGGGATGTCGCGGGTCAATACTCTCATGTCCACGGTGGTCGTCCACTCAAAAAGAGGCAGAATGAAATTGAGGCCCGGATTCAAGGTACGGCTAAAACGGCCCAAGGTAAACACAATCGCAGTTTGGTACTGCTGAATGATCCGCACGGACAAGGCCACAAGCACAATCGCAAACGGTAAGAAGAAAATTCCTGACATCGCTAGACCTCCCTATTTTATGGGTACTACCACTTCCTTTTTCATGTTCGGCGTCTTTAAAATCGTGACGGTGAGTACTCCGTCCTCGTATTTGGCCTCGGTGCCTTTGTCCTGGGCCAGAGCGGGAAGCTCGATCAAGCGCTCGAAACCGCCTTGCGGAGGTGCGGCGTCCCTTCGCTCCCCTTGAATATGAAGCACTTTGTTATTTTCAATCTTGATCCTGAATGTGTCTTTCTTGACACCCGGCAAATCAAGCCTCACGATCATTTTGTCATTGGTTTCCTCAATATTCGCGGTGCCGGCGGGTTTTGTACCGCCCAAATCGTGTGACCAGCCGATTTCGCCGGTGTCCTCATTGTAAGTGGGAAAACCTTCTTCTTTCAAAACCTTGCTCATTTCGCCAGTAATTTCCTTGTACTGGTTGTTCAACTTCTTAAGCTCCCGAAGGTAGCTGCGATAATCCTGACGGGCCTGATCTAGAGCTGCGTCTTTGTCAGTCTGAGTAGCCGCAAAAAGTATGTAAGCAGGGCACATGGAAATTAGAATTAAAAAAATTAACTTTTTCATTTTAAGCCTCACCCTCTTCAACCTTATAACCTTTTAACTTTTTAACTTTTCTTAGTCCGACTCCCCGGCTTCATCACCGGGATTTTTCCCTCTTTGCAAAGCGGACAACTTCCGGCCGCGTAGGATTTGATGTTGATTTTTAATAATGAATAAAACGGAACGCTGAATGGTTCCGCACCGTCGCCACGATCCACAATCGCCGCCACGCCCACAAGTTTCGCCCCGGACTTTTTTACAATTTCAATCACTTCGTTTGTCGACTTTCCGGTGGTCACAACGTCCTCAGCCACCAGAACCTTCTCGTTCTTTTTCAAAGAAAATCCGCGGCGCAACGTGAGCGATTCGTCCACACCTGCCTGTCCCTGCCCGTCCCTGCCTGTCCGGCAGGCAGGCGGCAGGCGGGTGGCAGGCAGGCGCTCAGCAAAAATCGAGCGCACTTTAAGCACCCGGCCCATCTCATAAGAAACAATGACGCCTCCAAGTGCCGGACCGATCACCACATCGACCCTGTTCTTCGAAATTTTCTTCGCCAGGGCTTTACATAACTTTTCTGCAATCCACGGCTTTTGCAATAAAAACGCGCACTGCATGTACTGGCCGCTATGCAGCCCGCTCGAGAGCAAAAAATGCCCAGACAGGAGCGCCTTCTCAGATTTAAAAATTTTCAGAACTTCTTTTTCGGTCATAATAAATCCACGTCAGTTTGTATTGTATCACAGCTCCCACACACTTTTGTATCCACCCACCTCCTCCGCATACTGTATAAAGTCCTTGTAAAACTTAATCGAAGAAAGTGTGGCACTATCGCCGATCACGATGAGTTTTCGGCGGGCGCGGGTCATGGCGACGTTCATGCGCCGGGTGTCGGTCAGAAATCCCATTTCCCCTTCCATGTTCGAGCGCACCAAAGATACAATAACCAAATCCTTCTCGCGGCCTTGAAAGCCATCCACACTGTCGATCTCGATCGCGGGGTCCGGCGTTTGGCTGGCCAAAAGCCTCACTTGCGCGCTGTAGGCGCTGATGACTGCGATTTCTAATGGCACCACGCCGCAGTCCAGCATTTTTTTAAGCTCTGACAACAAAAGCGAGGCTTCTTCTGGATTGTACCGGCTCTGGCTTCCCTCCTCAAGTCTCTCCTCAAAACCCTTCCCAGCCGTGTCTATAAAAAGAATGGGTTCTTGGGTATCCGCGCATTTTTTCACGCCTTTCAAATCCGCGAGCGTGTGCAGTCTCACCGACTCATCCGCTATAAGAAGATTTTTATAAAATTCCCTGGAAGAAAATCCCATAATCTTCTCATGCATGCGGTATTGGCGCTCCAAGAGCTGTTTAGACTCTTCGCCCAAAATTTCATAAAAGCGCTCGAAAAGCGTGACACCCAAACCTTTTTCCTCCGCTTCTTTCGATCGCACCGTCGGTGGCAATTGGAAATGGTCGCCGGCCATCACGACTTTTTTCGCGCGCGCAATGGGAATCCATGCCACCGGTTCCGTGGCCTGCGTGGCCTCGTCAATCACCACGATGTCAAACTCCCTTTCCCGTATCGACCGGTCCTGAACGCTGGTCGGAGTGCCGACAATCACCTGGGCTTCACGCATCACCTGCTCGAAAATCCTCTTCCTTAATTTTTTTATCTCAGTTTTAAGCGCGCCGATATCGCTTCGAAGCCCGCGCTCGGCTTGAAATCCAGGGCTTCTTCGCTCTTTGTATCTTGTTTCTTTCTTGAACAAACGCTCGAGGTCTCGCTCAATCTCCAACACTTTTTCCTCATCCGGATGAAGCGCCAGCTTAAAATCAAGCGTGTGCTCCCTTAAAGCCTCCGTGATGCGTGCCGGATGGCCAAGCCGGAGTGCGTTCATGCCTTTTTCGATCAGCATTTCCAAAATATTGTCGCAGGCAGTGTTGCTAGGCGCTGTCGCGAACACAAATCCTTTTCGTACCACGCTTTGCCGGATAATTTCAATGAGGGCTGTGGTTTTTCCGGTACCAGGCGGCCCGTGAACAATCGCGATGTCCTGGGCCTGGAGAGATTTTCTCACCGCCTCTTTCTGAGAGGCATTTAAGGAAGAGTCAAACCATGCAATTTCTTTTAATTTTAACGGCTCGATGCGCGCTTTTTTTTCCTTGAGGGAAATGTCCCTTAAAAACGCCAGGCGCGTGTTTTGCGTTTCCATCACGGCCTCGAGCGCCTCTTTCATGCGCTTATACGTCACGCCGTTTAAGGATTTATGAAGCTCGTAGGAGCCGCCCTTTTCAAGCCATTCGGGCAGATGCTTATTAAAAGCGACGGTGAGGGTATAGGCAGTCCTTTCATACACCGTACCGAAAAGAGTATCGATGTCTTTTTGTTTTTCGCAGAAAAGAGTCACGATGTCGCCGGGTTCGAGGGAAAAAAGCGGCAGCGGTTTCCCCGTTTGGCGGCTAAAAGTTGCTAAAGGGTGGCCAGCCGGAGAAAAATGTTTGTCTTGAAGTGCAAGCGCCAAAAGCGCTTTGCCGCGAAGTTCCCGAAGAGGAGCTGACAGCTGCAGGAAATCGTTTTTTATCTCCTCATTTTCCTCGCGTTCCTCGAGCAAAACGAGCGATTTTAAAAAACGGAAATAATCTACTGAGTTACGCATAAATTATGAGACCTTTGGCTGTGATGATTTTTGAACGAGACAAGGAAAGAGGAGGAGACGTAGTGTTAACTACGTCGACGACGAATGACGCAGGCGCAGTCAAAAATCGTCCAGCCCCGCCCGCCAAAGGCGGGTCCGCCTCAGGCGGAAAGGGGAAGCCCATCTTTTGCCCGTCTGACTGCGTTGCTCCTCCTCGACATAGTCAAGACTATGCCTCGTCGCAAGCGCCTTGCATACGGGCAAAAGATGGGCTTCCAAAGGTCTCATAATTTATGCGTAACTCAGTCGTCACGCGGGGCGAGAGAATTTTGAAGCATGGCGCGGCGGACCGGAGTGACCTGAATGGCGGCTCGGATACCGGTTGCCTTGGGTCTGGCCATAACCTCGATTGCCTGTGCCTGGGTTGTAATGCCCTTGCGAGGGTCCGTGGCCATAATTGCCTCTAGGCCTGGAATAGCTGTTATTTCCAAAACTGCCGCCGGAAGGCCTTTGGCTTTTTGAATTTTCCAGAAGCATGTCGAGCTTCTTTTCCAAAAAAACCAGATGCTCCGCGATTTTTTTAAGCTGCGCGGATGCATCCAGAGGATTTGCGTCGCTTAAAGGTTTCTGTTCGGGTCTATTCATTTTCTTAAGCTCCTAATGCGCCGGAATCTTTGTTGATAATTTCGGCTGCTTTTTTGTTGTTGTGGGTTGAAAAAATTAAATCTCCTCCAAAATCTTCTCCGCCGCTTCCATCGGATTCGGGTGCTGTGTAATCGGCCGCCCCACCACGATAAAGTCAGCCCCTTTCTCGACGGCTTCGCGCGGTGTCACAATTCTCTTTTGGTCTCCATGCGCCGCCCATGTCGGCCGCACCCCAGCGGTCACAATCAAAAAATGCTTTCCCGCCGCTTTTCTTATCAGTTCAATTTCTTGGCCTGAGGCTACGACGCCGTCAAGCCCCGATTCTTTTGACAAAACCGCAAGCGCTTCCACTTCTTTATTTAATTTCTTCTTGACGCCGACTTCTTTTAAATCCGCCTCTTTAAGGCTTGTGAGTACGGTGACGCCCAAGATCTTCGGAGGATCCATCTTCAACTCTTCGGCCGTCTTGTGCACCGACCAAACGGCCTGCGTCATCATGTTCCTGCCGCCCAAAGCATGAACATTCAACATAAAAACTCTAAGCCGCGTCGCCGCCTCGCAGGCAGAACCCACGGTGTTGGGGATGTCGTGAAATTTCAAATCCAAAAACACTCGCGTCTTGTGAGAGTGAATCATCTCGATGGCCGCCGGGCCCGCGGAAGTAAAAAGTTCTTTCCCAACTTTAAAAATTTTTACCACCGGCGAAAGTATTTTAACGAGCTTCTCCGCCTCGCTTAAACTCGAGACGTCGAGCGCGACAATTAATTTCTCTTTCATCCTTTTATGGAACCAATGATCTCTGTCAGGCTTCGGATCTTTTCTTTTAGCATGAAACGTTTAAGGTCTTCCAAAATCTCGGGACAAGCGCGAGGATTTAGAAAATTGGCGGTGCCGACCTGGATGGCCGAGGCGCCAGCGATGAGAAACTCAAGGGCGTCGCTCGCATTCATAATACCACCAATGCCGATAATTGGCACTTTTAATTTTTTATAAACCTCCCAGGTCATCCGCACGGCGATAGGCCGAATGCAGGGGCCCGAGAGTCCGCCGGTTTTATTGGCAAGTACGGGTCTTCGGGTTTTTACATCAATAACCATCGCAACAAAGGTGTTCACGAGTGACACCGCATCTGCGCCGGCACGTTCAGCCGCGAGCGCCATCCTCGCGATATCGGAAACATCGGGCCCGAGCTTTGCAATCAGCGTTTTGTCCGTCGCTTTTCTTACCCCTTGAACCACTTCATGAATCAAATTCTCGTCATGCGCAAACATCCGGACGGCGCCGGACGAGCCATAAGGCACATTCGGACACGAGAGATTCAGCTCATACCCGTCAATTCCTTTTTCATTCTCCAGCACGCGGATCACCTGTACAAATTCGTCCACGCTGTAACCCATGACGTTCACTAGGATCGGTATTTTCAATTTCTTCAAATAAGGAAGTTTTTCTTCGATAAATTTTTCCACACCCGGATTTTGAAGCCCGATCGCATTCAGCATCCCCGAAGGCGTCTCGACGATACGCGGCGGCGGGTTACCCAGGCGCGGCTTCAGCGTGATCGTCTTCGTCACAATGCCGCCCAATTTTTTTAAATCGAAAAATTTCTCAAATTCCCTGGCGTGTCCAAATGTCCCGGAAGCCACAAGAACGGGATTTTTGAGCTTAAGCCTCCCTATTTGTATCTCCAAATCAATCTTCATACCCTACCGTCCTGCACCCCAGGGGTGCATTATTCGTTACTGTCGCACCTCTTATTTTAAGACCTTCAAAAAGACGTTTAATTGCTCCGCGAGAAAAAAGTTTGGTACTTATTACTTTGGAAGAACTATTTTTTGATAAAATATAAATTAACGGTGTATATTGCAAGGCAACCCATTCATTCAGACCTCGATATCGTGCAGTCTTTAACCGTTTGATTTTCTCAATAACATAGGTATCACATTTCTGATGAGCAAGTGTATCCAATGCGCCTGCCTCCAATAAAGCAACTTCTTCTATATCTCTTAAATTAACAGAATAACTTTCGCCATTATCGTAAGGAATTATCCCCAAATTTTTTACAATAAGTTCATCATGGGTCAAAATAATTTTGGGTGTAAAAACACAAATGCAACAATCAACTGTTAAGCAGATAATAATTGTGAAAAAAATCCCCAGACAAAGCAATGGATCAGAAGATTTTAATTCCAGTACTCTTGCAGAAAAATAAGCTATTGCTACAAAAGATGACGCGACTAAAGCTCGTGTAAAGTACAAATCGAACCCAACCGAACCGATAGCGATAGGTTTCTTTGAAAGATCTTTCGTCATATCCTGAGTTCCTCGCATTTTAAGCAATATTTATGCACCTTAATGCACCCCAGGGGTGCATTATGCGGCTCTTCAATCAAACAAAAGATTTTTTATACGTGCCAGTTCCTTTTGATAACCAATCCCATCTCGAACAAACGTTCTATATTTGTTAGGTTCAATTTCCAAGATGCCTTTATAATCGCAGATCTGCCAATCATCACGCAAAGAAGAAATATATTCTCCGTAGGAGCTTGCGTTCCACTCCTCAGGATGATTAACTATCGAGGCCGTCACCGGATTTAGATGAACATACCTCGTTAAATGGAGTAGCTGCTCGTCGCTTTGGACACGCACGTTCTTAAAAGGACCTACCCAAAGAGGCCCCTTACGTTTTCTTTTAAGGTTAAAATATCGACTATAGCTATTTAAAATATTCCCTACAAACCTTGTGATGCCGTTATTCATCAACTGCTTTACAACCAAATGAAAATGTGTCGGCATAATGCAATAAGCAATAATTTGCACAAGGCTATTGTTGGATTCACGCAATGTTTGGATGTTTCGTATAAAACCATCCGTTTTCACTTGGGCTAAATTGAGAAAATTTGAAAACTGCATGGGTGTGTCTTCTATACAATAGTAAAGAAGCATCCGCCTCATTCTGAGAAAATCTTCTTCGTAGTTAAAAATTTCGTAACCGGCGATACTCTTATTAAATATATGATAGATTTCACCCGTAGCTAACTTTTCTTTTCTGCGCATCTTTCAAACCTTAATGCACCCCTGGGGTGCATGGTGGTTTTTCCCAGATAATTTCTTCTGCTTGGAAAACAGGGCCCTCGGTACACGCAATCGCAAACCTGTTTGCTTTCTGTTCTCTGTCTTCTGTTTTCTGTCCTCTGACTTCAATCGCACACCCCAAACACGCCCCGAATCCACAGGCCATCGGCACCTCCACAGACACCTCGCAAGGCAACTTATATTTTCCAGCGATCATGGAAACAGCTTTAAGCATGGGCGTCGGGCCGCAAGTGAAAAGGATAGCGGATAGCGCCTGCCTGCCGGACAGGCAGGGATAGCGGATAGCGGTAGAACAAAGATAAGCGTTCAAAAGCTCCGTAACGAACCCTTTGTGGCCTTTGGAGCCGTCATCCGTAGCAACAGAAACGGCCACGCCTAGTCTTTTAAAATCTTTTTCACATAAAAGAAGAGACTCATGCCGTGCGCCCAGGAAAACATGGATTGAATCCGCTTTGATTTTTTTCTTTAGAAGGGTCTCGGCCAAATGATAAAGCGGCGGAATTCCCACGCCGCCTCCCAGCAACACCATTTTCTTTCCGCTCTCCGCTTTCCCTGCCTGTCCGGCAGGCAGGCGCTTTCCGCCTCGTTCAAATCCATTCCCCAGCGGCCCCAACACCCAAAGCGATTCACCACCTGCGTGCTGGGATAAAATTTTCGTGCCTTTCCCCACCACGTGATACAAAATCGAGAAATCTTGATCCGTGGCCGTCAAAAAACTGAAAGGTCTCGGCAGAAGCGGCTCATAAGAATCCTCGCAGAGAATTTGCGCAAACTGTCCGGGCTTCGCGTTCTTGGAGATCTTCGGAGAGTGTATCCGAATCACAAAGTGACCGGGCGCAACTTTTTTATTTTCGAGAATCGCGCAGCGTTCTCTAAACATGACTGACCGCCGGGTGCGGTGTCTTCTTAATCATCATGTGATAGGCCTGCAAGGATTTCACCGAAAGTTCTTTTTCCTTCATCGCGCGCATCCCGCGCACGGATGCCAGCGCCCCTTCAATCGTGGTGACACAAGGAACCCCTCGAGACACCGCCAGCGAACGAATCACCACTTCGTCTTTTCTGGGCTTCTCGCCACTTGGGGTGTTGATCACGAGCGCAATTTTTTGTTCATTGATAAGATCTGTGATGTTCGGGCTTCCTTCGTGCAGTTTTTTTAAAGGTGTCACCGCAATGCCGGCTTCCTTTAAAACCTTGGCGGTACCTTCGGTGGCTACCAAATTAAAATTCATGTCTTTTAATTCGTGTCCTATCTCCAAGATCCATTTTTTGTCTTTTTCCTTAACGCTCAAGAAAATCGTGCCTTTAAGCGGCAGTGGGGAGCCGGTCGCAATCTGTGATTTGGCAAATGCCTTTCCGAAATCCTCATCGATGCCCATCACTTCGCCGGTGGATTTCATCTCAGGCCCGAGTAAAATATCCACGCCGCGGAAACGCACAAATGGCAGTACCACTTCTTTGACTGAGGTGTAAGGCGGGATGATTTCTTTCGTAAACCCTAATTCTTTTAATTTTTTCCCCGTCATCACCTGAGCGGCAAGTTTTGCCAAAGCTACGCCGATGGCTTTTGAAACAAACGGCACGGTACGCGACGCGCGGGGGTTTACTTCAAGCACATACGTCACGTTGTTCTTCACTGCAAACTGCACGTTCATGAGTCCGACGACGCTCAATTCTTTCGCAAGAGCTGTGCTTTGTTTTTTTATTTCTTCAATCACAGGAAACTCAAGCGAATAAGGAGGTAGAGAGCAAGCGCTGTCGCCGGAATGAATGCCGGCCTGTTCAATGTGTTCCATCACCCCGGCGACGACGAAAGTCTCACCGTCCGAGATCATGTCCACATCCACCTCTTTGGCGCCTTCCAAGAACTGATCGACTAAGATCGGCCGCTCATCCGACACATCCACCGCTTTATCCATATAATTTTTCAGCGACGCCTCGTCATAAATAATCTCCATCGCCCGGCCACCCAGCACATACGAGGGACGCACGAGCACGGGATAGCCGATGCGCAGAGCCTCTTTTTTAGCCTGTTTAAAATTAACAGCGGTGCCATTCGCCGGCTGTTTTAAATTTAATTTGTCCAAAAGTTCTTTGAATTTTTTTCTGTCTTCGGCGCGGTCAATGGCCAAAGGCGAAGTTCCGATGATCGGCACGCCATTTTTTTGCAGCGAAAGTGCCAGGTTGAGCGGTGTTTGCCCGCCGAACTGGACGATCACCCCCAGGGGTTTCTCCTTTTCAACGATATTCAGCACATCCTCGAGGGTCACGGGCTCAAAATACAGCCTGTCGGACGTGTCGTAATCGGTGGATACGGTCTCCGGATTACAATTCACCATGATCGTCTCAAAACCAATTTCTTTCAGGGCGAAAGAAGCGTGACAGCAGCAATAATCAAACTCAATCCCCTGTCCGATACGGTTGGGGCCCCCGCCCAAAATCATGATTTTCGGGCTGGAGGACGTTTTCACCTCATCCTCAGCGTCGTATGTGGAATAATAGTAAGGAGTGAACGCCTCAAACTCCGAGGCGCAGGTGTCTACCAATTTGTAAGTCGGAAAGATGCCTAATTTTTTCCTTAAATTTCTCATGTCAGACTCGGACATTGAAAAAATTTCACCGAGCTGGATGTCAGAAAAACCCAATTGTTTCGCACGATGCAATATTTCCCGTGTAGGGGCGCCATTCATGACGCCCCTACACGATGATTTCATCTCTTTTTCGAATTCAACGATTTCAAACAAATTCTCCAAAAACCACGGATCGATTTGTGTGAGTTTATGAATTTTTTCGAGCGGCATCCCCTCTTCCATCGCGCGTTTTAAATAATAGACGCGCTCAGCGTTCGGCCGTGACAGATGCTCGTCAAGATCCTCCATAGAGTCGAATTCCCCGCCAGAGGCGGGGGCGCCCTTGGCGGGAACAGCCGCCGCGTTCTCCCCCCGCGCCCCCGG
>OBEQ012009102.1_pt1 | contig 51440 bp, 52 predicted proteins | sample 1670901 | NCBI WGS metagenome assembly OBEQ01 (sample SAMEA104232315, study PRJEB22302) | groundwater metagenome | biome: forest; feature: aquifer; material: groundwater | place: USA | collected 2011-08-07 | depth 5.4 m
AACACACGGGCATTGCGATGCAAACTCATCCCTACGCTGCAAAACGGGCACTCTACCGTACTGCCGCACCCCTCACACACCAGATATTTAAAATTAGCTCGCGTCGGAATAAAAACGATCCCCTGATGCCCTGCTATGTAATTAGATTGTATTTCTGCATCGATGGTAAAACTCAGCGATTCTACAGAGGGTTCAAAAACAAATGTCCGCTTCGTCTCATAATACCCGCCACGTAGACGGGTAAACGGATATTTGCTGTAACTGCTAAGACTCGGCGTTGCGCTCCCCAAGACCACAGGGATTTTCATCAAATTCCCTAAAAAAACCGCCATATCCCGTGCATTGTACCGAGGTCGGGAGGAAGATTTATAACTCTCATCGTGCTCCTCATCCACCACAATCAACCCTAAATCCGCTATCGGTAAAAAGAGGGCTGAACGAGGTCCCGCTACAATACGGGCACGTCCATCAATAATTTTTTCCAGCGTCACTTTTTTTTGCTTCGGTGTCATCTTAGAGTGCCACAATACAAAGACTTCGCCAAAATGCTTTTTAAATCGATCTTCCATCTGCGGTGTCAACGAGATTTCGGGAAGCAATAGCAATGCCCTCTTCCCTTCACTTAGAATCTCATCCATCCGCCGCATATAGATTTCACTCTTCCCTGCTCCGGTATCACCGAAGAGGAGCGATACGGGTTGGGAACGGATAAAATCAAGGGCTTCACTTTGCAAAGGAGAAAGGGTAATGGTGATTGGGGTATAAGAGCACGTAACCGTAGGTGGGCCTCCTGCTTGAAGGCATTGTGCCCCTTGCGGGTAAAACTCAGCGTTAGCGTAGGCAAACGGGACTTGTTCCGTTGCCGTATCATAATGCATAAAAGGGACAAATAAATTCAGCGCTTCACCCAACGAACACCCATAATACTCCGCCATGAACTGCGCCATTTTGACTTGAGTATCGGAATAAATAAAATCAGAAATTTCGAGGATACTATGCGTTTTGAAGTCGGGCTTTTCGGTGAGTTCAATCACTACACCTGACATTTGACGGTTTGAAAGCGTTAAAGAGACTTGAGTGCCTACCGAAAGCTCTGCATCGTAATGATACGTAAGCGTCTCAAGAGGGGAGCCTAATAGGGCTATTTGATAAAAAAACACCTGTAATGTTAATCAATCAAGCTTTTACAATAAGTACCCGCATTACCAGCAATTGTTCGATCGCACGTAAATGTACCGGTCGCCTGAGTATAGGTAAATGTAACAGGCTGTCCAATAACCTGATACGTATAAGTGTCAGCAGCAGTTTTCATCCAGTGCCCATTGCTATTTGCAGTTTGAATACCATACATCAAAATGGTACTGGTAGCCGTACCATTATTATCAAATAAAGTGACATTGGCACCCATCCCTACTCCGGCATCCAAATGGTTAATGTAGCTACTATCCCCTTGTAACAACCGTGTTTGACGTTCACTGACAATCGCCGCGCGAATAGCCGCCACATCACTTCGCCCTTTGGCAATCTGCGCATCGTCCCGTGTTGCTGCAAATCTCGGTATTGCAATAGCAGCCAAAATTCCCAACACAACAATGACAAATACCAATTCAATCATTGTAAAAGCGTTTCGTTTATTGTATGACATTCATACCCCTTAATTTGATCGGATAGTTCTCCGGATGTATCAGTTGTTGCAGTGCCAGACATTTACTATCTCCAGCCCCATTTCCGAGCGTCATTTGGAGGATATCATCGCTCCCTGTTGTATTAATATCAACCGTGAGACAATCATTTATGGTTCCGCTTTTGATAACCGCTTTATTCGTCGGTGCGGTAGTCAACACAGCATCCCCACTTTTTTCTAACATCGCAAAACTGTTCGACATATATGCAATCGTTGAGGTGTTTGTTTCCCCTTGACTTACCGCATAAGCGGCAATCTCTTGAATACCTGTCATAACACTGCTTGCTGTCGCTGTAACTTTTGCGTCATCTCTCGTTGCACTCAATCTTGGTATTGCCACAGCCGCTAAAATCCCCAATATCACGATAACAAATACTAATTCTATCATTGTAAATGCACTGCGCGATGATAAAAAAACAGGTTTGGAAGTAAAGTAGTGCGATACATATGAATCCATTGCATAACCTGCTTTATAGAATGAATAATTTAAAAAAGAATTCTTGAAACACTCTTTTAAATAACACATACATACTTTGATATTCATTCCCATGCACGGATGCCGGGAATGAATAAAATCAAAGTTGATTACATTTTTACGCCTTGCCCCGCAATAGCAATAGAGGAACTTGGATTAATAGTATTGATACCCTTACAGATTGCAGACCCATTACTATCTTGTCCCAAAACAATAGTAGTTGCGTTTACATCGATATGCGCACACTGCAAACGGCCTGCCGTACCTGTAGCTTTATCCCATACAGTAATTGTTCCCCCATTAGTGGTATTTGCAGCAACTGTACCATAATAGCCAGTCAATTTGCCCTCAGAATAGGTGTTAGACGCAAGAGACATATTGATATCCTCTGTAGGAGCTGCCCCTTGAGAAACGGTATATGCACCAATCTCACTAATTAATGTTTTGACATTTGATGCCAGCTTAGAAACTTGTGCATCATCACGTGTTGCCGCAAGACGTGGAATGGCAACCGCTGCCAAAATACCGAGGATAACGATAACGAAGATTAATTCGATCATAGTAAAACCTGAACGTTTCATGGTTTACTCCTTGAAGTTTAATATACAGATCACACTTGTAACCTTCTTGTCATTATCAGCTTCTTATTCTTAGAAAGCGTTTAAAAGCTGTGACTATGGATAACTTTTTGTTAATTTGGCTAATTTAAGAACAATGAGGCATAATTTTCAAAAAAGATGGAGTACATTATTATGAAAATTGCCGTACCTGTAATGGATAAACATTTAAAAATGGCCGGTAATGCTGGTCACACTCCTTATTTCGCCGTTTTTCACCTCAAAGGGGGAATGTTTCGATCCTTTGAATTTGAAGGGCTTCGTCCCAACCCGAAAGTGGTCGGAGAAGAGAGCCATGATCATGATGAACACCATACGTGCGATCACGATGCCAATGATCTCGAACATATCCAAGCCCACGACACCATGGCCCATGCGATTGAAGATTGCGATTATCTCGTCGTTAAAATGGCGTGTAAAAACACGGCTAAGAGTATGAATAACCTCGGCATAAAACTCCAAAAATATAACGGAACCGAAGTACAAGCGGGAAAAATATTGATGGAATTAGCGGCACAATTTCAATAATTCACTACTTTAATTCTCGTTTATAAATTAGAGGCGTATAATTCGCACCACAAATGAAGCTTATGCTTTAACTTTTCATCTGAGTACAGTACGCAGATGAACCCAAAAAGGCAAAACAAGACCATGATTTCCACAGAGATTGAGACGTTAGGGATAAAAAACAGCGGAAAGCTTTTCCACAATTTGGGCTTTGAAGAGCTGATTGAACACGAATTGCGCAACGGTGAATGCCGCCTCGCCGATAACGGTGCAACAATGGTTGATACGGGTGTATTTACCGGACGAAGTCCGAAAGATAAATATTTTGTCGATCAAGACCCCTCCAATAAATACATTGCATGGGGAGATGTCAACAAAAAGATTGACAAAGCCGTCTTCGATGAGCTTCTTGTCGTAGCGCGTGAGCAGCTATCCAATAAAGATCTTTATATCACCGATGTTTTCTGCGGTTCCAGCGCTTCAAGTAAACGTTCTATCCGTTTTGTCTCTGAAATTGCATGGCAATCCCATTTTGTCAAAAATATGTTTATTCGCCCTACAACAGAAGAATTAGACAGTTTCAAACCTCAGTTTACCGTTCTCAATGCGTGCAAAGCGGTTAATGAGCAATGGGAAAACCATGGTCTTAACTCGGAGGTATTTGTCCTTTTTAGCGTCGAAGAGAACCTCTGTATCATCGGCGGAACCTGGTATGGCGGCGAGATGAAAAAAGGGATTTTCTCGATGATGAACTATTGGCTTCCCCTCGAAGGGAAGCTTTCAATGCACTGTTCCGCCAATGTCGGCGATGCGGGAGATACCTGTCTTTTCTTCGGTCTCAGCGGTACAGGAAAAACAACCCTCTCTACCGATCCAAAACGTGCTCTTATCGGCGATGACGAACACGGATGGGATGATGAGGGTGTGTTCAATTTTGAGGGTGGCTGCTACGCCAAAGTTATTAACCTCGATCCCAACAATGAACCTGAAATTTACGGGGCCATCCGACCGAATGCACTGCTAGAGAATGTCGTATACGATGAAGACGGCAAGGTAGACTATACCGACGATTCCAAAACGGAAAATACCCGTGTATCGTATCCGATCGAACATATCGATAACCACGAATCTACCCTGCAAGCGCCTCACCCTAAAAATATCATTTTTCTCTCTGCCGATGCGTTTGGTGTATTGCCTCCGGTCAGCAAACTCTCCAAAGAACAAGCGATGTATTACTTTCTCAGCGGTTACACGGCTAAAGTGGCCGGAACTGAACGTGGAATTACCGAACCGGTTGCTACTTTCAGCTCCTGCTTCGGGGAAGCATTTTTACCGCTTCATCCAACCGTTTATGCAAAATTATTGGGCGAAAAAATTGATAAGTACGGTGTTAATGTTTATTTGGTTAACACCGGATGGACAGGTGGCGGATACGGCGTCGGTAAACGGATGAGTATCAAAGATACACGCGCTTGCATCAATGCTATTTTGGACGGTTCCATCCGAGAGAGTGAATTTGATGTTACCAATACATTCGGTTTTCACATTCCAAAAACACTCGCTTCTATCGATCCGGTAATCCTTAATCCTCGCAATGCATGGCAAGATCGAGATGCCTATTTGGTTCAACGCGATAACTTAGCAGCGCTCTTTATTAAAAATTTCAAGAAATACACTACCGGTGCCACTGATTTTGATTATTCAGCTGCTGGACCGCAACTTCCATAACTTCTCCCTGTACTTTTCTTTTTCATAAGAAAAGTACCAAAAGAAAATCGCCCCCACAACAAAACGCTATCGGTACGCTTTTGCCCTACGGCACGCGACCTTGCTCTTGGTGTGTTGTGGGGGCATTATTATTTTTACAAAAAAACTTTATAGTAAGAAAAATGAAATGAAGAAAAAGTGTGCAGGGTTTTCACCCCGCACAGAAGATTAGCAAGAATAAGTGGATTTGAATTCGAATGCAGTCGGACGAGCTTCGTCAGGCCATACTTGTGTTTCAAATTTGTAATTTTGGTAAGTATCCAAAAATTCCGGAGTCATAACCGGTTGCAAGAAGTCGTTATCGCGAATCAACGATTCCAATGCACCACGCAACGTGTGTGGCATTTGTGGAATCCCTTTTTCGCGAATTTCATTCAAAGAAAGTTCGAACAAATCTTCATCCATCGGTCCAACCGGAACCATTTTGTTTTTGATACCGTCAAGTCCAGCCAACATCATTGCGGTAAACGCAAGGTATGGGCATGAAGTGGAGTCTGGGAAACGCATTTCGATACGAGTCGCTTTTTCACCTGCACCGTATGGAACGCGGCAAGAAGCTGAACGGTTTTGACTTGAGTACGTCAAGATAGACGGTGCTTCAAATCCAGGGATAAGACGTTTGTATGAGTTGGTTGATGGATTTGTAAATGCTGCAACGGCGCGAGCGTGTGCGAAGATACCACCGACATAGTGAAGCGCCGCTTCGGAGAGGTTACCGTATCCGCCCTCTTTGTAGAATGTGTTTTTGCCGTCTTTCCAGATGGATTGGTGAACGTGCATACCGTTACCATTATCTCCGTAGAGTGGTTTAGGCATAAAGGTAACCGTTTTACCGTTAAGGTGCGCTACCATTTTGATAACGTATTTAAGTTTTTGAACGTTGTCCGCTGCATTAACAAGGGTATCGAATACGATACCGATTTCACCTTGTGCTTGAGCAACTTCGTGGTGACCCAAAATAACTTCAAGACCGACTTGCTCCAACACTTGCATCATTTCTGCACGTAAATCGACCATGGTGTCGATTGGAGCGACCGGAAAATAACCCCCTTTGGTACGTGGGCGGTGACCGGTATTGTAACCGTCTTGGAAAGACTTTGCGTCATTCCATTCACCCTCTTCAGAGTCTACTTCATAGTATGAACAGTTGATTTCATCACGGATTTTGACATCGTCAAACACGAAGAATTCATTTTCAGGTCCGAAATACGCGACATCACCGTAACCAGCTCCTTTAAGATGCTCAAGGGCTTTTTTAGCGATAGAACGTGGACATTTTTCGTACATTTGACCTTTATAGATGTCAAATACGTCACAGAAAACGATGATGGTCGGATCAGCCGTAAAAGGATCCATAAATGCAGATTCTGCATCCGGTTTTAGGAGCATATCAGAACGATTGATCGGCTGCCAAGCATCGATAGATGAACCGTCGAAAGGAAGACCGTTTTCAAAATGACCGGCATTTACCGCACTGTAGCGATAGCTAACATGGTGCCATGTCCCTTTCATATCGGTGAAACGGAAATCTACGAACTGAACGTCGTTCTCTTTTGAAAAACTAAAAAACTCGTCGACACTATTTACGAATTTACCCATGCTTATCTCCTGAAAAAAATAAAAGTGAAGCAGTATATCAAAAAAGACTAAAAATAGAAGAGTTGAAGGTGATTAAAATTTGACCAATGTGCGATCTTTGTTACGGTACAGGGCACATTGCGTGTACCCGAATGAGCGTGCCAGTGTTTCGATTTGCTCACTGTACAATCCCACTTGATCAGGTCTGTGCGCATCGGATCCGAACGTTATCGGGATGTCCAATGCCGCTATCTCTTCGAGTAAATAGGGGGAGGGATACGCTTCCGCAATCGGCTTTCGGTATCCGGAAACATTAAGTTCAACCGCTAATCCCGCTTTTTTGATTGCATGCAAGGCATTTTTAGCCAACAATCGGATATCTTTCTTGGGTAAAAATTTAAAGACTTTCAACAAATCCAAATGACCGATAATTTCAAATTTACCGCTTTGTGCCATCTGCTCTATCAATTCAAAATAGCGCGCATATATCGTATCAAGATTTGCCCCTTCATAACGCCCGATAAATTCAGGGTTATCGAAGCCCCAGTCATCAATAAAATGGACGCTTCCGATTAAATAATCGCACGGACGTTTTAAAACAACATCGTCCATAAATCGCGGCAGAAAATCGACTTCATATCCCAAAAGGACCGTAATTTTGTCACTGTATTGATCGCGGGCTTCTCTCACCCATTGCTCATAGAGTTCCATTTGTTCAAAGCTCATACGGTATTGCGGGTCATAATGCATCGGTGCATGATCGGAAAAACCAAAATATTCTGTTTTGCTCTCAATTGCGGCTTCGACATATTCAGCAACACTTCCGGTAGCATGGTTACATAAAAGGGTATGGTTATGAAGATCGATTTTCATTTTTTATCCAAATAAAATAAAGATTTAAATGCTATTATAGTGCAATTTAATCGTTGAGGGTACAGGTCATGACGCAAGAAGAGCTAGATGCACTGATGAATGGTGATATGGATTTTGATGAGACAGTAGAGGAGACACCCCCTTCTGCTCCAGCAGAATCAGCAAAAGAAGAAGAGGACGCAAAAGACGATGCTCCTTACCATGAAACTGATCCAGATGCATATCGCGTTTCGGCTATGAACAGTTGGCCACCGCCACCGCCGACGGATGATAACAAAATGGTGCATCAGCTCGATGATGTCACCAAAGAGAGTGAAGAAAAAGCGACTGAGATTTTTGATCTTATCGAGGGGATCAGCAACGATCTGGGCGATGGTGAAAAGCATGTTAAAAAACTAAATGCTACCCTAAAAAGTAATATTGAATTATTTGAAACCCTTAGTGTCAAGTTTCCTCATGTTGAAGCCTTCAAAGCTCAACTAACAAAAAATAAAGAGGCCTCTCAAAAATCCGATGAAATTTTAGAAATACTCCAAAACGGAGGCGATACGATTATGAATGTTATGGACATCATGCAGTATCAAGATATCCACCGTCAAAAAATCGAACGGGTTATTAACGTCATGCGCGCCCTCTCAACCTATATGAATCATCTCTTCTCCGGAAAAATCGATGACTCCAAACGGGTGGCATCGGCGGTTCATCTTCCAGGTGATACCGGAACCGATGATGTCGTAAGCAGCGATGATATCGAAGCATTACTTGCATCTTTTGGGCAAAAGTAGAGGTTTTATAAGGTAAAATTCTCTCAAATTATTAAAAAAGAGAATCTATTTTTGAAAAAAGTCGAGCTCCTCTCCCCTGCAGGGAATTTAGAAAAACTCAAAATCGCCATTGATTACGGCGCTGATGCCGTGTATGGCGGAGTCAGCCACTTTTCGCTCCGCATCCGATCGGGTAAAGAGTTCGATTTAGAAAGTTTCAAAGAGGGAATCGATTACGCTCATGCGCGCGGTCGAAAAGTCTATGTTACCATCAACGGCTTCCCTTTTAATTCCCAACTCAAACTTCTCAAAGAACACATTTCTCAAATGGCCTCGTTAGAACCCGATGCCTTTATCGTAGCCACCCCCGGAGTACTCAAACTTGCCCACCAAATCGCCCCTCATATTCCGCTGCACCTCTCGACGCAAGCAAATGTGATGAACGTTTTAGACGCACAGGTCTATTACGATATGGGGGCCCGCCGTATCATTGCCGCACGGGAGATTTCGCTCAAAGACCTCAAACAGATCAAAGAAGAACTTCCCGATTTAGAAATCGAAGTCTTTGTCCACGGTTCTATGTGTTTTGCCTACAGCGGACGCTGTCTTATATCGACGCTCCAAAGCGGACGCGTTCCGAACCGTGGAAGCTGCGCCAATGACTGCCGTTTCCCGTATGAAATGTATGCCGCCAACCCTGAAACAGGGACGCTGTTTAAACTCGTGGAAGATGAAGGGGTCGGCACCTATATTATGAATTCCAAAGATCTCAATCTCGCAAGCCATATCAAAGAGATCATCGATGCGGGATGTATCGATTCACTCAAGATTGAAGGGCGCACCAAAGCCCCTTATTACGCCGCTATTACGGCCAAAGTCTATCGTCGTGCCATCGATGATTATTATGCCGGAAAAAGTGACCCTGATGCTTATCAAAAAGAGCTAAATACGATGCAAAATAGGGGCTTTACCGATGCTTATCTCGTAAATCGGCCGTTTGAAAAACACGATACCCAAAATCTTGATTTTAGTATGATGATGGGAAGTCATCAAGTGAGCGGTATCGTAGATGAGAGCGGTGAATTTTATGAATGCAAATACAAAACTTTCCCCCATGAGGTTATGGAGATAGTCACCCCCGATGAATCTGCTCTAGTAGAAATCGATAATGAAATCGGTACTATTGCCCTAGAAGAGGGGCAATGGACTATTACTTTCAAACAACTGATTGCCGAAAATGGAAAAGTATGGGATCAGGTACACAGCGGAAATCTCAACCGCTTCACTTTACCGACCAAACTCCCCCCCTTTACCTTTTTCCGTATCCCCGCAACAGAAGATATGGGTACCGTAACCAAATGTTAAATTTACACAAAGGAAAAAAATGAAATTTGTATCTATTATTATGGGGAGCAAAAGCGATTTTGACGTCATGAAATCGTGTTCACAAACCCTCGAAGAGTTTGGCGTCCAATATGAACTCATTATCTCATCGGCGCATCGCAGCCCTGAACGCACTAAGGACTACGTTATTGCTGCCGAAGCAAAAGGGGCACAAGTATTCATCGCTGCTGCGGGAATGGCAGCTCATTTGGCAGGGGTACTCGCCTCTAAAACCATCAAGCCCATCATCGGGGTCCCGATGAGTGCGTCAGCTCTATCGGGAATTGATGCGCTCCTCTCAACCGTCCAAATGCCGGCCGGTATGCCCGTAGCAACCGTAGCGATCGGAAAAGCGGGAGCGATCAACTCCGCCTATCTCGCGATGCAGATTTTAGCCTTGGAAAATGAAGAATTACGAATGAAACTCCAAGAAGACCGTATTGCCAAAGCAAAAAAAGTAGAAATGGATTCACTGGAAATCGAAACCATTATCTAGGTACGGCTTTTGCTTTAAAAAATAAAAATGGTGAAGGTGGTAAAGATGCAAGAAGGGCATTGGATGAGTATCGATGAATACGCCCGTATGACGCAAATGGATCGTTCTGAGGTGGAAACATTGATTGTTCGAGGCAAACTTACCACAATTATTGAAGACGGGATTGTCTATATTGATCCGGGACAGGGGATGTCTGGAATTGTCCCTGCTTCCTTGCATGCGCTGAGTGCCTCGGAAACGGATATGACCATCGGGGCAAATTTCGTCGAAAAAACAATCGGTACCATCATCAATCTTCATGAAAAAGTACTCAGTGCAAAAGAAGAGACCATCGAGTCGATCAAAACAGAAAATCTGTTTCTCAGAGAAGCCCTCGCTTCCCTTCAAGAACTTTACGATGAAGACCGTAATACGATAGCAACCCTTACCGAACAGCTTAAACTCTCTCAACAAGAGGTAGAGTTTATGCGTCGCAAATACAAATTGATGTGGGGTAAAGTGATCGATGATCATGCCGCACAATGACGATACAACAAGAGTGCATTGGGTGTATTATTTCCCAAAGCAATCGCGTTTGTGATGCCATTAACGCAAACCATACGTTAAGAGCACGCATCACAGGCTACGTCGAAAACGCGCTCCAAAACCCCGATTTTTCCCTCTCACCACCCGTTATTGCCGCACCGCTCTATGAAGAAATGGCACGGCTAGCCCAAAAAGTCGATCTTTACGATGTGCAAAAAGCCCATGCAAGTGTTCAAGCATCCCATTATCTACCGTTTTTACGTCAAACAATCGATACGTCTGACTCCCCCCTCATCGCACTGCTTAAAACTGCCGTCGTCGGCAATGTCATAGACTTAGCGGCCGAAGTCCATTTTGATCTGCACGGGGCTATTACCTCGGTTTTTGATACTCCCTTTGCTCACGATGATTCCAAAATTCTGGAGCAAAGGCTCACTGACGCTAAAACCCTCCTCTACATCGGCGATAATGCGGGAGAGCATCTGTTTGACGGACTCGCTATCGAATCGTTAAAAGAGCTTTATCCTGCATTGAAAATTACCTACATGGTACGAGGAAATCCTATCATCAATGACGTCACGATGAAAGAAGCCCAAGAAGCACACATAGATAGTCTATGCACCCTTATGGACAGCGGTGTCCCGACACCCGGATTTGTCTACGAATATGCTTCTATCGAAGCACAATCGCTCTTTAATACTGCCGATATAATCATCGCAAAAGGGATGGGAAATTATGAATGTATGAGTCCCGTCAAACGGAAAAATATCTGTTTTTTATTGAAAGTTAAATGTTCCGTTGTTGCCCGTTCTTTAAGCAGGGAAATCGGCGATATTATCTGCCAACTATCATGATACGATAATTTTGTTACGCCCTAGATCTTTTGCTTTATACAGCGCTTCATCAGCTCGGCTGACTGCGCTCTCAACGCGATCATCTTCTCTGAACTCACCGATACCGAAACTGCAGGTAAGGGAGTGTACGGCTTCAAAATCATACTCATTAATTGCCGATTGAATCTTGCTTGCTAAATGAGATGCTCCTGCTTTATCGGTATCAGGACAAATAATCATAAACTCTTCCCCGCCCCAACGTCCTACGGTATCGGTATCGCGAACCGTAGTGCGCAGAATAGAGGCTAACGCTTCTAAAACCTTGTCTCCGACCAAATGTCCATACGTATCGTTGATCCGCTTAAAAAAATCGACATCGAGCATAATAATCGAAAACGCTCTACGGGTACGTTGATAATAGGTAAAACACTCAAATAATTTTTCATCCAGTTTGATCCGATTTGGAAGCTTCGTCAACGAATCGGTCGTTGCCATTTTGAGAAGTTTTTTGTTGTATTTACCCATTTCCAATTGTCGATAAACAAACAAAGACACGATAAGCAATACTACAATACCGCCCCAATAAACCCACCGATAATCAACTCTGTCCTCGTAAGTAATAGCAATATAACGATTAAATATTTTCTGTCGCTCCGCCAGAGTAATAGAATCAATCCCTTTGTCAATAATGGATTTCAGTTCAGGGTAATCGTTACGTATCATCATTCGAACATCAAAATTAAACTCGCTTGTCCCCGATATTTTTAAATCAACATAATGGTCAGCATTAATCAGATACGCAACAACCGGAAGAATATCAATCACCGCATCCACCCGTTTGGAGCTAAGAAGCTTTAACCCTTCACGGGTATTCTCGACACCGACAATATGAATGTTCGGATAATTCACAGCAATCTTCTCCGCAATACTATACCCCTGCCCTATCGCCACCCGTTTCCCCTCCAGTGCCGAGAGCCCCGGAAGAAAATCGATGGTTTTATTGGTCACAATAACATTAGGAAAAGTGGCATACGGTTTAGAAAAAAGGGCGTATGGTTCTGTCGTGCTCGACATTGCCGTTCCCAGAGTCACATCGGCATGCTTTGTTTTAATTGCATTTAATACCGCCCCCCATGTCGGAGCAGCGGTAAATGTAGTTTTTAACCCCGAACGCTGGACAATTAGATCCCAAAAATCACGTGTTATCCCTTCGAGTTTTTCCCCATCGGTTTCGGATGAAAAGTTAAAGGGGGGCCACGTGTAGGTAGAGGTATAATGGATGGTTGTCCGGTGGACAAAAGAGCGCTCTTGAACACTTAAGGGTAACCATTGGTGTACTGAATCTTCATACAAAAAACCGCTTAAGCGCTTTTCATCTTGTGGGATCCCCATTACTTTGTAAATATCCGAAATCCGCCGGAATTTTTCGATACTCATTGCACCTAAAGGGGTATTTTCATGATAAGCGAGTTCTTTAAGGACACGCCCCTCATAAATCAAACTCTCTAACGATTTATTTTGACCGTTGTAACGGGCTTTAATCAAATGTGCTGTCTCGTCAATATGCTCAAAAGCGTACTCCCATCCCCGCAATGTGGCATCCACAAAAGCACGCACTTGCTTAGGATTATGATTGAGTTCATATTCCGAAGTAAATAAGATATCGCTGTAAAAATCAAATCCGTATTGTTCAGGATTAATCGTGTTAGTCTCGATCCCCTTCTCTTTCAAAACAAACGGTTCATTCGAGATATAGCACGCCATCACATCGGTTTTTCCATTTGCTATATCGATGGGATTGTAGCTGTGCTCCAATAATCGAATCTGGTTCATCTGGACCCCTTGGGAGTTCAGCATTGCACGAACAGAAATGGTATCTTGAAAATCTTGGGTCATCATAATCCGCTTACCGATTAAATCTTTCGGTGTAGTGATATCGAGTGATTTTTTTGACAAAAGAACCATAGGAGAACTTTGGAAAATAGCGGCAAGGGCAACCACTTTTTTACCGTTCATCCGGTCAATCAGAAGTGACGAACGTCCTATACCGTACGTCGATCGACCACCCATGACTTCATCAATGGCAAGCTTTTTCGGATCGAATTTTTGAATCGTAACATCGAGCCCCGCATCGCGGTAAAACCCTTTCTCTTTGGCAACATAATAACCAGCAAACTGAAACTGATCTGCCCACTGCAGCTTTACTGAGACAGCATCAAGAGGCTTAGGATCATAAGCAAATACCGAAACAGCAAAAAAAAGAAAGAAAAAATATTTCATTTAACTAATGCACTTTATTTTAGAATTGCTACTATAATAAACGGAATTTGATTAAAAGAGCCTTTGGGTCGGTGTAGGCTTTTGGTATAATGGCATTATCTTTTTAACGGGACACATATGATTACATTTGGTGATATGCTTTTAAAACTTCAACAATTTTGGAATGACCAAGGGTGTGCAATCGTGCAACCTTATGATATAGCGGCAGGGGCTGGGACATTTCATCCGGCGACTTTTTTACGTTCACTCGATTCACAGCCATGGTCAGTTGCCTATGTCGCCCCAAGCCGCCGTCCGACCGACGGCCGTTACGGTGAAAATCCAAATCGTTTGGGGAGCTACTATCAATTTCAAGCACTCATCAAACCCAGTCCCGAAAATATTCAGGAGCTTTATCTTAAAAGTCTCGAATACCTCGGTCTGAATTTAAAAGATCATGATATCCGCTTCGTCGAGGACAACTGGGAATCTCCAACCCTCGGTGCATGGGGTCTGGGCTGGGAAGTATGGCTAAATGGGATGGAAGTGACACAATTCACCTATTTCCAGCAAGTCGGCGGTATCGCGTGTGATCCGGTCGCCGTTGAAATCACCTACGGAACCGAACGTCTCGCAATGTATCTACAAGGGGTGGATACGGTATTCGATATCGTCTGGAGCGAAAATAAATTCGGCAAAACCCTCTACCGTAATATTCATAAAGAGGGGGAGATCGAGTTCAGCAAATACAATTTCGAAATCGCCGATACCGCCATGCTCTTTGCCGAGTTTGAAGCCAAAGCGGCCGAGTGCAAACGGTGTTTAGATGCAGGTCTTCCTCTCCCAGCGTACGACCTGTGCATGATGGCATCCCATACGTTCAATACCCTCGATGCCCGTAAAGCGATCTCGGTCACCGAACGTGCCAATTACATCCTCAAAATACGGGAACTCTCCCGAGGCTGTGCCGAACTCTACAAATCTCAAGAAGCCGAGCGTATTGAGCGGGTTAAAGCATAATTGCAAACACTCATCGGCCAAATCGACAAAATCATCTATGAAAACGGCGAATTCTTCGTCGCCGCCCTTAAAAGCGGAGAAAAAATCACCGCACACTATTTTGAAAGCGATATAGAACATTTACTCGGTGCGGCGGTAACGCTTAAGGGAGAATGGGAAGAACACCGTACTCACGGCCAAACCTTTAAAGCCGAATCCCTCCTCGTCAATCAAAACGAACTCTTCTTTTTTCTCAACCGCGTGGTCAAAGGGTTCACCAAAAAACTGACCGCAGAGCTGATAGAGCGCTACACCCCCGAAGGGCTTATCGAGATTCTCGAAAACGACGTTGAGCGTTTGATGGAGATCAAAGGGATGAATGCCAAACGCCTCTCCAAACTGCACGAGGGGTGGAAACAGTTTCGATCCTTACGTCAGCTAGGGGAATTTTTAGCCCCCTTCGGTGTCACTCCTGCCCTATTACGCCTTATTGCCGGTGCGATGAAAGGGATTAAAGACCCCATCGAAATCATTCGTAAAAATCCTTATGGACTGATGTCCATCAACGGTATCGGTTTCAAAAAAGCCGATGAAATCGCGCGGCAAATGGGGATAAACAACCACGACCCCCGTCGTATTCAAGCCGCCATGGAATACACTCTAAGCGAGTATTGCGACCAAGAGGGGAACAGCTGTATCGACACCCAAACCCTTTTTGGCAAACTCGATCTGCTGATGGAGATAGGAGAAGAAACTCTTTACCAAGACGCGCTCGACGATCGGTTGCGAGAAGGCTCTATTGTCATCCTCCCCAGCGGCCGCCTCTCTCCCGTACGGCTGTATGAAGCGGAGAGCTTTTTGGCGCAAACATTTCAAACCCGTTCACTGGATCGTTTTGAGGTGTTAACCCCTGATCTAGAGACGTTTTTACAAGAACATACCCTCTCGCTGGGAGAACAGCAACAGCGAGCACTCGAACTGATTAACGAAGGGGTTAAAATTTTGCTCCTCGTCGGATATGCGGGGACGGGGAAAAGTACGACGGCAAAAGCCCTCCTCGATCTTCTTTCAACGCGCCACGCTCCGGAATTAATTATGACGTGCGCCCTGAGCGGTATCGCTTCGGCGCGGATACGGGAGCGGAGCGGCTATCAAAGCGCGACCATTCAAAGTTTGCTGGTACGGTTCGAATCCCAAGATACAATGCCCTATAAAGTTCTCCTTATCGATGAAGCATCGATGATCAACTCGACTCTTTTTGCACGACTTATATCCAAAATCGCCTCCGATGCGGTCATTATTATTGTGGGAGATGATGCACAACTCCCCCCTATCGGTGCGGGAAATCCTCTCACCGATGCAATAGCCCTAGCTCTTGCTCCCACAATCACTCTCACCCGAATTTATCGTCAAAGCCCCGATCAAGCGATTGCCCTGATCGCCAATGACGTCCGCCAAGGGATCCTCCCAGAGTATCAGGGAGAGTATCAAGATTTTACCTTTCATACTGTCGATATCCCTAACCGTCACATGCTCAAACGCTCTTTGGGGGCAAATGAGTTCCAAGAGTTAATCGGTGACACAGCACAGAGTATTCTCGCACGGATTGCGGAAGTCTCTTTGGAGTATCTGGCCGATTCGCGCGAAAAACTCCGCAATAAACAAATTCGCGACTACCTATCCGCTTTTCAGGTCATCTCACCGATGCGGGGAAATGCCTTGGGGATTGATAATCTCAATATTCTCCTGCAAGAGTATTTCAATCCCAATCCGAAAAAAAAGCTCAAAACACGTAACGGCGAATTTCGCCTCTGGGACAAAGTGGTTCATGTTCGCAATATCAATATGCCCTCCTTCTCTCCTGAAGAGTTTAAAGAAGAGGGAGCAGAACCGAGCGAACGGCGGGTCTATAACGGAATGTGCGGTCTCATTTTTCGTCTCGATGAAGAAGAGGAGCTATGCTACGTCTTTTACCCCAATGAAGAGATGGTCGTGCAATACAAATATGAAGAGGCCTCAGATCTGCTCAGTCTATCCTATGCCCTTACCGTCCATAAAGTGCAAGGGATGGAGTATGAGAATGTGGTGGTCGTGATGAGCTTCGCCCACCACATCATGCTCAACACCAAACTCCTCTACACCGCTATTACCCGGGCAAAAGGGCATTGTATTGTGATCGGAGAGTCGGCGGCATTCGAATCGGCATGCCGCCGGCTTGAGACAACTAAACGCTCCACCGTTATGCAAGAAATTAGCTAAAGGATAAAAATTTTCCTTTAGTTTATTCTGTTACAATGTTCTCATCTATCCAACCTACCAAGGATTCCGCATGAGAACACTAATAATTTCCGCTGTCGTTGCTACAAGTGTAATGGGTGCTTCGCTGATTGATGAAGCCAAATCTGCCGCTCTTAAACCGATCCCGGCCACTAAAAAAGCACTGGAAAAACTCACCTCTAATCCTAATAATCCGACCACTTCAGCCAAAGTAGAGTTAGGCAAAATGCTCTATTTTGACCCTCGCCTCTCCAAAAGCGGTCTTATCAGCTGTAATACCTGTCACAACCTCGCTCTCGGCGGAACCGATGGAATGAGTGCGGCAATCGGGCATAAATGGACTTCTAATCCCCACGGTTTAAGCTCACCGACCGTTTATAATGCTGTATTTTATACTCAACAATTTTGGGATGGACGATCTCCGCACCTCGAAGACCAAGCCCAAGGACCGATCCAAGCAGGACCCGAGATGGCAGCCCCTAAAGAGTTCGTAACCGGTGTCATCAACTCAATCCCCGAATACACGGCACTGTTCCAAAAAGCGTACGGCAAAGATGTCAAAATAACCTTTGAAAAGGTGGCCGATACCATCGCCGTATTCGAGCGCACCCTTGTTACCCCATCGCGCTACGATGCTTTTCTGAACGGGAACAAAAAAGCCTTGAGTACGGCAGAACAAAAAGGGCTTAAAACCTTTATCGATAAAGGGTGTACAACCTGTCATAACGATATCGCATTGGGCGGAACGATGCAAGTTTTCGGTGTCGTAGCTCCGTATAAGTACATGAGTGTGGGAGATTTTAAAGGGGACAAAAACGGAATGGTTCGTGTACCGACCTTGCGCAATATTACCCAGAGCGCCCCGTATTTCCACAACGGTCAAATCGCAACCCTTAGCGAAGCGATCAAAGAGATGGGACGTATCCAACTCGGTATTAATCTCACAGAGGATGAAACCGCCTCGATTGAAACGTTCCTCAAATCACTTGAAGGTAAAAAACCGCAAGTGATTTATCCGCTACTTCCCTCATCCACCGCAAAAACACCCAAGATTGACGTCATTAATAACTAAAAGACTTCTCCCCGACCAAGTCGGGGAGAAGCACTATTCGCACTCGATCCCCTCGTAATCTTTTTGATACTGTTTACATTCGCTTAGAGGGATTTGCAATATTTTAGGAGATTTAAGGGGATCAAGCCAAATTAACAGCTCCTCAAGCGGCTGTTGATCCATTGCCGTACATCCCGAAGTGGGATGGTTATCGGAATGGTTGAGATGGATAAAGATACACGATCCTCTTCCGCTCACCCCTGCAGGGTTATACTCAATAATCGCTCCATTACGATACACCTCATCGTCTCGTCGCATTTTTTCATAACTTTTAGGAGGATTTTGCGGGTCTAATATCGCCATTTGATTGTACCTCTGATCCGACTTCTCATCAATACAAATCAACGTCGAATCGGCATGCAGATAGGGCATCTGCGATATCGGCTGTTCATCGTATCCGAACGTACGGGATATTTTAAAAAGACCTGCCGGGCTTCGTCCATCCCCCTCATATTTCAGTGGCTCCGCACCATCACTCCACCCCAGTCCGCTTCGTCCGAGTGTTACGGGGACAGCTTCTCCCACCTTATGCCAATGGATCACTTTTTCATACCTCTGCATCATTGCAGTAGTTGAATTCATATCCAAAGAGAGGACAACAAGGAGCTGTTCGGAAGCCGAAGCGGAAAAAATAGAAAAAAAAGAGTTAATTAAAAAAAAGATTTTTGTCATACTATTCTTCAAACTTAGTTTATTTTAAAGATAGGTAGTATAGCATACTGAAAATTGCATGGTAAGGGCATCGATGAATATTACAGTTCGCAAAGCATCCGAGACTGATGTTGACATAGTTTCCCAAGCCTTATTGGAAGGGTCGCGTGCCGGCAAGAAACTCGGACTGTTCGATCTTGTATTTAACACCTCGGATGATGCAATACTCCTAGAATACCTCAAGCGACTTGCCCTTGCCTCTACCAAAAGCTATTGTCATTATTCCAATTTCTCTATCGCGTTGGATGGAAATGAGCGCGTTGGTGCCCTCTGCGGATACGAGCCCCGAATCGCTACCCATGAAGTATTTTCTCAAGCACTCGAAGAGATCGGTTTTGATGAGAGCTACCATGAACGTATTGCTGCCTATCTCTTGTGCGAAGGGGAGAGTGATAACAAAACATGGGTCTTGGATTTCATCATGGTTAAGAATCCGTTTCAAAGCTTCGAAATTCTCAAAGAACTTGTCGGGAAAAGTATGCTCACAGCCCGTCTAAAAGGGTATCGAAAAGTTCAAACGTCGGTCGAGATCGGATCGATCGAAACAGAGCTTATTTATAAAAAATTAGGGTTCAGCGTCATCGATGAAAAACGGAGCGAATACTACAAAGAACAATTTGGGCGTGCCGGTATTATGCGGCTTCAAATGATTCTTTAAATGGCCGAAAAGCATCAACCTTCCCTCCTCCAAGCACTCGGTTTAATTACCGCAATCCTTATGGTTGCCGGAAACATGATAGGTTCCGGCGTCTTCAAAAAAATTACGCCGATGTCAGCAGAGCTAATGAACAGTTCTCTTATCCTTTGGGCATGGGCGGTTGCCGGTCTAATAACGATGCTGGGGGCGTTTAGCTTCGCATCCCTAGCTACCACCACCAAAGAGGCGGGGGGACAATTCCAATATTTTAAAAATGTATTCGGTGATTTTTTCGGGTTTATCTACGGATGGAGTTTTTTTACCGTCATCAGTACCGCTTCCATCGCTTCAATGGCCTATGTTTTTGCCGAATCTCTCGGCAATCTTTTTCATGTTTCCCCTATCTTGGAGTCGTTCTGTACCTACAGCATTGCCGGCGTTATTTTCCCGTTTCAAAACGCTTCGATCAAACTGATCGCGATCACTACATTAATTTTTTTGACTCTCTTCAATATTCGCGGGGTAAAGGGGGGAGGATGGCTCAGTAACGTCGTTACCAGCGCAAAGATTTTGGGCATTCTCCTCTTGATCGCACTGGGGTTAAGCTATTCGGGACACAGCGCTGATACACCACTCGCCGTACAAAGTATTAACCCCTCTCAAACCAGTAATTTACTCCATATCAGCGCTTTTTTTACCGCAATGCTCGGAGCATTTTGGGCGTATGACGGTTGGGTTAATATTACCAATATGGCAAGCGAGTTTAAAAATCCGACCAAGAATATTCCTCGTGCCATTATTATCGGAACAGCCCTCACGATGTTTCTCTATCTTATGGTCAACTATGCCTATTTGCAAGTCCTCACCCCTGCTGATTTTGCCCATTTGAAAACACAGCAGGGGAGTATTGCCGCGGTAGAAGTAGCCGGAATTGTGATGGGTTCGTTCGGTATCACCGTTATTTCGTCATTGATTATGATCTCTACGTTCGGTGCGACACAGGCAAGTACCATGTCGGCTGCGCGGGTCTATTATCAAATGGCCAAAGAGGGGTATTTCTTCAAACCGTTTTCTCTTGTCCATAAACGTTTCCGAACTCCCCATATTTCGTTATACGGGCAAATGATCTGGGCCTCTTTGCTCATTCTCAGCGGGACATTCGATCAGCTCACCGATATGTTGATTTTTGCCGCATTTATCTTTTACGGACTGGGGGCGATTGCCGTTATCCGATTAAAAATGATGGGTAAACTAACCTTTACGTTCGGTTATCCGGTAGTTCCTATTTTGTTTTTACTCTGCTGCACCGTTATCGTCGGCAATGCAATCTACACCCGCCCCTTAGAGTCTCTCACCGGATTGGGGCTCATTTTACTCGGTGTACCGGTTTATCTCTATTTTCGGGGACAGCAACCCAAATGACAAAAGCAAAACTTCTTCTCCTCGAAGACGATCCAAATCTCTCCGAAAGTGTCTGCGAATACCTTGAAGAGCAAGGGTATGATGTCGTACCCGTGTATGATGCCTCCACTGCCGAAGATGCTCTCTATGAGGGGAAATTTGATGTGTTGCTGCTGGATGTAAACGTGCCGGGGGGAGATGGATTCTCTCTTCTCAAAACCTCCCGTAAAGAGGGAAACGTCACCCCGGCCATTTTTATCACCTCGCGTAACGGCATGAGTGATGTGGAAGAGGGGTTTGAGAGCGGCGGGGATGACTATATCCGCAAACCCTTTGCCCTAAAAGAGTTGCTTCTACGCATCCAAACCATACTCAAACGTAATTTTTACCATAATCCAACCGATGCTCTTCCCCTTGGCGAAGCGATCACCTATGACATCGACAACCAAGTGCTCACCATTAATGGACAGGTGCAAAATCTTCAGCTCAAAGAACACAAACTCCTCAAACTCTTCATTCAACATAAAAATGAGCTTCTCACCCATGAGACCATTATGGAATATCTCTGGGATTATGAAGAGACTCCTAGTGACGGATCGCTGCGTACCTATATCAAGACATTACGCAAGCTACTAGGAAAGGACCGTATTGTCAGCCACAAACGTCTCGGGTATCAATTCCGCTAAATATCGTACACTGCGGAGCTTTCTAGCCCTCTATGGGATAATGAGCATCTTGTTATTGCTCCTCGTGGGGATGATATATTATCACTACATGCAATCGCAAATGCTCTCATCGCATCGTCTAGCAATGCAGCTGCAAAGCGAATCCTATGTTCCGAAACTTAGAGAATGGCTTCAACAAGATCGCAATCTCTCCACCTTTCCCAGTGACCTTGCCTATAAAACAGCACTGTACGGGTACGATCAAAAACCGCTTGTATCCCGAATTCACCACACCAAGATCGATTTCAAAGACAACTTATATCTGTCCAATGGATATGTTTACCTCATAATCCCCCTCTCGGCGTATGGGATGGGAGAGTATTATCTCATTTTTGAAACCCTTGATGATGGGCTGTGGCAACAACAAACACTCGAAGTCTCTGCTGTTTTCGGAACGATCTTATTTTTGCTCCTCTCAGCCGTCGGGTTTGCCCTCTCCCGTTTGATATTGCGCCCGATGAATGAAGCCATTGCCCTCCTTGATGATTTTATCAAAGACACAACCCATGAGCTTAATACTCCCGTTAGCGCTATCCTCACCAACATCGAATCGATGGATGCCGATCAATTGCCCCCTGCAATCCAAAAAAAGCTCCGTCGAATCGAGATAGCATCCCGAACCATATCAACCCTCTACGATGATCTCACCTATTTGGTTCTTAACCATGACCTCTCCTACACTAACGAACCGCTGGATATCACCCATCTCCTAGAGGAGAGAGTGGAATATTTTCGACACCGTATTGAGCAGAAAAGAATTACCGTCTCGCTGGATATTGCCCCTAATGTGACACTTATCATTGATCGGACCAAAGCAACCCGCCTCATCGATAATCTTCTCTCCAATGCAATTAAATACAACCATATGGGCGGTACTATTTCGATCGTGCTGAATCCTGCGTCATTATGTATCCAAGATAACGGTATCGGTATTCCAAAAGAGATGATAGAGCGGGTGTTTGAGCGTTATACGAGAGCGGATAAAAGTGTTGGAGGGTTCGGAATAGGCTTGCATATTGTTGCCATGATTGCTAAAAGCTATGATCTCTCCATCAGCATGGAATCCGAAGAAAATAAAGGGACAAAGATATGCGTGGGTTGGAAGATATAGTCCCCGCCTAAACGGGGAAAATGACGAGAGACAAAAACAAAATCATAGATGGGCTACGACTGCTCGTAGCAGCTGAGGGGGATTATTTAAGTCCCGCTACATACTCGGCAATCGTTTTCATATCACCATCGCTCAGCGTCGCAGTTTGACCTTTCATAATCGCACCCATCCCTTTGGTATTACGTGTTCCCGCTTTATACCCTTTAAGTGCATCGAGCGTTTTATCCGCTTTCCATCCGGCGATCACTTCCGATTTCCCCAGTGCCGGTTTCTCAGCTTTAAGACCGTGACATGCGGCACATTTTTGAAATAAAGCACTGCCATCCGCAGCGCTTAACATAGCACTCAAACCAAGAATTGCGATTAACGTTTTCATGTTAACTCCTTTTTATCATTTATATCTATCAACCGCAAGACGGTACATTTCCTGAATCGCTACCGTACTCTTTGGCAAAATCGCCCACTTCTTGTAATTTATCTTTCATTTCAGGGTTGGTCAATACCGGAACTGCGGAAGGGAACTTGGCACTGTATTCTTTAATGAATCCAGCCGCATCGTTTGCAAAAAGATCTTCCCATTCGGCTACCGTATGTTCGGCGGCAAATTTCGTCCCGTTCATCCCAAATTTTGCTTTGAGGGTTTTAAGATACACTTTTTGTCCCGATTTGGCATCCGCTTGCGCCATCGAAGCAGTAAATGCCGCAGCAGCAAGCAAAAGTAGAAACTTCTTCATAATAAACTCCTTTTTTTTTGAGATTCTCTTTCGAGGTTCTCTTTGGATAAGGAGAGTATAGAAAAGGATTGTGGAGGGATTGTGAAGCGAATTAGTTGCTTTTGATTTTTTCTATTAATCCGAAAACCTGTTTCTCTTGCTCATACAGAGCAAAGTTTTTACGTACATAGGCTTGAAGGAGAAGTTTAAGATCATTATTACCCGAAACATTAAAATCTTCAGCCATTTGAGTGCTCAAAAACTTAGCGAAATCATCTTCAACATCAATATCGTACCGTTTGGCATTGAGAGTGAGAGAGAGTTTTGTCGCCACAATTATCCTAGTAAACTTTCGATTTTACTGACGATGGCTTCAATTTCGACATCTTTTTCAGCTAATTCACTGTTTTTCTCAGTCAGCTCGGCATCTTTGGCACGCAACTCATTCTTTAAGCGCTCAACCTCTTCTTCCTTGGTCTCTCCCTGGGTGCGAATCGAGACCATCTCCTGACGCAATACATCAAGTTCTTCTTTAACTGCATTGTATTTGTTCAAGAGATCATCGGTCAATGTACTCAATTTTTCGATAGGTGTCGGATTAAATAACATAAATAGCGCCTTACACAGAATTTTTTACGATAGTTCTATTGCTTATAATTCTATCACAATTTATCCTAGGGTTTCTCCATTGCCGATATTTGAAGCCAAACAATCTATTACGATCGAAGTATTCAGCAGAGATTACATGGATACAATACAATCTCTACCCTCTTCTTTAGCCTTATACAAAGCCAAATCCGCAGACTTCATTAGCTGTTCATACCCATAATTTTCATTAGGGATTGCACCGCTTATTCCAAAGCTCATTGTTACCGATTTAATTTTAGATCCGTTAAATTCAACTTCATCTTTATTTTTCAGATTCTGTTGAATACTTTTGCATAACTCTTTTGCAGTAGTAAGACCAGTGTCATACAAAACAATCACAAACTCTTCACCGCCGTATCGAGCTACAAAATCGGTACTTCTTTTCAAAGAATTTTTTAGAATCAAAGCTACTTCTTTTAAAATTTCGTCTCCGGCAATGTGCCCATAGGTATCATTTACTTGTTTAAAATAATCAATATCGCACATAATTAAAACAACTTCCGTCCCTTTACGCTGTGCCAAATTCCATATATCTTGAAATGCTTTGTCAAAATGGCGTCTGTTTGATAAATTGGTTAACGGGTCAGTAATAGAAAGTTCATTTAATTTTACATTCGCTTCTTCGAGTTCTTTCGTTCTTTCTTGCACTTTAAATTCTAATGACTGATTTACCTCATCGAGCAACGTGGCATAGGAGTGTATTTTTTCAACCATACTAATAATAGCGTTATGAATAATCCCTACTTCATCGGTTCGATGGGAATGGGTCAAAGTGAAATTATTTTGTTTTGGATCGTATTTCAAAACATTTCTGCTAAGCTCTTTCAAATATTTAAATTCCCGTTTGATCCCATAAATAAAAATAGTGAGTAAGAAAAAAGTAACCGCAAAAATTTTAATCGTCGCTTCTTTATTTTTTTGCAATACCATTTGATACTCATGATTATCAAAATACAACGTCACTTTTCCAAAATATTCTGAGGTTACCGGATCTATAATATTTTTGCTATAAGGATGTTTTTTGCTTGTACCGTTTGTCTTAGCCTTAAAATATCGGTAAAGAACACTCCCCTTGTTATCAATCAATTCAATAAATTCTAAATCGCTGTTTTGTTTTGCTATTTGACCTAAATACTCTTGATTTGCATCACTCAATCCCAAAGAGATATTCAATGCAATGATAGGCGAAATAGTATTAATCAATAAATTGTTTTTTGATTTTTCCGATTCAATAAATTGTTCGACAATATTTTCGGATAATTGATAGCGTTCTAATCCCACGATAAATAGGGTAAACAACACAACGCCTATGAGCATTTTCAATTCTATACTAATACTTCGCATCATTTATCATCTTCATTGTAGATTTTTGAAATTCGCAATAAAACATTATCAAGTTCGATCCCTGTTTTACGGAAAATCCCCATATTGATATAGGGGGTCACTTTTCTCCCTAAAAAAAGAGATAGCCCCACACCGTTATCGAGATATTTAGCATCGTAAGACATCGTGATGATTGCATGTTCATTGGAGTATTTTGTGGCTTTTTCGATATTTGATTCACTGCTATTGAGCAAAAAAAGCATCTGAGTGTTTTGACATATTTCTATATTGGAATAACTTGTATTCATCATTTTAATTTTTAAATTTTTTATCCCCTCAGGATATTGTGAAGCAACTTTTCCACTTAAAGAAAATGCCGTCCTATCATCTGATTTATCATTTACGATACATATGTCAAGCTTATCTTTGAATTTACTTTTTTCACTGCTCATCAGGATCAGGCGTGGGATAATTTTTGAATAAATATCTAAAACATCATCATCATAAAACGATGCGTATAGTGCTGTAGAGTTACAAGATATTAATAGAATAACTAATAACTTGAAAAAATTACGTATCAATTTTTCTTTTTCCTAAATATAAAACAGAGCTAGAATATTTGTTTAACCATTCTATTACCTAATCAACTATAACATACATTAAATTAACGAGCATTTTAAAAATGCTCAATGTATGATTTTGAGTGTAATACAAAAGAGACATTAAATGAAAAAGTGCATTCTATCAATCATACTATCCAGCCAACTCCTAGCTCAGAGTAGTGGAACTACAACCTCGGATGAGTTTGAATCGTTGATAAATGATGTCAGTGAAATCGCAACAAAAAAATCACTCAATGTTGATTATTTGCCCTCTGTCGTGACGGTCATTGACGGGCAAACTTTTACGGATGCCGGTATTCAAAATATTGGCGAGGCGTTGGACATGCTCCCGGGCATTCAAATGCAAACAAGTTCCATGGGATATACCACAACCACAGTCAGAGGGTTGAAAATGCCCAATGCCTATCTCTCCGACAAAATCAAAATACTTATTGACGGTGTTGCCATCAACAACGAAGTAACCGGAAGCAGTAATTTTTACATGGACTTCCCTATGCAGTTGGTTGAAAAAATAGAAGTTCTGCGCGGACCAAACTCTACCATATACGGAGCCGGGGCATTTTACGGTACCGTTAATGTCATAACCCGACTGGGAAACACCAAAACAGAGAATCAACTCTTTTTAGGAACAGGAAGCTACGAGTATCGAACAACCGGAACCAATTTGAACACCTCTGTCGGTGAGTGGAAACTATTTAGCGATGGGTATTACAAACAGAACAATAAATCGCTCCCCGTAAAGAATCGCGACCAAGGTACCGAAGAGGCGATGAAAGACTACTCTGTCGGATTCAAGGCGATCAACGGAAGTTTTGAGTTTTTAACCCGTTTTAAAAAAAGTAGCTATGGGAACTTTTACAGTTTTGAAGGAGATCTTGACCCCATTCCCGGTAAAGATCAAGGACATACGAACTCCTATTTTCTCTCACAGCTCTCTTATAAAACCTCTTTTAATGATTATAAATTGGAAACCAAAGCCAACTTTTCTCATAGAGAATCGGACATAAAAGCCAATATATACTCTCTTGCCCATAATATTGACATGTTCTCGAATGTCGGTATCACGCCTCAAGAGGGCTTTTATACCCATGAAAAATCGGGGGAAGAAAACCTTGAAGCAGAAGCCATATTAACGCTCCCTAAAATACAATCCAACAATATTTTAGTCGGTGCAGGAGTACGTCAGGTCAATATCACGAACAATGACTATTACAGCAGCCTTGAAGACTTAATCATGCAAAATGAAGCGGCTATTCTTAGTAATGTAAATTACAATAATTTTAGATATCGAGCATCAAAAGAGCCTGCATTTTGGGCCAATCCGACGACTAAACTCTTAAAAGACGGTGTCAATCGTACTATCGGATATGCTTATGCGCAGGATTTAATATCGCTCACTGACAAAGTTGATCTGATCCTCGGAGTGCGTGCGGATGACTATTCAGATTACGGAACACATATCAGCAAAAGAGCCGGATTGGTTTACCGAGCTTCCGACAGTATGATTTTTAAACTTCTCTATGGCTCAGCCTTTCGTATTCCGACGCTTATCGAGGCCTATCAAAACGGTCACATTAACACCCGTGCCGGAGACAGCACTATTCAGCCCGAAGAGACCGATACCTACGAACTGGCATGGATCTATTCACCGACCTTGAATCATAAATTCTCAATGAATTTATTTTACTCCCAATTAAAAAATATCATCGATCTCGAAGAGTTTCAAGATACTATTCCAGGATACCAAAACTTCAAACAACGGTACAGTAAAGGGGTGGAATTTGAGTATTACTATCGTACGGAACGAGAGCATAATCTCTATTTTAATGCAACCTATGTCTATTCTGAATATACCATTCCACCTGAAGACAGACCCATCGTATTGGTAGATCAAACGATGCCCGATATTTCAAAAGTGATGTTCAAGGCAATGTATATTTATCGTCCAACGGAAAAGCTCTCATTCGGTACCACCTGGCGCTACTTTTCGGAAACAACAGCTACTAAGTTGTACTGGGTCAGCAATGATTCAACAGCGGATGCTGTCCATATTTTTGATGAAACGCTAACGTACCACTGTACCCCCTCCAGTGACATTCGACTTAGCGTTAAAAATATTTTCAATAGAGAAGTTCACCAACCAAGCTATTACTATGTAATTGACAGTGGAATAATAAGAGAAGGGAGAAACTTCTTTCTGAGCTATACGCTGAAATTCTAATCCAGAAATCGCTGTAATCATACACTTTTTTTCACAGAAACCCTGTTTCTGAACTCGTTCCAGCTCAGTAGTTCTCCACAATGAAAAACAGGTTTTCCGCTATAATCCATTAGATTTAAAACTATCCTAAAAACAATCGGATAACGAAAAAATAAAAGGAATTTTATGTTACTGGCGGATCTTGTTGAAACATTGCAACTGGCAATCGGTCCAGTCATTCTTATTTCTGGAGTCGGTTTAATCATTTTAAGTCTAACCAATCGTTTCGGACGTATAGTCGATAGAACGCGGCAACTCTCCGTTGAATACCGCAGTTCTTCCGGCATCGAACTTGAACGTATTTTATCAGAACTGAAAATACTTACCACAAGAGCAAAAGTCATTCGAAGCAGCAATGTTCTAGCTGTCCTTAGCGTTTTACTGGTTTCATTTATTATAATCGGTCTGTTCGGGTCTACTCTGTATCATTTTAATATGACGTATCTTCTCATAACCCTATTTATTTCGAGTATCATCAGCTTGATACTATCACTTTTTTTGTTCATATACGATCTTAATCTCTCTCTTAAAGCACTTTGGATTGAGCTTCCAGAAAGCCTAGTCCCTAAACACTCTATTGATAAGTAATCCTTAATGACAACAGCTTTTCCGCTATAATTCGACCACTATATTAGAAACTAATTCAGGGTAACTCATTGCCGATTTTTAAAGTCCATACCCCGTATCAAGCTGCCGGTGATCAACCCGTCGCGATCGAAGCACTAGCGTCAGGAATCAAGAACGGCGAGCGCTACGTTGCCCTAGAAGGTGTCACAGGTAGCGGTAAAACGTTTACTATGGCAAAGGTAATCGAGGCGGTACAGCTGCCGACGATTATCATGACCCACAATAAAACATTGGCGGCACAGCTTTACAGCGAGTTTCGCTCTTTTTTCCCTGAAAATCATGTTGAGTACTTCATCAGCTACTATGATTATTATCAACCCGAAGCGTACATCCCGCGCCAAGACCTCTTTATCGAAAAAGACAGCTCGATCAACGATGAACTGGAACGTCTACGTCTCTCCGCCACCGCCAATCTCCTCAGCTATGATGATGTCATCGTTGTCGCCTCCGTCTCCGCCAACTATGGTTTGGGTGATCCGGAAGAGTATGAAAAAATGGTTCAGGTCGTTAGTTTGGGGGATGAAATAAGCCAGAAAAAGCTCCTCCTTCGCCTCGTCGAAATGGGATACGCTCGAAATGACTCTTTTTTCGACGGAGGGCACTTTCGCGTCAGCGGTGACGTGATCGATATCCATCCCCCCTACTGGCAAGATCAGGCACTGCGAATCGAGTTTTACGGGGATGAAGTCGAGCGGCTGACCCTTTTTGAGCCGCTCGCCAATACCGTAACCGAAAGTGTCGAAACGATCACCATTTATGCAACCAGTCAATTCGCTGTAGGACAAGAAAAACTCTCCCGCGCCATCAAACGGATCGAAGATGAGTTGGGAGAGCGTTTGGCCGAACTTGACAAACAAGGTAAAATTGTTGAAGCGCAGCGATTACGACAACGTTGTGAATTTGACCTTGAAATGCTTCAAGCTACGGGAATGTGTAAGGGGATCGAAAACTATTCCCGTCACCTCACCGATAAATTACCGGGTGAAGCCCCGTACACCCTCCTCGATTATTTTGATCTCCATCATGACAAATACCTCATCATCGTCGATGAATCGCATGTCAGTTTGCCGCAATTTCGGGGAATGTTTGCGGGAGACCGCAGCCGCAAAGAGGTATTGGTAGAATATGGTTTTCGTCTCCCGAGCGCACTGGATAACCGCCCGTTGATGATCGATGAGTTTATGAATAAAGCTCCTCACTATATGTTTGTTTCAGCTACACCGTCGGCACAAGAACTCGATATCAGTACTACTATTGCCCATCAGATTATCCGCCCCACAGGACTGCTCGATCCGATCATCACCATCAAACCGAGTACCAATCAAGTTGAAGATCTCCACGACGAGATCAAAAAAACAGTCGCATTAGGGGATCGGGTATTGGTAACCGTCTTAACCAAAAAAATGGCCGAAGCACTCACCAAATATCTTGCCGATTTGGGAATAAGAGTGCAATACATGCACTCTGAAATCGATGCAATTGAACGTAATCAGATTATACGGGGATTGCGTGTAGGCGATTTTGACGTCCTTATCGGAATCAACCTACTACGAGAAGGGCTTGATCTACCGGAGGTGAGTCTCGTCGCTATCCTAGATGCGGATAAAGAGGGATTCTTACGTTCCGAAACATCACTCGTCCAAACCATCGGACGTGCGGCACGAAATGAGCACGGACGGGTTATCTTGTACGCGCAGAAGATCACGGGATCGATGGAACGCGCCATTGCAAAAACAACGGCAAGGCGAGAAATGCAAGAGGCTTTTAATACGGAGCACGGGATTACCCCTACCACCACTAAACGCTCCCTAGATGAAAATCTAAAACTTGAAGATGTAGGTGATTTATACAATCGCTCTAAAAAAGCGAAAACACTCCCGGCGGCGGAGAGGAAAAAACTGATTGATGAACTCAACCTCAAGATGAAAGAGGCAGCCAAAAAACTCGAGTTCGAAGAGGCAGCACGCCTCCGCGATGAAATAGCCAAAATAAGGAAATTATAACTCCATGGATGATATGTTAAACAACCTCGCGACATACGGATATCTTGTCGTCTTTATATACTCACTTGGAGGAGGAATGCTGGCTCTCATCGGTGCCGGAGTGCTCAGTTTTATGGGGAAAATGGACTTAAGTCTCTCTATCACTATCGCCTTTATTGCCAATTTTGTCGGCGATACCCTCCTCTTTTATATGTCCCGATACCACAAAGCCGAGATGTTGGAATATGTCCGTAAACACCGTCGTAAAATAGCCTTTTCAAATATGCTCTTTAAGCGACGCGGAGCATGGATAATAATCCTTAAAAAATTCATCTACGGACTCAAAACCTTAGTGCCGTTGACCATTGGATTAACCAAATATGACTTTTTGAAATTTAGCGGTTATAACGCTTTGGGTGCATTTGTCTGGGCAATTGTTGTCGGAGGGGGAAGTTATTTCTTCGGTGCGGCATTAATCGAAGGGTATAAACTCATTGCCGACAAACCCTATCTCGCTCCCATTTCACTACTTATTATAGGCGGAAGCGTGTGGTTTTATCTGTCACAAGCAACTAAAAAGAGATAACTAAAATACCAACCGCTCATTTGTTACCGGAGCCGGTGTTTCCGTTACATCCGGCGCTTTAGAGGTATCGGTATACTCTTCGGTCGCATTACCGTCGTTGGTCTGCTCTCGATATACTCCCGCAGGAAGATCAAAATAACGCTTCGTATTTGGATAAATTCGAATTAAGTCATCGTAAAAATATTTAAATACCGGAGCGGCAGCACGCCCTCCGGTCTCACTTCGGCGCATTGGAGTATTGTTGTCATGCCCCATCCATACAACGGTTTCAACGCTCGGTGAGTATCCGACAAACCATGCATCGACATTTTTATTGGTTGTCCCCGTTTTACCTGCAATATCCATCCCATAAACGCGTGCCGGTGTTCCCGTACCGTGGCGAACAACGTCTTGAAGAATAGAGGTCATCAGATAAATCTGCTGTGGGGTATTAACTTGACGATGTTTGTTCTCATAACGTAATGTCTCTCCCTTAGGGGTGATGACGTTACGAATCAAAATCGGATTGGTTAAAACCCCTTTTGCCGCAAACATCGTATAGTATTTTGCCAAATCGATCGGAGAGATGGAAATCGTACCTAAAGCAATCGAAAGATCGGGAGGGAGATTTTCAGTAATACCGTAACGTCTAAGCCCCTCTACCACTTTTTGAAAACCCATATCACTTACCATATTGATCGTCGCCAAGTTTCGCGAATGGGTTAGAGCATCACGAATCGTAACCATCCCTTTGTACTCGTTTTTAAAGTTTTTGGGCGTCCATGTTTTTTCTTCTCCATCATCTCCCGCATAGGTATAGGTGCGGGCAATATCGGGAACCATCGAAGATGGGGACATACCGCTGTCTAATGCTACTTGATAGACAAACGGTTTAAAGGCGGAACCCGGCTGTCGCTTGGCTTGGGTAACGCGGTTAAAAGGGCTTGATGCATAATCGTACCCCCCTACCATAGCCAATATTTCCCCCGTTTCAGGGTCAAGACTCACCAACGCTCCGTTAAGCTGTGTTTGAATATTTTCATCCAAATCACCCGCTTCCTGCGCCCGTTTTATGATCTCATCACGTCCGGATTGGAGGGCTTTATACCCGGCTTCTTGAAGGCGCATATCGATAGTGGTGTAGACTTTGTATCCGCCGCTGCGAATATCCGGAAATGCATCTCCAAGTTGACGCATGACTTCATCGATAATGTAGGGACCCGAATTTTTACTCAATGTGTCATTATAAACTTTAGGGCGTTCTTGTGTTGCCCGATCATAAGTCCCCTGATCGATCCATCCCAAATCTTTCATCCGAGCAACGATACGATTTGCCCGTCCTAAACAAAGCTCATAGTTTTTAGTGGGAGAGTAAAAATTTGGAGCTTTCGGCAATCCGACCAACATTGCAATCTCTTTGAGGGTTAGCTCTTTAAGAGGTTTATGAAAATAACCATCAGCCGCCGTTTTAATCCCGTAATACCCGTGACCTAAATATATTTCATTGAAATAACGCTCTAAAATTTGTTCTTTCGTAAGCTCCTGCTCAATTCGGATCGAATAAAGAACCTCTTTAAATTTACGGGTAAAATTTTTCTCTCGGGTCAAAAGGGTATTTTTGACCAATTGCTGCGTTATGGTACTTGCCCCTTCTTTGAGTTTTCCGGCACTGACATCTTTAATAATTGCCCGCAAAATAGCATCAGGGTTTACGCCGTGATGCTCAAAGAAAGTGGTATCTTCAATCGCTAAAAGTGCCTCTACCAATCGGGGAGGAATATTGTCAAACGATACATAATAACGATGTTCATCACTAAAAAGATTGGCTATTTTATTCCCATTGCGATCGTATACCTCAGTCGTCAAACGGGGCTGGTAATTAATCAGCTTTTTTGTCTCATACTCAAACGAATAGATAAGATATCCTAAAAAAACAATGGGGATTAGGATTGCAACTCCCACCGCTATCAATATATATTTTTTCATTAAATTCTAAACTCCCGATTCCCAAAATCTGCATCAATTAAAGAGCGTGTATAACGCTCGCGCGGCCTCTCTATCACCTGAGACATTTTTCCCGTTTCAACGACTTGTCCGTCGTAAATCACACATATATCTTCACACAGAGCCGAAGCGACACCCATGTCGTGGGTCACAAATAGCATCGAAAATCCCATCTTTGCCTGCAAAGAACGCAATAATTCTATCATCGCCTCTTTGGATTCCGGATCGAGTGCGGTGGTCGGTTCATCCAACAACAACAATCTCGGATGGGAACCCAAAGCCATTGCTACAACAACCCGCTGAAGCTGCCCCCCTGAAAGTTCAGGGGGAAAACGTTCCAAAAGAGCCCTCTCTAATCCCAAAAGATCAAACAGCTCTTCACTCCGTTCATGAGCGAAAAACATCTGATCTTTAACCTTGGTCAGAGGTGAAAGGGCCGTAAACGGATTTTGAGGAACCAAAGAGAGCGTTTCCCCTCTGATCCACTCAAAATCAGATCTCTCTCTTAGCTCAAGCTCCATCGACGGATCCAGCAATCCTAAAAGTGCTTTCAACGTAAGTGATTTACCGCTCCCGCTTTGCCCCACCAAGGCTAAAGATCGGTCGATATCAAATCTGATATCAAGCAGAACCTTACCCTTGTGAGTAATTTTTAGCCGATCAATATGGATACGATTCATCGCGCTATTTTACCCTAATCCGCGTTAAACGCTCACACACCTGTAATAAAACCTCTTCGGATATTTCCAACCGTGCAATAAGGCGGAGAATTGCTTTTTCGACGGTAGGCTGACGGATTGCTCCGATCTGTATCCCAAGCTCTTCTTTTAAAAGCGCTTGTATCTCCATAACACGAACATTATCCCCGATTTCAATAGGGACGATCAGCCCTTCTCGATCAATTCCAAGCACTTCATGAACAATAGATCGACGTCTCATGATTTGATAGCGCAGTTCATCGGTATGAAGTTGAATATAGTTAAGGGCATGGTGAGCAAGGGCGGTATCGTACAACGAGGGAGCAGTCGCATAGATAACATTTTTAGCTCGATTAATGAGATAATCGGCAATATGAGCACTGCACAGCGTATACGCTCCAAAACTTCCGTATGCTTTCCCCAAGGTTCCCATTTTGACCATCAACGGCGTCGGCATAATCTCATAATAATCGAGTATTCCCATTAGGTGTTTCCCGATCACACCGCTGCTGTGAGCCTCATCAAGGATGAGAATCGTTTTATAGCGGATACATAACTCTATGATTTCGCGGTTTAGAATATCGCCGCTCATCGAGTAAATTCCCTCCACGGCTACGATAATACGACGCTCTCCTGCACGGATAAGCGCTTCTTCAAGCGTATCGGAATCATTATGAGGAAAAAAAATCACCTCTGCGTCCACCATTCGGCTCCCCGCTATACCGCTGGCATGGTACTCCTCATCCATCAGCAGCACATCCCCTTTGCGTACCAATGATTCTATAAGACCGATATTGGCGTTAAAACCGCTCCCCATTACGATCCCCGCTTCAAATCCGTTTGCTTTGCATAACGCCTCTTCAAATGCTGCGTGGACAGGGTGATATCCACCTACCAGCATAGAGGCTTTAGGGGAGTGATACGGGTAAGCTGAGAGCGTTGCACATGCTTTCGCATGAAGATCACCCATATGTGCCAGCCCCAAATAATCATTCGAGGCCAGATCAATCAAATTCTCATCCGCAAGATGGCGTTCTCGGTAGCGCCCTGCACGCTTTAGAGCTTTAAGTTCATTGGTGTAGGGACTATTCATAAAAATGGCTTTAAAACTTCGACGCTTAGCCCCATCGCGGTACTCTCATATCCTCTGGTTTCTCTGATATACGGCTTGCAGAATCCCTCAACCATACACGCTCCCGCTTTTCCTTTCCACTCACCGCTTTGTATATAACGTTCCACATCCTCAGGATCAAATCGATCAAAATAATAATGGGTCGAAGAGATGTCGATCAGTTCCAAGCTGGGAGTTTTATATACCATACACGTGAGAATAGCTACGTCAGAACCGCTTTGCATCTCTAAGATTGCTCTCGCATCCGCTTCATTTTTTGCTTTACGCAAAATTTTTCCCTGTGCGGTTACCACCGTATCAGCAACCAAAAGGGGAAAATCATCACAACCGAAACGGGCTAAATTGACTTTGTATTTACCCATAGTTGCTTGATAGACAAAATTTTTAGGGGATGTGGCGATGATAGAGTCTTCATCAAAATCTAGTGATTCTTGAATAAAAGAGATACCCGCCGCCCTGAGAAGTTCAGCGCGGGTTATCGATGCAGAAGCAAGTCGGATCATCAGTTTAATGGACGTTTCGCAGTACAACACCGATAAAAATGGCAATTACACCCAACACGATATTAACCGGAACCATATATTTAGCAATCAGTCCAAGCATATTTTTGGCCTCTTCTAGATTGCCTTCACGCAATGCAATTTCAGCCTTCCGACGACGAAACATCATTGCTAACAGATTAAGCGACATCACTATCCAAATCGCCTCTTTAATGTGAACCGTATTGTAAACACTCATCATGTATGCGTTAATCACATTTCCGGAAGCATCCATAGCCGATGCACGAAATTGGAATCCTACCGCCATCAAAATAGCTGTAATAATCAAAACAATCACAAAGGGCCACACAATACTAAAAAGACGCTTCAGAATATGGGCTGAACGCTCCAACCGTAGTTTAGGGTCATTGATCAATGCCATCGACTGATGCACCGCAAAACGGATTGCAATCATCCCCCCGACCCAGATAACCGCACTCATAATATGGAGAAAAATGATTAAATCACGATGATGGGCAAAAGTTTCGATCAAAAACTCTTTCATTACGCCAATTCCTTGGTTACATACGCTAATGCGGCCTCTTTCGCATCTGCTATTTTCGTAATATCTTTTCCACCCGCTTGAGCGAAATCAGGACGTCCGCCACCGCCGCCACCGAGAATCGGTGCGATCACTTTGATCCAATCCCCTGCTTTTACGGTCGTATTTTTAGCCCCTGCCGCAAGGAGAACTTTGTCCTCTTTGATTTGGAACAAAATAACTGCAACGGAATCATGCTGATTTTTTAGTTCATCGATGCGCTCTTTGATATCACCCGCTGTAAGTTCAGCTACAACGACCGCAGTATTCCCCATCATCGTAACGGTGAGTTCCTCTTTAGCACTTGACGCCAATGTCGTCATTTCAGTTTTGAGGGTTTTTACTTGCTCTTTAAGACGCTCGATTCCCGCTAAGACATCGCGATTTTTAACCGACGCTTCCACCTCTTCGAGAAGGTGACGCTGAGATTTAAAGAGGTTGTATGCCGCATTCCCGCACACCGCTTCGATACGGCGAACACCGGCACTTACACCGCTCTCTTTTACAATGACAAACGTTCCGATGGTTGCCGTATTATCGACGTGGATACCGCCGCAAAATTCTACCGATGCGGTACCGAAATTGACAACACGAACGGTATCGCCGTATTTTTCACCGAACTGCGCTTTTGCACCGCTTTTTTTCGCTTCATCAATGCTCATCTCACGAGTCAACCCTTCCAATGCATGGAAGATATGATAGTTCACCCGCTCTTCGACCAACGCAATCTCTTCATGAGACATTGCTTTAGGGTGTGAAAAATCAAAACGGAGGCGATTATGCTCGACCAATGAACCCGCTTGGGAAATATGCTCACCCAACTGCTCATACAATGCAGCGTGCAAGAGGTGCGTTGCAGAGTGATGTTTTGCGATTTCGTTACGCGATGAATCGACGATCGCTTCTACCATGTCACCGACGCTTAATGTTGCTTTGGTCTCGATATGGGAGAGATTCAATCCATGGAATTTTTTCGTTTCTGTAACGATTGCTTTATCTCCCAATGTGCCGATATCGCCGCATTGCCCGCCGCTCTCTGCATAAAACGGAGTCTCTTCGAGCAATACCCATCCGTTTTGATGCGCATGAAGCTGATCAACCCGCTCAAAATTCTCACCCAAAAGGGCCTGAATTTTAACCTGAGCTTTGGTGTAGGCGTATCCGATAAAGCTGTTAACCCCGAATGTTTCGAGAAGGGTTTTAAAATCTCCCTCTACGTGAGCATCTCCAGAACCTTTCCACGCCGCTTTTGCGCGTTTACGCTGCTCGCTCATCAGTGTTTCAAACGTCTCCACATCGAGGGAGAGATTTTTCTCTTTTAACATATCTTCGGTCAAATCGAGAGGGAATCCGAAGGTGTCGTAGAGTTTAAATGCTACTTCACCGCTAAATGTCTCTTTGGTATTTTTCAACTCTTCGTTAAAGAGTTCGATCCCCGATGCGATGGTTTTGAAAAAACGTTCTTCTTCGAGCATGATTTGCTCTTTCAAAACGCTCAGTTTTTCAACGATGTACGGATATTGTTTTCCCATCAACTCTGCAACGGTATCGGCAACCTCAAACATAAACGGTTTGGTAAATCCGAGCAAGTAGCCGTGACGAACCGCACGACGCAAAATACGGCGAAGCACGTATCCGCGCCCTTCGTTGCTAAAGTTTGTCCCCTGTGCGAGGAGGAACGTAGCGGTACGGATATGATCGGCGATAACACGGTAGGACGCACCGCTCGCATACGTGTACGGTTTACCGATAAGAGCTTCCACTTTACGAATGATCGGCATAAACAAAGACGAATCGTAGTTGCTGGTTACCCCTTCGAGAACAGCCGTTGCCCGTTCCAACCCCATACCGGTATCAATCGATGGTTTCGGAAGAGGTTTCAACTCTCCCTTAGCGTTGCGCTCATACTGCATAAATACGAGGTTCCAGATTTCAAGGAAACGGTCACCGTCTCCCCCCATGTAATCTTCCGGCCCGTTGAAATGTTCTGCACCCTGATCGATAAAGATCTCCGAACACGGTCCGCACGGTCCGGTATCTCCCATCTGCCAGAAGTTATCTTTGTCCCCAAGACGCATAATGCGATCCGCAGAAATGTGCTTTTTCCAGATCTCTTCGGCTTCATCATCGCTCTCATGAACCGTTACCCACAGTTTCTCTGTCGGCAGTTTCATCACTTCGGTGACAAATTCCCACGCATAGGCAATCGCCTCTTCCTTGAAGTAATCGCCAAAACTGAAGTTTCCGAGCATCTCAAAAAAGGTATGGTGGCGCGCCGTGTGACCGACATTTTCGAGGTCATTATGCTTGCCCCCTGCACGGATACACGTTTGGGCACTCGTAGCACGAGGATTAGAAGGGATAGGAATATCCCCCGTAAAGATCGACTTGAACGGAACCATCCCCGCATTGGTAAAGAGCAAGGTTGCATCATCGGGAACGAGTGGAGAACTCGCGGCACGTTCGTGTTGTTTTGATTCGAAAAAGGCTAAAAAAGCTTCGCGGACATCCATCATATGTTACTCACAGTGTTGGTAAAATTGCGCGATTATAGCGAAGTTGGGGTAAAAGAAGAATTAGGAAGTTTCTCGCTTCAAAACTCCAGATTGGTATAAGAGTACATTTTAATTTATAGGATTGCAGTTTTGTACGTTAATCCGTCAAAAATTAGTATTTCTCGAAATGAGTGTTTCGGCAATTGATTTTTGACCCCTTGAACCAAATTTTCCCATTCATTAGCAAGATAAAGACTATTCAAATAGCATTGAACAATCAATGAAGTGTTTTCTGGATAATCTTTTGCTATTTTTTTTGTAATTTCGTTCAAAACTATAGGAACAAATTTTTCAACATGTTCTTGATGTTCAAAACTTACTGGCGCAGAAGTAACTAATTTTCCTTTTCTTTTTATACCTTCCGGTGCGAATGAAGCATCAAGTTTCCAAGTCTCATGTTCATTTTTATGCATCGCTGATGTTACCTCCAAATATCCAGATTTTGGAAAGTACCCATTTTTTATATAATCACCTTCTTGATAAAACTCTGCATCATATGGCTGACTTCCATCAATCCAACGCACTGATATATAACGTCCTGATCGATAAAAAGTTTGTATGTAGCGGCAAATTGGAAGCAATTCTTCCAAAACTAGTTTTTCTACATTTGTTTCCCGTTTTCGGAGGCGTTCTATTCCAGCAGGTTGTTGACGGATTTTTTCAAAAATTGCATATACTTCTGAACAAAACTTAAGTCCATCAATCAATACATTGTTTATATGAGATAATTCATTCATGATACAAGAAACTCATTTTTTTAGTTATTTTATAGCGAGGTATTATCCGTAAAAATTCATACGGTTCTTTTGTATGGTTTATATATCCCCGTCTCTCATTCTTGCATCAATGTGCATATTTATCAACTAAACTTTCCACAGTTTGGTTTTGAAGTTGTTCTTCAGCTTTATTAAGTGATCGTTCCCTGATTACCCGCTTGTAGCCCCTATATACACATATATACTCATTTTGGACAGGAATTATTGTTGAGTCAAGTTCACAAACACGAAGCATGTCAAATGCATCTACCTTAATCAAATCCCCAGTATGGCAGTGTTTGTATGATGATACAGTAAGCGTTGGAATTTTAGTCTCACATATCGTTTGCGGATCAGTAGCTTGAAGAATAGACACCGAAGTGTTTAAAAATATTAGTGTTGTTAGAATAATTTTCATTTTTTCCTCATTACTGTATTTTTTTGTTTATTACTAATTTTATCAGATATTTAATAGAAATGAATTTTTTTCTATCATATGAGGAAAAAGCAGACAAGCTACTTTTATTTAGCTACCCCCATAAAGGGGTCTTTGCCGAGGGATGACGGAAAGATTACGAAAACGCCCGATTAAGAGCACTGAACATCGCTTTGATCGACGCAACAGTAATATCATTATCGCATCCGACACCAAAAAACTTTTCCATTGTTTCGGTTTGAATCTCAATATAGGCTACCGCTTCGGCACTGGAAAGTTCTCCGCGTGAATGCTCGCTGTAGGAGAGAATTTTAAAATTGTGCGAATATTCCACCATTAATGCATTTTTACACGCATCGATCGGACCGTTCCCCAACCCTTCGCTTCGGATCGCTTTGCCGTTATGGGTGTATTCCAACACACATTTGGCGGAGTGCTCTTTCGCACTCTCCGAGATCACCGAGTAATCGACGAACTCAATATCGTGTGGCTCGCCGAAATAGGTCTTCTCGAAAATATCAAAAATCTCTTCACTGGTGAGTTCCCGTCCCGCATTATCGGTCACTTTTTGAACAATTCCACCGATTTCAGGGTGCATTTTCTTCGGCAATGAGTAGCCGAATTTATCTTCGAGGACGTAGGCTACGCCCCCCTTGCCCGATTGGGAGTTGATACGGATAATACCCTCATAGTTTCGCCCTACATCTTGCGGATCGATAGGGAGATAAGGAACTTCCCATAATGGATCCTCTTTGGCACGCTGATACGCCAACCCTTTGTTGATCGCATCTTGATGTGACCCCGAAAACGCCGTATAAACGAGCTCACCCACGTACGGGTGCCGCTCATGGGTTTTCATATCGGTACACTCTTCAACGATGCGAACCACCGTCTCCAAATCGCTAAAATCAAGCTCAGGATCGACCCCTTGCGTATACATATTGAGCGCCAACGTGATGATGTCCACGTTTCCGGTACGCTCGCCGTTGGAAAGCAATGTCCCCTCGACGCGATCCGCACCCGCCAACAATGCCAACTCCGTTGCGGCAACCGAGGTTCCACGGTCATTGTGGGTGTGGGTCGAGATTAATACATGCTCACGGTTCGTGAGATGACGTCCCATCCACTCGATCTGATCGGCATAGACGTTCGGTGTCGCCATCTCGACCGTTGCAGGGAGGTTAATCACCACTTTACGCTCTGGCCCGATCCCCCATCGATCCGTCACGGCATTACAGATACGGGCGGCAAATTCGAGTTCCGTCCCCGTAAAACTTTCAGGGGAATATTCGAGCATGATCTCGCCGTCGTGTTTTGCAGCGCGCTCTTTCACCATATCGACACCTTCTAATGCCAACGCGATAATTTCGTCCTGCTCTTTGCCAAATACGATTTTACGTTGTGCCACGGAGGTAGAGTTGTACAAATGGACAATCGCTTTTTTGACCCCCGCCAACGCTTCAAACGTCTTGTCGATCAAATGTTCCCGTGCTTGAACGAGGACTTGCACCGTGACGTCATCGGGGATCAATTTTTGCTCTACGAGAGTACGCAAAAAGTCAAATTCGACCTTCGATGCGGAAGGGAAACCCACCTCGATGGTTTTAAATCCGAGTTTCAGCAAGAGTTTGAAAAGAGAAAGTTTTTGATCCAAATTCATCGGGGTGATCAACGCTTGGTTTCCGTCGCGAAGATCGACACTGCACCACAGGGGAGCGTGCGTGATGGTTTTCGTGGGCCAAATACGATTTGGCAAATCAACTTGAGGATAAGGGCGATATTTGCCCGCAGACATGTTTTTCATGTTGGTTTCCTTTGAATTTCTCTTCTCAATGCTCTTGCTGGGTGCAAATGAGTGGCGGAATTATAGCAAAAAGGGCTCATAATTCATGGTTTTAGAAAGGTAGATTTCCCTCTTCAATTTTTTCAATGATATGGGATGCACCGTTGGATTGGATCAATTCGGCTAATCGACGGCTTTTGGGGGCGATATCACTACCGATCGCCTCTTTGAGTTTCACCGCTATCCCCTCATTCTGACGCTCGCACCACCCGCAGTCGTGCTGAAGAATATATTGCGCATTATGAAATTGATGATCGGCTGCGGCACTGGGATAGGGGATAAAAAAAGCAGGTACTCGTGCGGCACACAATTCCCACAACGTACTTGCCCCGGAACGACTAACCGCAAGATCGCTTCGTTCTATCAATTCCGCAATTTTTGTGGTAAATCCATAGACTTCGGCATCAATCCCAAGGGCATGATAGGCCGCTTTGACCCGTTCTTCCTCTTTGGCACCGCATTGATGGATGATCGTTATCGATTTCTCCTGCAGCCATGGTGCAATTTCGAGAGCCAAATCGTTGATAAACTTCGCCCCTTGAGATCCCCCTAAAAAGATAACCGTTTTGATCGTATCTCTATCTCGTGCACCTTGGAAATAACGCTCACTGACCGGATAGTCGCATCGGGATTTCCCCTCTTCGTATGAACTGAAAAAACTTTTTGCGTAAGGACGCAACAAGGTATTAAGTTTTCCTGTAATTGCATTTTGCTCATGAATGTATAAAGGTGTTTTGGTAATAATCGCGGCCAAAGCCGCCGGTGCCGCCGAAAATCCTCCGACACTCACGACCGCATCCGCTTTAAAAGTATGAATCACTCTTCTTGAAGCGATCAGCGCTTTAAAAATCTTCCATAACGCCCCGACTTTTCCGAACCCTTTTTTATTGACAACTCCGGTTGTCTCTAAAAAATGAGCCTGTTCAAAGAGAGCACTCTCGCTAAACCACTGCCGATCCTGTCCGGATGTCGAACCGATAAACATCACATGATGTCCTCTCTCACGAGCCGCTTCCGCGAGGGAAAGGGCAATAACAAGATGCCCTCCCGTGCCCCCTCCGGTAAAGATTATGTTCATAATTTATCACCTGGTTTGTACTTGATTTTCTTAGAGAGCATCAGAACCATTCCGATACCGACGGCTGAGGCCATCATCGCCGATCCACCGTAACTTAAAAATGGTACTGAAATCCCTTTGATCGGTGTTAATCCGCTGATACCGTAAGCATTCACCATAAAAGCAAAGGTAATCAATAATCCGACTCCCAAACTAAAAAGATAGGCTGTATCGTTGTGCGATCGGTTGGCAATTTTAAACAAACGGTGCAAAATCATGATAAACAAAAGGGTAACCACAAATACACCGATAAATCCAAACTCCTCGGCAATTCCGGCTAATACAAAGTCGGTATGCACTTCACTCAAAAATCCCAATTTAAAGGTTCCGCCGCCCAGTCCGGTGCCGAAAATACCGCCGTTATGAATCGCGTTGAGAGAGTGTCCGATTTGATATGCCTCCTCGGCATTCTCAATCCGCAAATGATGTGCAATCGATTCAGGGAGAAAGGCCAAAATCGTGCTCTGTGCCGATGCCCACCATGACAAAATACGGTTAATACGGTGTTCGGAAGTAAGGATGAAAAAGAGAAAAAATGCGACGGAACCGCCGATCAGCGTCATAAAAAATCGGAAGCTGCTCCCGGCAAAAAAGAGCATAAACGCCAGTGTCAATGCCAATACAATGACCTGACCCAAGTCATTTTGCATAAATGCGATCAAAAACATGATCAATACGAAAATCGCCGCATAGGGGAAGAAGCGTTTAAACTCTTCGATAACCCCCATATTGTCATGATGTCCGAGCTTTCGCGAAAAACTCCATGCCAAAAAGTAGACAAATCCGATTTTAAAATATTCTACCGGAGCAACCGAAAAGCCGGCAATCTTGATCCAACGTTTTGCCCCTCCCACTTCACTTACTAAAAACGAGGGGAGAAAAGGCATAACAATCATCAATACTATTCCGCCGAAAAAGAGGGTTAATCCTAAACGGTGCAGCCAAATATCTGGATCAAGCTGAGCCAATCCCCACATCAATAAAATGGAAAGAATAGCAACAATAAGCTCGCGCAGGACAAAGTGAAAATCGTTATATTCGAATAATACGACCGTATATGCCGTAAGAGTGTATGAACAAATCACCCCTATCGTTATCAGTGCAGTCGTTAAAAGAAATAGTTTTTTATCGGGCATTTTAGGACTTATAATGTATAATTTATGTAAGTATATCGCTCTTTATAAAAGAGTTCGATAAAAGCATTCCATTGAATTATGGAATATTTTTTGCTTTAGGGTATTAAATTAGTTAAAAAGGGGTCACACAATGGGTATCAATATCTCTCGCGCTCACGACCTGATGCAAAACGCGATGGACTATCGCGCCGCCCGTCAGGACATGATTGCAGGAAATATTGCCAATGCGGACACCCCGTTTTACCGACCGCGCGATATTCGCTTTGAAGAGATGTTGACCCAAAAAAGCGAAGCGATTTTTGCCGATAAAACCCAAACCCTCCAAATGAGCCGCACCGATGGTGCTCATCTATCAGGGGCAGAGGGATCAACATCCGGTAAGCCGACCACGTTTTTCAGAGACGGGCATATGGCACGTAATGACGGAAACAGTGTCGATTTGGACGTTGAAAGCAGTGAAATGGCAAAAAACTCTACGATGTTTAATGCCCTGACCGCAGCACTCAAAAAAGATTCGGCTATTTTCAAAAGCGTCATTGACGCTTCCAGTAAAACCTCATAAGGAGTAGGCAATGGCTTTTTTAGACAGTTTTGACATCAGCGGTTACGGACTCTCCGCACAGCGGGTACGTGTCAACACCATCAGTTCCAACATCGCCAATGCTCAAACGACTCGAACCGCTGAGGGGGGACCTTATCGTCGTCAAGAGGTTGTCTTTAAAGCAATCGATTTCAACACTATTTATAACCAGCAGCTTGAACGTCAAAGCTCCGCTCTTGGGTATTCTGATCCCCTAAAAGAAGGGTTGGCCGGACTTAAACCGAACCCTGCCATCATGAGCGTAGTGGTTGATAAAATCACTCGTGACGACACGGCACCTAAGATGAAATTTGATCCGTCTCATCCCGATGCCGATGCAAAAGGGTATGTTGCCTACCCAAATGTTAATCCTGTCATCGAAATGGCCGATTTAGTGGAAGCAACTCGCTCGTATCAGGCGAACGTCGCCGCATTTGAAAGTGCAAAAAATATGGCAGGCAGTGCCATCAGTATTTTGCAGAACTAAGTAAGGAACAATAATTATGACTAATCTTCAATCAATCAAATCGCTCTCAACTGCCGATTTACTGAAATCCAACAGTACCAACGGGGTGAGCGGAAGTACGACCGACTTTGCCCAAGAACTCAAAAATGCGATGGGTAACGTTAACCAAATGCAGGTTGACGGAGAAAGAGCGATGAGTGACATCGCAACCGGAAGCGTTAAAGATCTGCATCAAGCCGCCATTGCCATCGATAAAGCCGAAATCAGCATGAAACTTATGCTGGAAGTACGAAATAAAGCCCTCAACGCCTACAAAGAGATCACCCGTACCCAAATGTAACCCTAAGGCGAGAGGTATCGTATTCCTCTTATCTCTTCCTAATTGAGCAATTTTTAAACCAAAAGTAAGCATGCATGAGAAATACAAGTAAATCTAAAAAAATATTAGCCCTATTTCTCGTTTTGATGCTTGGATTTACTATCTTTTTGACCGTAATGCTCTACACCGCACTTCACCATCGAGATATCCCATCCATCTTCTCCGAAGAGACGTCAAAAGCCCAACGCGGCTCTATTATCAGCAGTGACGGCTTTCATATCGCAACCACTCAAAAACTCTATAAAGCGGTAGTGAATACCCGGAATATTGATCCGGGGAAAGAAGAACTTTTTATTCAATTATTCAGTATTTACAGTGATATTAACCCGGAAGAAATCCGCCAGCGTCTCCATACCCGCAAAGGGTCAGTGACACTCAGTTATCACATCAGCCCTAAAGAGGCGATGTATTTAAAAACGTTAGCCTTCGAGCTTCGACGGCTAGGGGTATTTGTCGAATACGAAACCCGTGATGGAGACCGTATCTTGCAAGGGCTCAGTATTATCGAGAGCGGAGAGGCTCGCGAATACCCCTACGGCAGATTATTGACACCTCTTTTGGGATACCCTCGCAAGATTGAAGAAGACGGGTACACTCGCGTCTATGGGATCAAAGGGCTGGAGAAATTTTTCGATGAAGAGCTTAATCCGCAGCAGAATAAAGCCCAAAAAGCGATGCGGGATGTAAACGGCTATCTCATTTTAAACAAACAAAGCGATATCAAACGCCAAATTAACGGACTTACCGTTAAACTTAATATCCCTATGGCCCTTCAAGCCCGTGTTGAATCGATCACCGACCGCATCAAAGATCAGCTTCAGGCCGATGAGATTATTGCTACCGTCATGGATTCCAAAACCGGTAAAATTCTCTCTCTTGCCAGTTCAAACCGTTTTGACCCCAGCCACATCCGTACCGAAGATTACCCTTCTCTTAATACCAATGCAATCGAATACAGCTATGAGCCAGGATCGGTTATCAAACCGGTCATTTTTGCTTTGTTATTAGAGCATCACCTCATCAATCCCTACGACATGGTAAACGGCCATGGCGGAAGCTATACGATGGGGCGTAAAACCATTACCGATGAGCATAAATTCAATATGATCAGCGCTGAAGACGTCATTGTTTTCTCCTCCAACATCGGGATTGCTCAGCTCGCTCAAAAACTCAACGGTACCGAATTTACCGAAGGGCTTAAACGCTTTGGCTTTACCCATTTCAGCGGCATTGATTTGCCGTATGAAAAGCGCGGTTCCGTCCCCTCTTCCGCTCAACTCAATAATTATCTTTACAAAGCGATCACCGCTTACGGCTACGGGATGCGTGCCAATGCGATGCAGCTGGTCAAAGCGTTTAATGTATTCAATAACGGAGGAAAGCTGATTAATCCGATGGTAGTAGACTCCCTCGTTGACGATAACGGCCGAACCATTCCGATGCAGGTTCAAGCCCCTATTCAGGTAATATCTCCGGCTACCGCACAGCAAATGAAACAAATTTTGATTAAAACGGTCAACGAGGGGACGGGGACGGTGGCTAAAACTCCCGGACTTGAAATCGGCGGTAAAACGGGGACAGCGCATATTGCAAAAAACGGAGGCTATGTTAACAGCTATCACACCTCATTTATCGGCTTTGCCAATGACGGTACCCATAATTATACGATCGGCATCACGGTTATAAATCCCCGTACGGTTTATTTTGCTTCCATTACCGCCGTTCCGGTGTTCAAAGGAATTGTCGATATGATGGTTGAGGAAAAATATCTGAAACCCGATCCCGTAGCCGCAGCGGCAGCAGCGCAAGTGGTTCCTACGCACCACTAAGTTTTATTTTAGTGCTTTTTGAACGAGCTTGGTAATCTCTTTCTCAAACGGGTAATGCTTTTGGATTCCCCATACTTCAACAACCGCATCTCCCTTTAGAAAAAGTTTACGCTTCGATTGCATTACCCCTAAAATTTGATTCGCACTCAAACGTTTCGGATCAATCCGTAATACCAGTGGAATACTTTTTTGATCTCCTGAAGCTACGACAATAGGGTGAAGCGTATTAATAACGGCTTCACCGCTACCTAGACTACTTTTTTCGTCATTCAGAGTGTAAGAGAGTGAAATCAGCGTCAAATCACTGTGCCATTTATTGGTTACTTTAAGATCACTTCCCAACCGAATAGGTCCATTATTGACCGAAATACCCAATAAAGAGAGTGCTCCAAGAACCAATTCAGATTCGCTATTCTCAAAACGGATGTTCCCCTCAGGTTCAATAAAAATATCTTTCCCCATTTTCGGAGCACATCCACCGAGCAACAATACCGCAAGGGCAATTACAATACTATGTCTCACCGTTACATCCAGACATTATCAATTAAGCGGGTAGGTCCCACCCGCGCCGCCACAAGTACAATGGTATTGCCGATCATTACCTCATCAAGAGCTTCAAATTTACGATTAACGATGGCAACGTATTCAACCTCCAAAGGTTCTAACAGTTTCAGCATAGCATCTTTGATCTCATTGCCCCTTATGTTGCCTTGCATTACCATTTTAGTGGCTTCTTTGAGTGCAGAGGAGAGTTTTAACGCCTCTTGACGCTGTATCTCATTCAAATAAACGTTTCGACTGCTCAATGCCAAACCGTCACTCTCGCGTACCGTTTCCATCGGAACAATCTCAATATCCATAAAAAAGTTTTCACACATTTGCGTAATTAATGCCAATTGTTGCGCATCTTTTTTTCCAAAATAGACACGAGTAGGATGAACCATATTCAGCAATTTCATCACCACGGTCAAAACACCGTCAAAATGGCCAGGACGCGAAGCCCCTTCAAGAATATATCCTCGTATATCGGGAGCAATAACCCGCACTTCATCCTCTTTGTACATGGCAGATACATCCGGATAGAACAAAATATCCACACCGCTCAGTTCACAAATTTTGAAATCGGCCTCTTCACGACGGGGATACTTACTCAAATCCTCTCCCGGCAAAAACTGGGTCGGATTGACAAAAATAGAGACAACCACTGTCTCATTATCACGCCGAGCCGCATCGATTAATGTCCGATGACCGATATGAAGCGCCCCCATAGTCGGAACAAATCCGATTGAACCCTTCTTTGTATCAAGTGCACCTTGAAGTTCTTGGTGTGAACGTGCGATAATCATGCTTTTAGCCTCTATAGAATATAATCGCAATTATAATAGACTTCTTTGTAATAAAGAAGTCTTCTGCCTCGTAGAGGCAAGCTTTAGAGCCATAGCGGCTAGCGTAGTCATGGAGCTTTGCTCCGCTGACGTTCTAATAATACTAACAGGAATAAATACGTGGATCACTACGAATATACCGAATTACTTAAAACCTTGACCATCAAGATGCAAAATGTCACCGATGTTGTCCGTCCTCAGGACATTACCGCACGTCTGGGTGAAATCGAAGCCCTTGAAAATTCCGATGGCTTTTGGAACGATGCCGCCAATGCCGGAGTAGTACAAAAAGAGAAAACCCAACTCGAACGGCGTCTTGCGAAATATTCCAAAACGTTTCATACGCTTGGCGATGCCATCGATTTATACGATATGGCAAAAGATGAAGGGGACGAAGAGACAATAGAATCCCTCTTTGCCGATGCGGGGGCACTGGAAAACAATGTTAAATCGATGGAGGTTGAAGTACTTCTCTCCGGTGAACACGACAGCCATAATGCCATTGTCACCATCCATCCGGGAGCGGGAGGGACCGAGTCTCAGGACTGGGCTTCGATGCTGCTGCGTATGTACACCCGTTGGGCGGAGCGGCGTGACTTTACCGTCGAAATTCTCGATTACCAATCCGGTGAAGAGGCAGGGATCAAAGATGCTGCACTCCTTATCAAAGGGGTCAATGTCTACGGCTACCTCAAGAATGAAAACGGAATCCACCGCCTTGTCCGAATCAGCCCTTACGATTCAGCGGCAAAACGGCACACCAGTTTTACCTCGGTTATGGTCTCTCCGGAGCTTGACGATGATATCGATATCGAAATTGAAGACCGCGATATCCGTATCGACACCTATCGTGCATCGGGCGCTGGGGGTCAACACGTCAACAAAACCGAATCGGCGATCCGTATCACCCATATCCCATCAGGGATTGTTGTACAGTGCCAAAATGACCGTTCACAGCATAAAAACAAAGCAACCGCCTTTAAAATGCTAAAGTCTCGTCTATACGAACTCGAAATGGAGAAAAAACAAGCGGCGGTTGACGGTATCGAAAAAAGCGAAAACGGCTGGGGACACCAAATCCGATCGTATGTCCTCGCCCCCTATCAACAAGTTAAAGATACCCGATCCGGAATCCCTTACTCGAACATCAGTAATATCCTCGATGGAGACATTGACGAAATGATCGAAGGTGTTCTCATCTCCCTTAGCCGCAAAGATGACGACGAATAACCAAAACACCATTCTCAAAGAGTGCGCGCTCCATGAGCCGTGCTCCTACATTTCGGGAAATTCCCAAACCATCCATTATAAAGTAATCCAAGAGTGTACCAAAGAACAATGTGAAGCGTTAATCCTCCGAGGATGGAGACGATTCGGCTCAATGTACTTTCGCCCGATCTGTTCGGAATGCCGCGCCTGTGAAAGTCTCAAAATTGATGCTGAAAATTACACACTCAGCAAATCCGAACGGCGCATCCTACGCAAAAATACCCACTTAACCACTGTTATCCGCCATCCAACCCTCACGCGAGAACATTTAAGCCTCTTTGATCGTTACCACCGCTATAAACACCATACAAGAGAGTGGGATGCCCCTAAAAGTGATCCTAAAAATTATTACGCTTCCTTCGTACAAGGGCACGGTGACTTTGGATATGAAGTGCTCTATTTTGACGATAACAAACTTATTGCCGTCGATCTGATCGATATTTTAGAGGAGGGGATCAGTTCGCTTTATTGCTACTACGATCCCGATTACAATCGCCAATCTCTTGGACGCTATACGCTGCTGAAGCAAATAGAATTTGCCCATCGACTTAATCTAAAATGGATCTATCTGGGATACTATGTAGAGGGGTGCCAAAGTCTGGCCTACAAAGCAGACTATCAACCCGCGCTTGAATTGATGGGGCGACCTGAAGAGTATGAAACACCTATTTGGAAAAAGCTCCACAATGAAAACCATCCACTTTAACGGGACACCGATCACCCCATCAAAAGTGATCTGTATCGGGCGCAATTATGTTGAACACATCTATGAGTTGAACAATGAAATCCCCTCTTCGATGGTCATCTTCAACAAACCCAACTCTGCCATCACCAACACCCTCCGTTTCATCACTCCCGATACTCGGTTTGAGGGAGAAATCTGCTTTCTAATAATGGATAGTGAAATAGCAGGGATCGGGTTTGGTCTTGACCTCACCAAAGCGGATATCCAAAATCACCTCAAATCCAAAGGACTTCCGTGGGAGAGAGCCAAAGGGTTTGACAGTTCAGCAGTATTGGGTGATTTTGTTCCGTTCGATGCACCGCTCAAATCACTTCGAATGACACTGCATATCAACGACATACTCGTACAAGAAGCAACGTATGAATTAATGATTTACAAGCCACTGGAAATGATCGAAGAGATAAAAAGTTTTATGAGCTTTGAAGACGGTGATATTATTATGAGCGGAACACCTAAAGGGGTCAATAGTTATAAAATAAACGATACGTTTACAGGAAAAATTTACAGTGATGATTTATTACTAGTTGAAAGTTCTTGGATTGTAAAATAAAAGAGAA
>OBEQ010545608.1_pt1 | contig 51412 bp, 16 predicted proteins | sample 1670901 | NCBI WGS metagenome assembly OBEQ01 (sample SAMEA104232315, study PRJEB22302) | groundwater metagenome | biome: forest; feature: aquifer; material: groundwater | place: USA | collected 2011-08-07 | depth 5.4 m
CGTGCCGGTTTCCGCTTCCAGCCGCCAGACGCCGTTCTGATGCAGGAACAGCCGCACGACCTGAGCACCAGCGCTTTCCTGCGCGATCCGGATCAGGCGGTCGAGCAGCCTGCCGAGACTGACCTCGGAGGACAGCGCCTGCGACGCCTTGACGATGGTGATGACGTCGAGGGAGGCGATGGTTTCCGTGTCAGTGCTGTCGGCGCTGATCGTCGTGCCGACGCCGCGACGTTCCAGCCGGGCGAAGGGCGCCAGCAGGTCGCCATGCCGGCGGTCCAGATCGGCGACCTTGCGGCTGGCGCCCCAGCGCCGGTAGAGCTGGCGCGCCTCGACCAGATAACCCAAGGCCACCTTGTCCCGGCCGCACCGCAGGTAAAAGCGGGCCGCCAATTCATTTGCCAGGGCCTCATCCTGGAGGAATTCGTTCTTGCGTGCCGCGTCGATCGCCTGATCGTAGAGTCGTTCGGCGATCGCGGGGTTGCCTTCGATCCGGGCCAATTCTGCCGACAGCAGCAGATGCTTGTGCAAGTAATTGTCGGGACACGATGCCGCCCATTTCTCCATCTTGGCAACACAGAACCTGACGGATTCCCGGAATCCTTCTTGTTCCTCGGCAGGAGCGGCCTCGCAATTGGCGGAAACGATCAGGCCGTGATAAAAAGTCTGCTCCACAAATTTCATGAATGCCGGCGCGAATATCTTCTTTTCCTCGGCTTTCCGGCTAAGTTCGAGCGCCTTGGCGTAATCGCCGTACTGGAAATAAAGATAAGAGCGGTAGAGGTAATACCAGAGCCAGCCATATTCGAACTGTGACCGGGCGAGATAATCGAGCAGAGTCTTTTCGTCATAGTCCGCGCCATCGAGAGAGTCCGCGGAGGCTGTTTCTCCCCGGAGATTACGCACCAGGGAGCGATGGAACTGCATCATATGCAGAATCGACTCGCTGCCTGCGCGCTGCACGAAACCAAAGAACTTGTCGATCAACTCTCCGACGCTTTCCAGCGGCCTGCCCTGAATGAAATGGCAGAGGTACACGAAGTTAGATGCCCAGACGCCCCACTCGACCTCACCGCTTTGCAGACTTGCCTCGTAAGATTCCTGGAAGATAGCGCTAATCGAGCGATAATGCATATTGTAATGCGAGATGATATGGCCGAAAAGATTGTTGATGGGCGGAACCGCTCCGACATTATTGAACCTTCTGTTCATCTTCATCGCAAGCATGCCGAAATCATAGGCTCTTGCATAATTCTCGTTTCCGGCCTCAATCATGCCATACACAATATAGCCGAAAGACGAATACTGGTCGGTGCCCTTCTCCGCTGTCAGAGATACGATCTTCAGGCCGGCGAAATTCATCGTCGGCAGATTTCCACCCAGGAACGCAAGGGTCCAGACACGGAACAGGATGGCAAAGCAGTTGTTCAGCTCCGGGCTGCCATGGGGCGGCGCGTCGGGCAGTTTCTCCAGATCCACGCCGGCCATGAGAGTTCCGACCGCGTCAAGTTCCCGATCCGCGAGATCCTGCATCTGCTTCGGGTCGTCGTAGGGCAGATTGATGTCATAAAGGGCCAGGGCTTCCTTGGCCAGCCTTAATCCTTCCGTGAATTTATTGCTGGTCAAGTGGATGCGCATCATCAACTCATAGAGTTTCAGTCGCTCTGCATCACTTTTCGCCTTGGCGATCGCAAGGTCGAAGACCCGCTCTGCCTCCTCTAGATTACCCCGCAGAAATTCACATTCCGTCTTGATGTAATGGAAGCTGGACAGGAAATCCTGGTCCAGGTCAAAATCGCTATCCGAGAGCAACGCAAGGCCTTTATCAACGCAGGCCAAGGCGGCCATATTCGCCGTGGCCAGTCGCGCCTTCTTCGCAGCGATCAGATTAAGGCGGGCAAGGTCGATCTTCTGGTCTAAATTTAAATTAATGCCATTGTTGAGATGATTGACAATGTCGAATATACGGTCCTCCAGCTCTTGCGGCGGAGTGCTTTCCAGCAGGATTGTGCCGATCTTGTAATGGAGATTGGCACGCTCTTCCTCGGGTATCTGGGAATAGGCGGCTTCGTGGATTCTATCATGGAGGAACCTGTAGCCGATGGAGCCGAACCGGTGACTTGACTCATCTTCCGTCGACCACTGCGCGTCGCGATAGGATTCATCCAAAGGAGCGACGAAATCCTCGCGAACCGCATCCGCCATCAGGCGCACGACTTCGGGAACCGGAAGGCCACTCAGAGCAGACAGCATCTCGGCTTGGAAACGATGCCCCAGACAACTCGCGAAACGCAGCAGAGACAGCGTGTTTTCCGGCAATTGCCTGAGTTGGGACGCCATCAGGTCGGCAACGTTGTCGCTGACCCGATGGCGGCGGATCGCCTCGATATCCCACGTCCAGCGCCGGCCGGCGTCGTCGAGGTGCAACATCCCCTGTTCGTGGAGGGAGGTCAGCAGGCGGTTGATGAAGAAGGGGTTGCCCAGGGTCTTCCGGTGGATCAGTTCGGCCAGCGGCCGCACCGCCTCCGGCTCATCCCGCACCGTGTCAGCGATCATCTGCTGGGTATCGGGCAGGCTCAACGGCGCCAGTTCCACGGCCTGGAACGGCTTGCGCTTGCCGATGGCGTCGAGCGTCAGCATCAGCGGATGCGACGGCGAGACCTCGTTGTCGCGATAGGCCCCCAGGATCAGCAGGGGCCGCGGCTTCTGGCTGGTCATCAGCATCTGGAGCAGCTTCAGCGACGCCGGATCAGCCCATTGCAGATCGTCGAGGAACAGCACGAGCGGGTGTTCCGTCGTGCACAGGGCATCGAGAAAGTTCTCGAACACGGTCTGAAAGCGGTTCAGCGACTCGGTGCCGCTCAGGGGGGTGACCGGCGGCTGGGGCCCCAGGATCAGCGCCGCCTCGGGGATGACCTCGACGATCACTTGTCCCAGCGGATCGAGAGAGGCCAGCAGTTTTCGCTTCCAGGCCGCCACCTTGACGTCGGATTCGGTAAGAATCTGCGCGATCAGCTCGCGGAACGCCTGAAGGACGGCTGTGAACGGTGTCTGCCGCTGGTACTGATCGAACTTGCCGGATACGAAATAGCCCCGCCGTTCGACGATCGGCCGGTGGATTTCCTCGATCAGCGAGGTCTTGCCGACACCGGAATATCCGGCGACCAGGATCATCTCGCAGGCACCCTGCACCACCCGCTGGAACGTGTCGAGCAGCAGCCGCTTTTCCTGCTCCCGTCTGTAGAGCTTCTGCGAGACTCGCAGCCGGTCGGAAACGTCGGCGGCGCCGAGGGCAAACGGCTCGAGGGTCTCGCCGGCGGACACCATTTCCAGGCAACGTCGCAGGTCGTGCGCCACGCCCTGGGCGCTCTGATAGCGTTCCTCGGCGTTCTTCGCCATCAGCCGCAGCACCAGATCCGACAGCAGCGGCGGAATCTCCGGGTTGACCTCGTGCGCCGGCCGTGGCGTCCTGGCCAGATGGCAATGCACCATCTCCACCGGGTCGCCGCTGTGGAACGGCAGCCTCCCCGTCAGCATCTGATAGAATGTCACCCCAAGCGAGTACAGGTCGCTGCGGTAATCCACCGCCCGGTTCATGCGCCCCGTCTGTTCCGGGGACATGTAGCTCAGGGTGCCTTGCAGCATGGTGGGGCTGACCGCCGCCAGATGTTCCCGCGCCAATTCCGTAGCGAGTTCGAAATCAATGAACTTCAGCAGGTCGCGTTTGGGGTTCCACAGGATATTCGAGGGGTTGACGTCCTTGTGAATGACGTTGTGCCGGTGAATCTGCGCCATCGCCTCGGCGATGCGGATGGCCAGGGAAAGGAACTCTTGCAGCGATAGCCGCCGCTCGGCCAGGAGGGACGCGAGGGACTCGCCCTCGATGTCCTCCATCACCAGGACGAGACGGTGCTGATCCTTCTCCAGGGCATGCACGCCGACCACGCCCTCGGCGCGCAGGCGGGACAGCATGGCGAATTCGCGCCGAGTGCGGGCATGCGGTTCCACACCCTGCTGCGACAGCTTGAGAATCACTGTCCGATCCATGCCGTTGCCCCGTGCCCGATACACCAGGGTGCGTGCGCTTTCGTGAAGCGTCTCGGTCACGTCATAACCAGCGACGGACAGCGACATCATTGTCTCCTCGATCGTAGAACCGCGCTGATTTTGTCTGACAACGCAGCCAAGCAAGGGACACTTTGGATAAGCTGGGCAAAAATAGAAAGACGATTTTTTACAGCGAATGCAGAGCCGCCCAATCTCTTGATCTGCATCCGCCTGGCCGGACACTCGCGGATTAAGCCTGGCGATGATGATGAGGACTCAAACCCCCGGGGATGACGCGAACAGGTCTCGGCCGAATTCGGGAATCAACCATTGAACTGCAACTTGGCATGATCTAACCTTCAGCGGTGCGCCCCCGGCCTTGGCGAGTTAAGGCTTTAATTCAAGCCTTTACGCGCTGTTCGGCCGGTGAACGCCGCTGCGCCAATCAGAGGGGAGATTGTCGTGACTGCGACCACGAGTTCCGAGAAGCCCGCCGCTGCACGGGAAAAAAAGCCGCAGCCTGATCCATTCCGCGTGCTGGCGATGGATGGCGGCGGAATCTATGGACTGTTCACGGTCCTCATGCTCAAGGAACTGTGCAAACAGAATCCGAACTTCCTGAAGGGGGACGACGTCGACCTGTTCGCTGGAACCTCGGCCGGCGGCCTGATCGCCCTGGCGCTCGCCAGCGCGCAGAACCCCAGGGACATCATCCTGAGCGGACACCTGGAGGCCTTTTTCTCCGATAGACGGCTTTATTCCCGCAATACAGGAATTGGCATGGTGGCGGGCGCCCTGGGGCTGACGTCCTGGACGGGCCGGAAAAACGTGGAGGCCTTGTTCCGGGAATATTTCGGCGACTGGAAGATGGAGGATCTCTACCATCGGGTGCTGATCAGCACCTTCGACATGCACGGCGACCCCGACGAGGAAGGAGGGCAGAAGTGGAAGCCGCGTGTGTACTACAACTTCCCGAGGACGGAGGAGAACCGCGATCTGGCGGTCTCCCGTGTCGCCTATGGCGTCGCCGCGCCGGTGATGTGGCGGCCGGTGACCAACGGGCGCACCGATGGCGGCATTTTCGCTGACAGCCCGACGGTCATGGCCATCGCCAAGATCATTCAATATTTCCGCGAGGTCGATGTCGAACGGGATGTTCCCTTGGCCAAGTCGCAAGAGAAGTTCTCGCTCGACGCTACCCTTGGTCAGGTCCGCCTCCTGTCCCTGGGGGTGGGCAACAGCGTGCCGCATTACGGGATGCGTGACTTCAATCTCGGTTATCTGTCCTTCAGCATGCTGCCGACCAATTTGCGCACGCTGGACATCTGGCCGCCCATGGTTTACCTGGCCCTTGATCCCCAGGTCGAAACGGCGAACTACGAGGCCAAGCAATTCCTCGGCGACCGTTTCATGAGATTGGACCCGGGAGTCCTGCGCTTCCCGATCCCCCCCGTTCTGGCCTCCATGTACCTCTCGGCCTTCTCGGTGTGGCGCGAGTTCATCCTCAAGCATATCCGCAAGGGCATGGACAATCGCGAAACCGGAACCGCACTGCACAAAACCTCGCAATGGCTCGAGCGCATGTGGCGGACATCAGAGGATGTCCATCCGGAAATGCCCTCGCGCCTGTCCGCCGTCGAGGGAGAGGAGGCTTGAGGCGCGGGTGGGGTGCTGTGGAATGGACGTGACCGACCTTGACCGGCTGTCCCCGGACAGGAAGCTGTTGCTGGAGGCGCTGCTGAGGGAACGCGGCGGCGACGGCTCCCGGCAGCGTGAAACGGCCCCATGCGAGCCGGCGTCGTTCAGGGTGGGTGCGGGGACCGGGCAAAGGCGGGAAAGGCCGTCGTTCGGCCAATCCCTGCTGAGAGCCGCGCGGTCGTTCCTGGATGCCGCGACGGCGGCGGAACGCCGCTCCGCGCCCCCGGGAACGTCTGCGTCGCCGCTGATCTGCATGAGGGCCGCGGGATCGCGGACGCCGTTCTTTTGTGTCCACGCCTTGCTGGGGTCGACCTTCCATTACTTCGCCCTCGCCAACCTGCTGGATGACGAGCAACCCTTCTATGCGCTGCAAGCGCCGGGCCTCGACGGCAGCGAGGAGCCGCTGAGCCGCGTCGAGGACTTCGCCTCATGCTATATCCGGCACATCCGTGCGGTACAGCCGACGGGGCCGTACAAGGTCGGCGGATATTCCTTCGGCGGGCTGGTCGCGTTCGAAATCGCGCAGCAACTGGTCAGAGCCGGCGAGACGGTCAGCCGTCTGATCATTCTGGGCACCGACGTGCCCATATCCGTGTCCAATCCCCAGATTTTCAACGTTCTCGACTTTCTGGGAACGTATGCCAGGGATTTTCATAAGAATCTGGTCAGTCCCTTCTTCTCCTACGAAAAGCGGATCGGCGGTTCGGGAGACGCCGTGAAACTGCCCATTTCACCAACCCTGGTGAAAGTGGCGGCGGCGCATTGCATCGCCGCCGCAAGCTACATTCCCCGCCCCTACCCCGGACGGATCACGCTGCTGGAGACCGTGGAGCAACAGCTCCTCACACCGCTCAGCCTGTCCCGCGGGTGGGAACGCCTGACGGCGCAGGACGTGGAGACCCTGGTGGTTTCCGGCAATCACCTGAGCATGCTGGACGAGCCGCACCTGCACGATCTGGCGGCCAAGCTCGATCATTTTCTCTCGTTGCCCTGAGAAACGGACGGACATGATCCTCTCGCAGCAACCCCCGTCCTGGCATCTGCTGATGGTTTCGGCCCGTTCCGAAGTGGCCCTCACCTCGGTGACCGGCAACATCGTGCGCTTCCTCGGCGGCAGCCCCCAGGTCGGCCTCGCCGATGTGTCCTTCACCCTCCTGGCCGGCCGCGAGCTTCTCGACCTGCGCAAGGCGCTGGTTTGCCGTGACGCCGAGGATGCGGTCGCGGTATTGCGCGGGCAACATCCCCGTCGGCTGATCACCGGAACCTCCCAGGCCCGGAACCGTAAGTGCGTCTTTTTCCTCTCGGAGCGATCCGCTCCCGCCCTGGATCTGGCGCCGGGGCTGTATGCGTCCTACCCGGTGTTCCGGCGGGAGGTCGACCACTGCCTCGGTCTGGTCGGCGGACATCTGGCGGACGACCTGGCGCGGACCTTCCTGCCGGCGGGAAAAGCCGTTTCCACCATGGAGACGACCCTGGGACAGGCGTGCCCGGACGCTCTGGTCGCCTTCGTCTTCTCCTATGCGCTGGCAAGGCAGTGGCTCGGCTGGGGACTGAGCCCCGACGCCCTGATCGCCGAGGGCGTCGGCGAATGCGTGGCCGCCCATCTTGCCGGATGCCTCACCCTGGAGGCGGCGCTGACCCTGGCCCTCGCGCGGGGGCGTCTGGCCCGGGGTGAAAACCGCGACGGCGCACTGGACGGAGCGGCGCCCACCCCTCCCCGGCTGCCTTACTATTCCGGTGTCACCGGCGCCTGGATTACCGCCCGGGACATCGCGGACGGCGGATATTGGTCGAAGCTGGCGACCGCTGCCGACGCGGCGGCATCCTACCGGGTGGCGGAGGACGATAGACTCGCTCTCGACATCGCCACCGGACATGTGCGCGAGGCCTCGCATCTGGGCGCCACGGCGGATTTCGACCCCGACCCGGCAGCCGACGGCCAGCACTGGATGCTGTCAAGCCTGGGCAGGCTGGCGATAGGCGGCGCGAAGATGGATTGGAAGGCGCATTTCGCCGACAAGGCGGTCAGGCGCGTTTCTCTTCCGACTTATCCTTTCGAACCTCGGCGCCATTGGTTCGCCATCGACAAGACGGCCGACGACGCTCCCGGCATCGAACCGCCCATGCCGGTACCGGTCGCGGTCGGCGGCGGAACGGAGATCGAACGCTTCCTGGTCGAAACCTGCCAGGAGCTGCTGGGAGTCGAAGCGATCGGCCTGCATGACAACGTGATGAAGCTCGGCATGGACTCGATGACCGTCATGCAGTTGAGCTTGAAGGTCAACCGGCAGTTCGGCATCTCGATCGCGCCGCACCACCTGTTTTCAGAACCCGATATCGCCAGTCTGGCCAGGAAGATATCGGCGATCAGGCCGGACCTGAAAGCCTCGGCCGCGGCGCCGTCCCGGCCGGCCGCAGCGTCCGGCGGAACCAACGCCGCGCAACTGGTCCGTTTCGTGGAAAGCCTTTCCGATGCTGACGTGAAGCGCATGCTGGCGCAGCTTGACAGTTCGCGGGGACACCGGAATGCATGAGTCGGACAATGTCGGCGTGGTCTTCGACGCGGCGAGCCTGCGGCGGTTCGCCAAGGAAAGCCACGACCTCAATCCCCTGCACATGGACGAAGACTACGCCCGCAGAAGCGCCTTCGGCCAAAGGGTGGTGTTCGGGGCGCTGGCAGGATTGAACTGCCTGGACCGTCTGCCCGACCTGCCCGGACGGGAATTGGAGCGCATAGACCTGGAATTCCGCCACTCCATGTTCATCGGCGTGGATTACCGGCTGCATGTGGAGCAGATCACGGACAGCCGGGTCGTGGTGGACCTGCGGGATGGTGCCCTGACGATGGTCCGCCTGACCGCCGACTTCCGCACCGCCGGAGCGGTCTCGGAGGCCGAACCGGCTTGCGATGATTTTCCCTCCGCGGTCAAGCCGCGCGCGGTCCCGGCCGACCCGGCCGACGAGACGCTGCGCGCCGGACTGACGCTTGACGGCTTCTACTCGACCAGACTCCCCTCCTCCCGTTTCCCGCAGGCCCAGCTTCTGCTGCGCCTGTGCAGTTACCTGACCGGAATGGAGGCGCCGGGCCGGCGGGCGCTGTTCTTGCGGCTCACCCTGCAATTCGCCGCAGGCGCAGACCCGACGCCGGGCCGGACGGTGAAGTACCGTCTGGCGCCCCGAGCCTATGACAGCGAATTCGGTTTGCTGACCTCGGCCCTGGAGGTGTGGACGGAAACCGGCCTGCTGGCCACCGGCGAATTGAAGGCGTTCGCGCGCAGGAACCTGCCCCGCGTCGCCGCGCCCGCGCGCCAGGGCGTGGCGGACGACTCCCTGAAGGGTAAGACCGCCCTGGTGATCGGCGGCAGCCGCGGGCTGGGCGCGCGGATCGTCGAGGCGCTGGCCTGGCGCGGATGCCATGTCGCGGTCAACTTCCTGTCCAGCCGCGACGAGGCCGAAGCGCTGGCCGAGGCGCTCAAGGACGCGCCCGGCCAGGTGCTGCTGCTACAGGGAGACGCCAGGCAGTCCTCCTGGTGCGAGGGAGCCAGGCAACAGCTTCTGGAGCGGTTCCATCGGCTCGACATCCTGGTCTGCAACGCCTGCACCCCGCCGGTTTCCTATGGTTTCTCAGCGCGTTCGCTGGCGATCATGCAGCGTTACGTCAACGAGAACCTGACCCTGACGACGACGCCCCTGAGCGCGTTCCTGGACACGCTGGCGGCCCATGACGGCACCGTCGTCGGGGTGTCCTCGAGCATCGTCGAGTCCGACGCCAGGGATTGGCCGCACTATAAAAGCCTGAAGCTGAGCGTGGAAACGCTGTTGCAGTCCGCGGCGGCGGAACACCGCACCATGTCGTTCATTCTCGCGCGGCCGCCCGAAATGCTCACCGACATGAGCAACACCCCGCTTCGCGCGGCGCGGGCCGTGCGGCCCGAGACCGTCGCCGGCCATGTCGTCGAAGCGCTGAAGAACCGCGGGCAACCCGGGACGGCCCTTGTCCTGAACGCCTTTCCCGAGATGTCGCCCGCCCTTCCGGCATCCGACGAACGGATCGTCGTGGCGGCCACCTTCACCCATGACGCGCTGCGGTCCGCCGCGGACCATTGGCGGCGCACCCTGGAGACCGGAGCCGGCTTCGACCTTACCCCCTACAACCAGTTGTTCCAGGATCTGCTCAGCCCGCAGGGGCGGCTGGTGTCCAACCGGCGCGGACTGAACGCCGTCCTGGTGCGGATCGAGGACTGGCTGCGTCTGCTGCTCGGCGAGGAGGACCGGAACCCTGACCGGCGCGACCCGCCGACCGCAGGAGAACAACGGCTGCTGCGCGAAACCCTCGACCGCTTCCTGGATGCCCTGGATAGCTGCGCCAAGAAATCCGCCTGCCCCATGCTCATCCTGCAATGTCCGCCATCGGTGCCGGCCCAGGAACACGCCGCCTGGCAGGAGCTGCTCGGCGAACTGGAGGCCGATCTGGCGCGCCGTGCCGTGCGGATCGCCGGCATCGCCGTACTGCGGGCCGCGGATTTCCACACCGCCTATGGTGTGGAAAGCTTCCTGGACCCCGTCCGCGACGAAATGGGCCACATCCCCTACACGCTGGACTATTTCAACGTCCTCGGAACGCTGATTTTCCGCTGCTATGTCCAGTTCCGGCACGCGCCAAGCAAGGTCATCGTAGTCGACTGCGACAACACCCTGTGGGGCGGTGTCTGCGGCGAAGTGGGCAGCAACGGCGTCGACATCGCCGGCCGCTTCCGAAAGTTCCAGGACTTCCTGGTCGAGCAGGCCGGGAAGGGGATGCTGCTCTGCCTGTGCAGCAAGAACAACGAGGAAGACGTGTGGGCGGTGTTCGAGGCGAACCCGACCATGCCGCTGAAACGGCACCATATCATCGACAGCCGGATCAACTGGGCCCCGAAGTCCGGCAACATCAGGGAACTGGCCGCCGGCCTCAACCTGGGGCTGGACAGCGTCATCTTCCTCGACGATTCCCCGCTCGAATGCGCGGAAGTGCGCGCCGGCTGTCCCGAGGTGGTAACGATCCAATGGCCGCAGACCGATGCCGAGGTGGACCGCCATCTCGATCATCTGTGGATCTTCGACCGCTTCCTGCTGACGGACGAGGACCGCGGGCGGAACGACAGCTATCGTTCGCAGATCGAGCGCAGCCGGCTGCGGGATTGCTCCGACGATTTCGCGTCCTTCCTGCGTGAACTCGGGCTACAGGTCGATGTCCGGCCGATCGCCGAGGACGAGGTGCCGCGCGTCGCGCAACTGACCCAGCGCACCAACCAGTTCAACTTTACCACCATCCGCAAGACGGTCGGCGAGGTGCGGCAGTGGCTCGACCAGCCGTCGCACGAATGCTGGACGGTCACGGTGAGCGACAGGTTCGGCGATTACGGGCTGGTCGGCGTGGTGATGGCGCGCACCATGGCCGAAGTCCTGGAGGTCGAAACCTTTCTGCTGAGTTGCAGGGTGCTGGGCCGTGGCGTCGAGCATCGGATTCTCGCCCGCCTGGGCGAAATCGCCGGGCAGCGGGGCAGCGGCACGGTCCGCATTCTGTTTCAGACCACGGCGAAGAACCGGCCGGCCCGGGCGTTCCTGGAAAGCGTCGTGCCCCAGGCGTGGGACCGGGATGGCGACACCTTCGCCGTCTCCTGTCCGGCCGGCGTGCTGGCCGGACTCGAATTCCGTCCTGCGGACGGGCCGGCGGCCGACGCTGACGAGGAGCGCGCTCCGGTGGCGAGTGTCGCCGATCCCGCCCTGGTCCGCAAACGGGAAGCCCTGCTCGCCGCCATCGTCTCGGCGCCCTGTCCGGCCGCCCTGCCCGAAGCGGCGCCGCAAGCCGGCCCGCCGTCTTCGGCATCCGGCGGGTTGCGGGCCCTGTTCGCCAGACAACTGGGCGTGCCGGCCGATCATCTGGCGGACGACGAGCCTCTCGAGACCTACGGGATGGACTCCCTGCGCATCGTCGAGCTGACGGTCGAGCTTAAGCGCCAGTATCCCGACCTTCCGGTGACGTTCCTGTTCGAACACAAGACCCTGCGCGCCATCGCCGATTATCTTGCCGACCGCGCCCCCCGCCCCGGCCCTCCCCCGCAAGCGGGAGAGAGGGCGAACACGGCAGACGGGGCCGGGGACATCGCGATCATCGGCATGAACGGACGTTTCCCCGGGGCCGCCGACCTGCGCCGGTTCTGGGAGAACCTGAAGGCCGGACGATGCAGCATCGGCGAGATTCCGCCGGACCGGTGGGAGGTCGATGCGTTCTTCGGCCCCATGGGACAGGACAACAAAAGCTACACCAGGTCCGGCGGCTTCCTGCGCGACATCGACCGCTTCGACCCCACCTTTTTCCGCATCTCGCCGAGGGAAGCGGAACTGATGGACCCCCAGCAGCGGCTGATGCTGGAATCGGTGTGGGGCCTTCTGGAGGACGCGGGGTATACGCGGTCGACCCTGGATCGCGATACCGGCGTCTTCATCGGCGCGTTGGCCAACGATTATGGGCTTTACGCCAACGCCGCGGCGCTGACCGGCGGCGGCGCCTACCGGAACGCGGACTTCTACCAGATCCCCAACCGCATCTCCTATTTCTTCGACCTGCACGGTCCCAGCCTCAGTATCGACACGGCCTGTTCGGCATCGGGCACCGGCCTGTATTTCGCCTGCCAGAGCCTGCGCGCGGGCGATTGCGGCATGGCCATCGTGGGCGGCATCAACCTGTTCCTGCATCCCAGCCGCTTCATTCAGTATGCGCAGATGCGCATGATCTCGCCGACCTCGACCTGTAGCCCGTTCGGCGCCGAGGCCAACGGCACCATCTTCGGCGAAGGGGTCGGCACGCTGCTGCTCAAGCCCCTGGCGCGGGCGGTGCGGGACGGCGACAACATCCACGGTGTCATCAAGGGTTGCGCCGTCAACTCCGGCGGCAAGACCAATGGCTTCACGGTGCCGGACCCGCAGGCCCAGGGGGAGGTAATCGCGCGCGCCCTCCGCCAAGCCGGCGTCGACTCCGACACCATCACCTATGTGGAAGCCCACGGCACCGGCACGCCGCTGGGAGACCCGATCGAGGTCCGTGGCCTGACCAAGGCTTTCGCGGAAACGTCGCGCGACGGCGCCGGACGACAGGACGCGCCGCGCTGCGCCCTGGGAACCGTCAAGGCGAATATCGGCCATCTGGAAAGCGGCGCCGCGATGGCGGGGATCATCAAGACCCTGTTGCAGATGAAGCACCGCACCCTGGTGCCGTCGCTGCATGCGCAAACGCCCAATCCCGCCATTGCGTTCCAGGACACGCCGTTCGAGGTGCAGCAGCAGTTGAGCGAGTGGCGCGTCCTCGAGACGATCCAGGACGGCAGAACGGTCACCGTCCCGCGCCGGGCGGGGATCAGCAATTTCGGCGCCGGCGGCTCCAACGCCCATATCGTCCTCGAGGAATACATCGCCGCGCCGCGCCGGGGCGACGGCGGAAAACGCCCGCGGCTGATCGTGCTGTCGGCCCACAAGGCGCCGGCCTTGGCCGAAATGGTCGGACTCCTGGCCGCCCATCTGGAGACGCCCGAGGCTGCCGGCCTGGATCTGGCCGATATCGCCTTCACCCTGCAAGTCGGGCGCGAGGCACTGAGCGAACGGCTGGCCCTGGTGGCCGACAGCGTCGAGGAGACCCGGCAAGGCTTGCAGGATTGGCTGTCCGGCGGCGCCGACCGCGTCATCCGCGGCTGCGTGACACACGAACGGGGCAAGTCGGCGGCGGATCACGGTCGCACATCCCCGCTCCTGGCGCCGACCCGCCAGGATCTGACGACGCTGGCACGGTCCTGGGTACACGGGGGCGAGATCGACTGGCCGGGGCTGCATGCGTCCGAAGAGCGCAGGCCCGTGCGCGTTTCCCTGCCGACCTATCCGTTCGGCGGCGGGCGCTACTGGCTGGCCGGCCACCCGAACATGCATCTGTCGGGAACGGCCACCCCATCCGCCACCCCATCCACAGACGTGATCCGCCGGACGATCCCGGCGAGCGATCCCGTCGTGCGCGACCATGTGGTGCAAGGCGTGGCGATCCTGCCGGGCGTCGGGTATATCGAGGCGGCGTTGCGGGCATGCGGCATCGGCGACGGGCAACCTTGCGTGGTGTCGCGGGTCGTCTGGTCCCATCCGCTGGCGGTGCCGGACGGCGGGACGGCGGTGGACATCCGCCTGAAGATCGAAAACGATGTGACCACCTATGCCTTCGTCTCCGATCCTGCCCCGGAAACGACACCACATTCCCAGGGAACCGTACGACGCCTGCACGCGGCGCCAGCCGCCGAGGCGTCGCGGATTTCGCCCGACGGCATCCGGGCGCGCTGTCCGCGGCGGCTGGATAAGCCGGCCGTCTACGACCGTTTCCGGCGGATGGGGATCACCTACGGCGCCTATTTCCAGGCGGTGAAGGAGATTCATCTCGGCGACGGGGAAGCCTTGGGCGTGCTGCGCCTGCCCGGCGAGCGCGGCGACAGCCCCCTGCACCCGGCCCTGATGGACGGCGCCCTGCAAACCGCTCTGGCCCTGGGACGGGACGACGGGCTGCCGCTTCTGCCCTTCGCCCTGGACGAGATGACGGTGTTGCGTCCCCTGCCGAACCAATGTTTCGCTTATGCACGGCAAACAGGTGAAAGTGGTTTCGAGATCCAGGTGACCGACAGGAGCGGAACCGTCTGCGTTACCCTGCGCAATCTCGTCCTGCGGGAGAGGCGAGATCCGCTGCAATCCTTGTTTTACCTGCCCCGCTGGACGGCGTGCGGGGGAACCCGCCCGGCCCCTGCCACCTCATGCGGGCACGGCGTCCTGATCCTCCGATCCAGCGAGTATCCCGATTTCGCGCAGGCCATCGCCGGGTTTCACCGGGACGACCATGTGTGCGAGGCGGATACCGGGCCAGACTTGGCTGATGCCGCCCGGCTGGATGAGCTGATCGCCGCGATGCCGCGGCTCGACCGCATCTATTTCCTGGGCGGCTTGCAGGCCCGTCCCGCCGATATCGCCGACATCGCCGTCCTGGAGCGTTCGCAGGAGGAGGGCGTTCTGTCCTTCTTCCGTCTGGTCAAGGCCCTGAACCGGAGCGGGCTGTCCCGGAACGGCCTCGACATCCGCGTCGTCACCAGCGATCTATATGGTATTGCGGCCTCCGAACGCCCCCTTCCCTACGCGGCCAGCCTGGTCGGTTTGGCGAAGGTGGTGGCAAAGGAATTTCCCCGGCTGGAGATCACCGGCATTGATCTCGGCAGCGAGGATCTGGCGCGCTGCGCCTCGCCCGAGGACTGGGCGGAGATGGTGCGCCGTGTGGCGGCGGAACCGGCGAACCGGGGCGAGGACGTCGTGATCCGCGACGGTATCCGCTACCTTCGAACGCTGGAGCCGCTTCGCCTGCCGCCCGCCGCCGAACCGCCGTTCCGCGACGGCGGCGTATACCTGATCCTGGGCGGCGCCGGCGGCCTGGGGCTGGCCCTCAGCCGGCATCTGGCCCGCGCTCATCGGGCGAAGCTCGTCTGGATCGGACGCAGCGCCGAGAACGACGGCATCCGGGAACGGATGAACGCCGTCCGCGGTGATGGCGGAGAGGTGCTCTATGCCCAAGCGGACGCGACCGACGCGGCTGCCATCGCCGCCGCTGTCCAGGCCGCGAAGGCGCGGTTCGGCGGCCTTCACGGCGCCGTGCATTCCGCCATCGTCCTCGACGACAGGACCATCGCCAACATGGACGAGACGGCCTTCCGTCGGGCCCTGGACCCCAAGACCAGGGGAAGCGTCGCCCTTTACGCCGCTCTGCGGCAGGAGACGCTCGACTTCCTCCTGTTCTTCTCGTCCATCAATTCCTTCCAGGCGTCGATGGGGCAAGGGAATTACGTCGCCGGCTGCCATTTCAAGGATGCGTTCGGGCAGTGCCTGAACCGCCTGGATCAGGAGAGCATCCGCGACCGCGTGCGCATCATCAACTGGGGCTATTGGGGCAGCGTGGGTATCGTCGCCTCCGCCGACTACCGCGAACGGCTGGCGGCGGAAGGGCATGGCTCGATCGAACCGGCCGAGGGCGTCGAGGCCGTGACGCGTGTCCTCGCCCACCCTCTTCCGCAAGTCGTGGCGATGAAGGCCGACACCGCACGGCAACGGGACATCGGCGTCGATCCTCAGGCCAGAGTGGACCTCTACCGGCAGGGGCCGCCCGCCGTGCTGCACAACCTCTCGGCCGAGAAGATGAGTTCGACTGTGGCGGCGGGGGCGGTGCTGCGCTTCCAGTCGGCCTTCGCCGAGCTGGAGCGCCTGGGCCGGGCCATGCTGGTGGACACGTTCCGGCGCCTGGGGGCGCCGTTGCGGCCGGGCGAACGTCATGATGCCCTGGCCTTGCGCGCGACGCTGGGAATCGCTCCCGACTATCACCTGCTGTATGACGCCTTGCTGGACATCCTGCGGGACTCCGGGGTGATCCGCCGGGACGAGGGAGGCTTCGAGGTCACCGGGGACAGTCCCGAGGCCGACGCGGCGGCGCTGGAACGGAGCGCCGAGCGTCTGGCCGAAGACTGGCCCGAGATCCGCGACCGCATTCCCCTGCTGCTCGCCTGCTACCGGGCGTGGCCCGAGGTGCTGACCGGGCGGCGGAATCATATGGAGGTGCTGTTCCCCAGGGGCGATCTGTCCCTGGTGCAGCGCATCTACGCGGGCAACGAGATCACCGACGCCTGCAATATCCACATGGCGGAGCTGGTCGGGCGCACTGTCCGGGAGCGTCTGGCCCGGAACCCGGCGGCGACGGTCACCATCCTGGAAGTCGGCGCCGGAACGGGCGGCACCAGCGCCCATGTCCTCAAGGCCGTCGCCGCCCACCCGGACCGCGTCCGTTACGTCTACACCGACGTGTCCGTCAGGTTCCTCCGGGAAGGCCAGGACCGCTTCGGGGCGCTCTACCCCTTCACCGAATTCCGCCTGCTGGATTTCGAGAAAGATCCCGCCGCCCAGGGCCTGACCGCCGGCGCGTTCGATCTGGTGCTGGGAACCAATTGCGTCCATGCCTGCAAAAACATCGGCGCCGTGCTCGCGCGCATCAAATCCCTGCTCGGGCGAAACGGCGTGCTGCTGCTCAACGAGTTCACCAGCCGGCTGGACTACAACACGCTGACCTTCGGCCTGACCGGTGGATGGTGGCAGTTCGAGGACGGATACCTTCGCATCCGGCACTCTCCGCTGCTGGACCAGCGCGGCTGGACGCGGGTTCTGGAAAACGCCGGGTTCCGCGATCCGGGCTTCGCAACGCTGCCGCCGACCGAGCTGGGCGGCATCGGCCAGCATGTGATCGCCTGCGAAAGCGACGGGGTGGTTTGTCATTGGTCGCCCTCGCCGGGCGCCGCCTCAATGGCGGCCGAAGCGCTTCCCCGGTCGCCCTCGCCGGACGCTGCTCCAATGGTAGCCGAAGCGCTTTCCGACCCGATGGATCGCTTCAAGGAAGCCTGCCGCTATGTAAAGGGCGTGTTTTCCGGCGTCCTCAAGATGCCGGAAGCCGATATCGACGATGGCGTGACCTTCGACAAGTTCGGCATCGACTCGCTGATTTCGATGACGATCCTGTACCGGTTGGAGGAGGACTTCGGCCCCCTCTCCTCGACCCTGCTGTTCGAGTACATGACCGTTGCCGAACTGGCCCGATATTTCATCGACGGCCATCCCGGCAAATTGGCGCAACTGACCGGAACGGCGGAGGCCGCCAAGCCTCCGGCGGCGGCTCTCCGGGCCATCCCCGCGCCGGCCGCGCCGCCGATGCCGGTGCCCGCCCCGTCGTCATCCGATATCGCCATCATCGGCATCGCCGGCCGCTATCCGGGGGCGGGGGATCTGGCCGGGTTCTGGGAAAACCTGAAGGCGGGCCGCAACTGCGTCGGCGAAGTTCCGGCCGAACGCTGGCATTGGCGGGACGCGCGGATTTCCGAAGCGGGAGAGGGCGGCCGCTGGGGCGGCTTCATTGCCGACGTCGACAAGTTCGACTCCCTGTTCTTCAGCATCTCGCCGCGCGAAGCCGAGAAGATGGACCCGCAGGAACGACTGTTCCTGGAAACGGTCTGGCAGGCGTTCGAGCACGCGGGATACACGCCGAAGCGGCTCGGCGAGAACCAGAAGCGCCTGGGTGGCGGCATCGGCGTGTTCGTCGGCTGCATGTACCAGCAGTATCACCTGCTGGCGGGAGACCCGGAAACGGTCGGCGCGCTGTCCAGTTCATCCTATTGGTCGGTCGCCAACCGGGTCTCTTACTTCTTCGATTTGCACGGCCCCAGCATGGCCATTGATACCGCCTGTTCCTCGTCGCTGACCGCTATTCACCTGGCCTGCGAGAGCATCCGGCGGGGCGAGTCCATCCTGGCCGTCGCCGGCGGCGTCAGCCTGACCCTCCATCCCGGCAAATACCGGACCTTGCAGCAGCTTGGAATGCTGGCGACCACGCCGGAAAGCCGCAGCCTCGGCGACGGCGACGGCCTGATTCCCGCCGAGGGCGTGGGCGCCGCCATCCTGAAGCCGCTCGATCGCGCGATCGCGGACCGCGACCCGGTGCTGGGCGTGATCAAGGGAAGCGCCATCAACAGCGGCGGGCGGACCGGGGGCTTCACCGTCCCCAATCCCAACGCCCAGGCCGAGCTTATCGCGGCAGCGCTGGAACGGAGCGGCATTGATCCCGAGACGATCGGCTATGTCGAAGTGGCGGCCAACGGCTCGGCGCTGGGCGACCCCATCGAAATCACCGGCATGACCAAGGCGTTCCGGCGCCGTACCGGCCGAAGCGGCTATTGCCCGGTCGGCACGGTCAAGTCCAATCTCGGTCATCCCGAGGCGGTCTCGGGCATGGCCCAGTTGACCAAGGTGCTGCTGCAATTGAAGCACCGCACCCTGGTTCCGAGCCTGAACGCGTCCCCCCTGAACTCCAAGCTGCACCTCGAGGATACGCCGTTCCACCTGCAACGGACCTTGTCGCCCTGGCTCGCGCCGACAGCCGGCGACGGCAGCCCTGCACCACGCCGGGCGGCGATCAGTTCCTTTGGCGCGGGCGGCGCCAACGCCCATCTCATCGTCGAGGAACCTCCGGCAGTGATGGCGGAGCGGCCCCTGATCGGGATACCCCGGATCATCGTGCTGTCGGCCAGGAACGAGGAACGGCTTGCCGAGAGGGCGCGCGACCTGCTGGATTTCCTGCGCGCCGAGCCGGGTGCGGATACTCCGGCTTTCGCCGATGTCGCCTACACGCTGCAAACGGGACGGGAGGCAATGGCGGCCCGTCTCGCCTTCGTCGCCCGGGACGCCCGGGACGCTGTCCTCAACCTGGACCGCTACCGCGCGGAACACGACGGCTCGGCAGCGTTGGCGGCGGATGGCATCTTCCTGAACACCATCGGACGCGGCCAGTCCCCGTTGCCGGACCTCCTGGATGGCGACGAAGGGCGGGATTACCTGGCGAAAATCCTCGCGAACGGGAAACACCGCAAGATCGCCCAGCTTTGGACCCTGGGCCTGGATATCGACTGGGAGGCCATCAACCGCGAGTCCTCGGCCACGGCAATGCCGAGACGGTGTCCTCTGCCGGGATACCCGTTCGCCCGTATCCGGCACTGGATTTCGGACTCCTCAACCCCGGCTTCCCAGGTTCCGCCGCCCACCGCCCCGTTGCCGTCGCCGGCCCCGGTTCCGGTCTCGGCTCCGGCGGTTGGCGGCAGTCTGGACGGCCTGCGCCGCTATTTGAGGGACTGCGTCGCGGAGATCCTGGCGGTAGCGGTGGGGGAAATTGATTTCGACGTCGAAATGCGGGAATACGGGCTGGATTCAATCAATCTGGCGCAACTCACGACCGCGGTGAACGCGCATTACAGTCTCGACGTGACGGTGGATCTTTTCTTCGGCCATCCCACGATCGAACAATGCGCGCGCTTCCTGTGGACCGAATACGGCGAACGCCTTGGGAGCGGGCAGGACGCCTGTCCCGCCGAGGACACCGTCCGGCACGTCGCCCCTGCCCCCGTCCCCTCCCCTGCCCTCATCCTCGCTCAGCCGCCGGCCGGCGCCCGCCCCGTGAGCAACGAGCCGATCGCCATCGTCGGAATGAGCGCAATGATGCCGCAGTCGGATGAGTTGTCGGACTTCTGGCAGCACTTGATGACCGGCCGCGAGTTGATCGAGGACATTCCCGAAGACCGTTTGCAGGAGATGGGGACATCCTATCAAGGCCTGTGCAAACAGATACAAACCCCGACCGTCCGGGGCAGCTTCCTGGGCCGGGTGGCGGCATTCGATTCCCTGTTCTTCGGTATTTCGCCGCGGGAAGCGCAATTGATGGACCCGCAGCAGCGGCTGCTTCTGGAAACCGTCTGGAAGACTATCGAGGATGCGGGATATCCGGCGTCGGACTTGGCCGGCAGCGGCGTCGGCGTGTTCGTCGGCGTCAGCAACCACGATTACGGCAAGCTTTATCAGCGGATGCAGGGCCAACCGCTGGCCCATGCCTCGACCGGCATGATGGTGCAGTCGATCCTGGCCAATCGCGTGTCCTATCTGTTCGATTTCCATGGTCCGAGCGAGATCATTGATACGGCCTGTTCCAGCTCGACCGTCGCCCTCCACCGGGCGGTCAAGGCCATCCGCGACGGCGACTGCGACGCGGCCCTGGTCGGCGGCGTCAACGTCCTGCTCGACTGGCACGGCTACGCGATCCTCAGGCAGGCCGGCATTCTGAGTACGGACGGCAAGGTCAGGCTGTTCAGCCGAGACGGAACCGGCTACGTCCGGGGCGAGGGCGTCGCCGCTGTCCTGCTGAAGCCCCTGGCGCGGGCCATCGCCGACCGCGACCACATCTACGCCGTCATCCGGGGCAGCGCGACCAGCTTCGACGGCAAGACATATTCCATGACGGCGCCGAGCCCTGTCGCACAGGCGCAGGTGGTGGTCGAGGCCCTTACCAAGGCCGAAGTCAGTCCGGCGGACATATGCCACATCGAGGCCCAGGGAACGGGCTCGCCGCTTGGCGATCCGGTCGAGATAAACGCCTTCAAGAGTGCCTTCCGTACTCTGCATGAACAATGGGGACTCCCGATGCGCGAGGCGCCCCTGTGCGGCATTGGCTATCTGAAGCCTCAGATCGGGCATCTGGAGGCGGCGTCGGGCATGGCCGGGCTGGTCAAGATTCTTCTGGCCATGAAGCACGGCACGGTTCCCGGAACCCGCAACCTGGAGGAACGGGAGATGCCTGCCCTCCTGAACGGCAGTCCGTTCTACGTCACCGGCGAGAACCGGCCCTGGCGCGGCAACGGTGCCCGCCGCTGCGCGGGCCTGCATTCCTTCGGTCTGGGCGGCGTCAACGCCCATGTGGTTCTGGAAGACTACGTTTGAACCACAGAGGCACAGAGAAAATGGAGCGCCCGCTTCCAAGCGGGCATTCTACGACCGAGGTCAGGGCCCGCTTGGAAGCGGGCGCTCCAAGGGTCAATCATTTTCTCTGTGGTTAAACAGCGGCACCGCCATGAAGTTGGAGATGGACATGTCCAAGGTGACGTTCGCCTTTCCCGGACAAGGCGCCCAGAAAAGGGGAATGCTGACCGAGGAGATGGCCAAGGCGTTCCCGGACCTGATCCGGGCGGCAGACGACATCCTCGGTTATTCCCTGCTCACGCTGTGCGGTCCGGATGGGGGCCGCAACCTGGATCGGACCGAGTTCACGCAGCCCGCCCTGTTCGTGGTCAACGCCCTGTCCTATCTGCAAAGGCTCCGGCAGACCGGCCGGGAACCGGATTTCGCCATCGGCCACAGCCTGGGCGAATACAACGCCCTGTTCGCCGCCGGGGCTTTCGACTTCGAGACGGGGCTGAGACTGGTCCAAAGGCGCGGGCAGACGATGAGCCGCGTGACCGGCGGGGCGATGGCGGTCGTGATCGGCCTGCCGGTCGAGACGATATCCCGGCTGATCGACGAAAACGGCTTGGCCATCGACCTGGCTAATTTGAACGCCCCCTTGCAGACGACGCTGGCCGGCCTCCGCGCAGAGATCGAACGGGCGCGGCCGATCTTCAATGGGGCGGGCGGGCGGTGGATCATGCTGAACGTCAGCGGCCCCTTCCACTCCCGCCATATGACGGCGGCGGCCGAGGAATACCGGGCGTTCCTGAGCGGGTTTCCGCTCCGCGAGCCTCGCTTTCCGGTGATCTCGAACGTCACCGCCGCACCCCATGCGCAGGCGCGGATGGCGGAGGATCTGGCGCGGCATCTCACCGAACCGGTGCGCTGGTGCGACGGCATCCGCCATCTGCTGCAAGCGGGGTGCGAGGTTTTCGAGGAGATCGGGCCGGCAAAGATCCTCTCGCCGCTGATCCGCGACATCCGCCAGGATACCCCTCCGCCCGACATCGGCGCAGAGCGGCCGGCCATCACCGCCGAGTCGCTCGGCTGCCCCGAATTCAGGCGGGACTATGGCGTGAAATACGCCTATCTGGCCGGCTCGATGTACAAGGGAATCTCGTCCGAGGATCTCGTCGTCCGCATGGGAAAGGCCGGCCTCCTGGCCTTTTTCGGAACCGGCGGGCTGGACCTCGGCCGCATCGAAGACGCCATCCTCACGATCCGGCGGCGGCTGGGCAAGGGCCGGACATTCGGCATGAACCTGTTAAGCAATCCCGCGCAGCCGCTGCACGAACTGGCGATGGTCGACCTGTTCCTGCGCCACGGCGTCGACACAGTGGAGGCGTCGGGTTCCATGCAGATCACGCCCGCGGTGGTCAAGTACCGACTGGCGGGCCTGCGCCGCGGTCCCGAGGGGAGCGCCGTCGCCGGCAACCGGATCATTGCCAAGGTGTCACGCCCCGAAATCGGCCGCCTTTTCCTGTCGCCGGCGCCCGAGGCCATCGTCGCTGCCCTGCTCGAGCAACGGCAGGTCACCGCCGATCAGGCGCGACTGTCTCGTCTGGTGGCATTGGCGGATGATCTGTGCGTCGAGGCGGATTCGGCGGGACATACGGATCGCGGCAGCGCGGTGACGCTCTTGCCGGCGTTTCTTCGCCTGCGCGACGACAGCATGCGGATTCATTCGTACAGGAAAAGAATCCGGGTCGGCCTGGCCGGTGGGATCGGCACCCCGGAAGCGGCAGCGGCGGCCTTCGTCATGGGCGCCGATTTCATCCTCACCGGCTCGATCAACCAATGCACGGTCGATGCCGGACTCAGCGATGCCGCGAAGGATCTGCTGGAACAGATGGATGTTCAGGACACGGACTACGCCCCGGCCGGCGATATGTTCGAAATCGGTTCCCAGGTTCAGGTTCTCAAGAAGGGGGTGTTCTTCCCGGCAAGAGCAAACAAGCTTTATGAGCTGTACAGAAACCATGATTCTGTCAATGACATCGACAGCAGAACAATAAGGCACATAGAAGAGAAATATTTCCGGCGCAGCCTTGACGAGGTTTATGCGGAAACGAAAGAGTATTGGTCACGAGTGCGTCCAGCAGAGATCGAACGGGCGGAGCGGGATCCAAAACATAAGATGGTTTTGCTCTTCAAGTGGTATTTCGTGCATTCGATGCGTCTGGCTTTGCAAGGCTGCACGGAACAGCCGCTTGATTACCAGATTCATTGCAGTCCGGCACTGGGCGCCTTCAACAAATGGGTCAAGGATACCCCATTGCAGCCCTGGAAAGCACGTCATGCCGATATTATCGCGGAAACACTGATGACCGAAACAGCCGCAGTCCTCAACGCCAGTTATGCCCGATTGGCCCGACGACACGAAGCGTCAATTCCAGGGAAGCCCATAATGGGTTTCGGGGTGATGGCCCGAAGCTGACCGCTCGTCAGGTTGGAGCACGCTCCAGCCGCCATTGCGGCGGCACCTTAGCGCGGAGGGGGCCCGGCGAGGGCCGAACAATGAGGGCGTTTTTTGCCTTGGTCGGAAAACGCTCTAAACCCCGCCCTCCCGGTACAGAACCGACAGCAGCCGCCGATAGGCGGTTTCGGCCAGGCTCAAGGGACGCGCCTCGATAACGGCGGACAGGCGCAGGGCGTGGGGGATTGGTGGGGAAGGAGCGAGGGGGCGCAGGCGTAGCTTGTAGGTCGCCTGAACCGGAAGCAGGTCGTCGTCGGACTCGCCGCGCTGTACTTCGATCTCGCCGCCCACGGTGCTGGCCAGGGCGGTGGCGTCGAGGGTGGCCAGGGCCACGGGGTCAATGCCGATCACCTCGGCATCCAGCGCCGGCCAGACGCCGCCATGGGGATACAGCCGAGCCTTGGCCCCTGTGGCGATACGGGCGACATCGGTTTCGGACAGATAGGCGGACATCACCGCCGTGGTCCGGTCGACCACCGCCAACAGCCGTTCACCCTTGCTCAGCCATTGCCCGGCTTGAAGCTCCGCCGTCAGATCGACGACGGTGCCGGTCAGCGGGGCGGTGACCGTCAGTTGATATTGACCGGCTTCCAGGCTGTGGACCAGCTTGGCCTGAGCCTCGATGTCGGCGGTCACCACCAGCGACTGACTGAGCAGGGTGGCATCATAGCCGAGCACCCGGCTTTGTCCCTGAAGCTCCGCCAGCCGCAAGCGCGCCTGTGCCAGATCGTGCTCGAGGTCGGGTGCCTGAATCACCGCCAGGGTCTGGCCCTCGGTCACCGCTTGGCCGGCCGTTACCGACAGACTCATCAGGCGGCCCTCGGCCGGGGTGAAGAGTTGGGCGCTGCGTCCCTCGAGCAGTCCCGGAGCGACGATGGTGCCGTGCCATGGCACCATCGTCAGCGTCCCCAGACCGATAAGTACCATCAGGGTGCGCAGGCTTTGCCAGGTCACGCGAACCGTCTCCTTGTTGCGGACCCAGGCCAGCACTTCCCGTGCGATCGGCAGGGCGACAAAATAGCCGAGTTCAAGGACGAACAGCACGATGCCCAGTGCCTTGAAGGCCAGATGATAGACCAGCGCGGCGATGCCCAGATACAGAACCAGCCGGTACAGCCACACCGCATAGGCATAGACGATCAGGCGCAGTTGCGGCGGCTCGGGCGGCGGCTCGGCGGACCCGAACAGCGTCCGCCGCAGCCGCCAGCGGGCCAGGGCATGGGAACGTCCCTCGAGATTATGCACTCCCCACAGGTCGCTCAGCAGAAAATAGCCGTCGAAGCGCATCAGGGGATTGAGGTTGACCAGCAGGCTGAGAATCCAGGTCGAGGTTGCCAGCAGGAACAGCAGGCCGCGCGGCAGGCCGTCGGGCGCCAGATTCCACAGGAACAGGGCCAGGGCCGCCACCGCCAGTTCCACCAGCATGCCGGCTCCGGCGATCAGGAGGCGGCGGCGGCGGTCGGCCAGCCGCCAGGCGTCGGAGGTATCCGTGTAGAGCACCGGCCAGAACACGATCAGCGCTACCCCCATGGTCGGCACCCGCAAGCCAAAGGCCTTGGCGGTATAGGCATGGCCAAACTCGTGCAGCACCTTGACCACGCCCAGGGTTGCCGCCATGGCCAAGGCGCCTTGCCAATTGAGGAAATCGGCAAAGGTGTTCAGGAATACATCGAGCTGGCGCGATGCCAGGAACAGGCCGCAGCCGCCCAGCAGGGCGATGACCCACAGGGTGGTGGGGGCGACCAGCCAGCACACATGCGGCAGCGTGCGGGTCAGGAACAGGTCAGGCCGCACCAGCGGAATGCGCACCGACAGATAGCTCTTGACCAGCTTGGCCAGCCAGCCGGGCCGCATGGCGTAGTGGTGCAGGAACATGGCCCGCTGACGGCCATCGCCATGCACCAGATGATTGCGCCGCAGATAGGCGAAAAAGGTGGCAACGTCGTCTTCCGAGAACGGCTCGCCGGGCAGGGTCTGCGACAGGCGGGCAACGGTGGCGGCATCGCCGGCACCGATCAGGCCGAGCAGGTCCACCTCGTCGGCGCCCAGCCGGTGAAAGCGACCGGCCAGCGGGTCATGCAGCAGGAAGGCCGGGGCGCCATCGTCGTCGGGAGTGGTCGGCAGCAGGTCGAGATCGTCGCGCAGTATCGGCACATCAGATGGTGCGGCGATGGGCGGGGCGCCTAGGGCAGCCATGACCAGACTCCCAGCCAGGGCCGCACCGCCGCCCACGGCCGGCGGAACAGCATGCTGGCCAGGCTGACCGTCTCGCCCGACAGCCGCGCCGTGCCGCGCAGGCCGATGCGCGGCACCGGCCGATCATCGGAGAAGCGGGCGACGGCGCGAAAGGCCAGGATACCGCGCGGCGACATCTGCGCCTTGTAGTCGATGGTCTTCACGATGGCGGCATGGATGGTGTCGGGGGCGACGTTGAGAAATAACGACACCGGCGCTCCCTCGGGCAAGGGAATGCTGTCATCGACCGGAATCCACAGCTCGAGTTCCGCCGCCACCGGATCGGCCAGGGTGAGGATGCGCTCGCCCAGCACTACCGGCTTGCCCTCCAGCTTGCGGGCGTCGGGCATGATGACGATGCCGGGGCGATCGGCCTTGACCTCGATGCGGGCGAGCAGCGCTTCGGTATAGGCGACCTCGGCGGCACGCTGCTCAATGCGCGCCGCCAGCAGCGGCAGCTTGGCCGAGTTGCGGCGGTCGCCGACGGCGGCCTGTTCGGTCTGGCGGTATTCGGCCTGAGACACCTCGAGATCCTGCCGCACCACGTCCAGCTTGGTGCGCAGGGTAACGTCGTCGAGCCGGAACAGGAGTTGGCCCTGGGTGACGGTCTGGTTGGGCTCGACCCGCACCTTGTCGATCACCCCGGCCAGCGGCGCCCGCACCAGCAAGGGCTCGCGCGGCACCACCTCGGCCGGCGCCAGCACCGACAGGGGCACCGGCAGCGCCAGCGCTGCCAGCCCCGCGACCAGCCCCGCCGCCAGCAGCGCCCGTTGCACGGGCCGACGGCGCAGAGCGACCAGCGGATGGAAGCGGCGACGGTGGAACAGGGCATCGGCGGCATGGCCGGCGGCATCGGCGAGATGGGCCAACAGGCGCAGATCTTCCGGCGGCCATGGCGTATCGCGAGCCAGCAGCAGGCCGCCGACGCTGGCCTTGGCGCCGCGCAACGGCGCCCACACGGCGTGATGCGGCAGATAGGCCGGCCAGTCGGCGGCCAGAGCGGCCGGCAGACTGGCTACATCAATCACCCGCACCGCATCGGGAGCGGGAGCGTTGCCGGACACATGGCGGGCCAGACCCTTGGCCCAGAAGGTGAAGGTGGCTTCGCCGGACGGCTCGGGCAGCGCCGACACAGCGGCCACCCGCCCGCCGCCGTCCAGGCTCAGCCACAGAAAGGCGCTGCGGTGCGGGAACAGCTCGCGCAGGTCGTTGACCAGCATATAGCCCAACTCGGTCAGGCTGGGGACGGCGCGCAGCCGCTGTTGCAGCATCAGCAGCAGCGCCAGTCGCTGGGCCGCGTCCGTTTGCGGCGCGGCGGTGACCTGGCTCATCGTGACAGCTCTTCATTGGGCGGTGGGTCGAATATCACCTCGCCGCTCATGCCGGGCCGGAGGCCTGAGGCCGTGCCGTCGAGGCGGCCGATGACCCGCAGGGTCTGGCTGACCGGGTCGATGACGGCAACCACCCGGTCGACCTGCGCCCTGACCATCTGACCGGTTTCGTCGACCCGCAAGGAAAACGGCGTGCCCGGCTTGAGCCGGGCGATCCACTGGGACGCCACCACCATCTCGATTTCCAGCGACGACACATCCACCAGCTCGAGCAGCGGCGTTCCCAGCGCCACATATTCATGGGCCTGCACCCGGCGATCCACCACGACGGCCGGGAACGGTGCATGCACCGTGCAATGGCGCAGATTGGCGTCGATCCGGCGCAGCTCGGCGGTGCCCATGGCGACCTCGGAACGACTCAGGTCGACGTCAAGCACGCTGACATTCCTGGCCTGGGCCAGCCGCTGGTTGACCGACAGCTTGGCGCGTGCCGCCTGGAGCTTGGCCTGGGCAATCTCGCGGTCGGCCTGCTCGGCGGCACAGTCGAACACCGCCACCACATCGCCTTGCCTGACCTCGCGGCCGGCATCAACCGGCATCTCCTGCAATTCCCCAGCCATCCCCGCCGCCAGCACCGCATGACGGCTGGACCGCACCTGGCCGCGGATGGTGGCTTCCTTGGCGGGAGCGAGGAGCAGACGGGGCGGCGGCACGGGCATCGGCTCGGCGGCCTGGGCGGGCAGGGCGAGGAGGAGGAGAAGGTATAGCGGCTTTGAACTTACGCCTCTCACGATGCCCCGTTCCAATCGCTGATCGCCTTGCGCACGTCGCGGCTGATGTCGTCGATACCGAAATCCTCGTCCGGCTTGTGGGGCAGAGCGTTGCTGATGGCCGAGAGCAGGGCGTGATAGGTGGCCTCGGCCTTTTCGTCTCCATCGCTGGTCGGCAGCGGGATAATCGGCGCCGTGGGCAGCGGCCCCGTGGCGATGGCGTCATAGCGGGAGGCGATTACCCGGGCCAGATCCTCGACGCTGTAAGTCTGGTAGTTTTCCGGCACCGGGTTGAGCCCCAGGCTGGTCAGAAAGGCGCCATAGGTGTCCTGGGTATCGGCGAACGCCAGCATGCGGGCCAGCGACGAGCGCACGGCGCGGACATCGTTCTGAATTCGCGCCAGATCGTCCACCGCGTCGCTGGCAGCGGCCTGGGTGGTGAGAGCCGAAATATCCCGATCAACGGAATCAATGTCCGAGGCGCGATCGAACCGCACCAGGGCGTTGTTATATTCCTGCCAGGCCAGGTTCAGACGGGCGATGACCGCCATGTTCATGGCCAGCCGTCGGGTGTGGTCCAGGGCGATCTTGGCGTCGTTCTGTTCGACCACGCGCGGATAGGCGATCAGGCGGAAAATGTTCCAGGTCAGGCGGGTGCTGGCCTCGGCCCACAGGTTGTTCCAGAGAAAATGGTTGGTATCATAGACCAGATCGCCGGCCACCTCGACGCCCGGCAGCAGCCGCAGCAGCGCCTTGCGCGATTCATCCTGGTCGATGCGCAGCTTGTACATCTCGCTGACATAGTCGCCGGAATTGACCAGCGCGTATTTCTCCAGCTCGCGCAGATTCACCTGGGCCAGACGCGGCGCCACCAGCGTGCCCGGCGCCACCACCTGCAACCGGGTGCCCGGCGGCACATTGATCAGGGTCGCCAGCTCGGTTTGCGACGCGCTGATAATCTGGTGCATGGACTCCAACTGCTGGATCAGCTCGGTAAGCTGACGATAGTCCTGCAACACCGCCAGCGGAGCCCGCAACTGCTGTTCGCGAACCTTCTTCAGCGCGGCCAGCGAGGTGTTGGCGGCAGCGGTCAGGCGGTCGATGGGCTCGGCCAGGGTCTGGAGCGTCGCCACCCGGTAAAAGGCGGCGCGGGTCTGGCGCAGCAGCCGCATCATCACCTTTTCGCGCGCCTTCTCGGCGATCAGATAGCGGTTGGCCTCTTGCCGAGCCTGATAATAGCTGACGCCGAAATCCAGGATGTTCCAGGAAAACCGCACACTTCCAACCCCATGATCGCGGTCGGACGAGGTGGAGGGCTCGAGGGATTCCTCATAGGTCAGCACCGACATACTGCTGGACGCGTTGTAGTTGCTGCGGGTATAATAGCCGGCACTGGCCACCATCACCGGCAGCATATCCATCTTGACCAACTCAAGGTTCTTCTGGGCCAGGGCCTGTTCCATCAACTGGGTGCGATGGTCCAGATTGTATTTCAGCGCCCGGGCCAGGGCGGTATCGAGATCAAGCGGCGCCGTCACCGGGTCTTGCGACTGGGTGATCAGATGGCGGTCGATGGCGGCCACTGTGGCAATCTCTTCCTGCGACGCGGGTTCGGGCTGAATCGCGCAGCCGGAAACCACCAGCAGTGGCGCCAGCCACATCAAGCGGCGAGTAAACACGGAACATCCCCCCAAAGAAACTTCTCCTACTGTCCTTATACCGACGAGCCTGAAGGCTCATCTCTGCCCTCGCCGGGCGCGCTCCGCGCTTGGCCGCGGCCTCAATGGCCGCTGGAGCGTGATCCAACCGGATCGGATCACGCCGCCGCATCCGCGACCAACTGGTCCCGTTGCTGCGACAGTCCGCTGCGGCCGATCCGCTGAAGCTGCTCCGCCAAGCCGGGCTTGGCGATGACCGGCGCCTCACCGTCGTTCGGCGATGCCGCCACGGCGTGCTGCTCAGGCACATTCATGGGGGCGGTGTCGACAGATTGATCCGGTACTGGAATAGCTGGTGCCTTATGGATCTCCCCTTTGTGTCCCCCCTGCTCGGTCAGGATGACGCGGAAACTGGTGCCGGCCTGATTACCCTCGGCATCGCGGCCGGTCACCTTGATGTCGATGGCTTCGACACCCTGGGCGCGAGCGGCATCGGTATCGACCTTGAATGTGTGGTCGCGCTTGTCAAATACCACGTAATCCGGCAGCGGCGAACCGTCCGTCTGTTTGGCTTCGACCTTGATCAGGGTGCTCGGATTGCTGTGACGGAAGGCGTTGCGTGGCAGCGCAAAGGTCTGCACGCCTTCATCCAGCACCCGATCCTGTAAGGCCACGGTCAATTCCAACGGATTGAGCTGCGGGTGGCGGAAATTGATTTCATCGGATAGCAGAGTATCCCGGTTCAGCTCCAGGATGCGACTGAAGCTTTGATGAACCATGCCGCTGTCCTCGTGATACAGGGCCATGCCGGCCTTGTCGAACACCGGCAGAACAATAGGCGCGCTGGCGCTGGTATTCAGGATCAGGCTTCTGTCGGTGCCCACCTGAGTGAAACTCAGTTCGGTCTGATGGAGGATGCCGCCGGTCAGCGGTTGGATGATGGCGGTGCCGGGCTGCTTCGAGATATTGGTATCCGCCAAGGTCTTGGCCGGCGGCGCATCGACGGTGATGGTGATGACCAGGGTGGCGGTGCTGGTGCCGCCCTGGCCGTCGCTCACGGTGTAGGTGAAGGTTTCGGTCAGGGTGCTGCCGACGGCCGCCGTGCCGACCGAGCCGCTGTTCAGGGTGTAGCTGTAGCCGCCATCGGCACTCCAGGTCAGCGAGCCATAGGCGCCCGTCACATGGCCGTCGGTCGAAACGGTGCCGCCGAACCCCATCTGGGTGACGGTCAGGGTGTCATGGTCCGGGTCGCTGTCGATGCCGGCGCCGTCATTGTCGCCGACCATGTTGCCGGTGGCGGTGGGATAGGCGGTGGTCACCGAGCGGCCGTTGTCGAGGGCGGTGGGCGGCGGATTGCCGATGGTCCAGGTGAAGCCCAGCGAGGCACTGGCCCCGGTGCTGTCGGTGCGGGTGATGGTGACCGCATAGGAGCCGGTGACCGAGGCATTGCTGGCGACGGTGCCCGAGATGATACCCATGCTGGCGTCGATGGTCAGACCGGCGGGCAGGCCGGTCGCCGTATAGGTGGCGCCATCCGTGCCGTCGACGTCGGTGAAGGCCTCGGCGGTGGTGACGTTGATCACACTGTCGGCGTCGAGATTCTGCCGATCGGGCAGGGTGGCAATGCCTTGCGGCGCATGGTTGGCGCCGGTGATGGTGATGACCAGGGTGGCGGTATCGGTTCCGCCTTCGCCGTCGCTCAGGGTGTAGGTAAAGGTCTCGGTCAGGGTGCTGCCCTTGAGCAGGGCGGTGACGGCGGCATGGGTGGTGTCGAGCGTGTAGGTATAGGCGCCGGTGCCGCTCCAGCTCAGGCTGCCATAGCTGGCCGACAGGCTGCCATTGGTCGAGGTGGTGCCGCCCCAGGTGATCCGGGTCACCGAAAGGGTATCGTGGTCAGGATCGCTGTCGACGCCCTGGCCATTGTTGTCGGTGACCATGTTGCCGGTGGCGGTCGGCGTGGTGATGGTCACCGAGCCGCTGTTGTCGGTGGCGTCCGGCGCCGGATCGGTCACCGTCCACACGAAGCTGTCGGACACGCTGGCGCCCTGGCCATCGGTGCGGGTGACCGTCACCGTGTAGGGATCAATGGTCGAGGCGCTGGCGGTGAAGGTGCCGGAGATCACGCCGGTCGAGGCGTTGATGGTCAGACCCGACGGCAGGCCGGTGGCTGAATAGGTGGCGGTATCGCCGCTGTCGACGTCACTGAACGAGGTGGCCGTGGCGACGCTGACCGTTTCCGAGTCGACACTGGTCAGGTCGGGCAGGGCGACGGCCAGGGTAGGGGCTTCGTTCTGGCCGGTAATGGTGATGGTCAGGGTGGCGGTATCGGTGCCGCCCTCGCCGTCGCTGATGGTATAGGTGAAACTGTCGGTCAGAGTGGCGCCCTGAGCCAGGGCGATCACCGCGCTGTCGGCGATGTTGGCGGTGTAGCTGTAGCTGCCGTCCGCCGCCCAGGTCAGGATGCCGTGGCCGCCGGTGATGGTGCCCGGAACCGCCGAGGTGGTGGCGCCATAGGCCAGTTGACTCACCGTCAGGCTGTCGCCGTCGGGATCACTGTCCACCCCGCCGCCGTTGTTGTCGGTCAGGATATTGCCGGCGCCCGTCGGCGCCGCGACGGTCACCGCTTTGCTGTTGTCGGTGGCGATGGGCGCGGGATTGGTGATAGTCCAGGTGAAGGAATCCGACACCGTGCCGCCGGCATTGGTGGCGGTAACGGTGACCGCGAACGGGCTGGTCTGGGACTCGCTGTGATCGACGGTGCCGCTGATCATGCCGGTATTGACGTCGATCGACAGACCCGACGGCAGTCCGACCGCGGAATAGGTGATGGCGTCGCCCTCGGGGTCGACGAAGCGGGCCGAGACATCGACGCTGACCACGGCGCTGTCGAGATTGCTCTGGTCGGGAATGACGGTGGCGACGCGCGGCGCGTCGTCGACGGCGGTCACCGCGGTGGCCAGGGTGGTGGTGTTGGACCAGATGTCGGTCTGGGTCAGGCTGCCGCTGATGTCGCTGGCGGCCGAGGCCGGGACGGCGGCATCGGCCAGCCGCACCGTCAGGTCACCGGGGGTGCCGAAGTAGTCGGCGGCCGGGGCGAAGCGCAGCGTGGCGGTGGTCGGCAGCAGCACCGCGGTGCTGTCCGACACCGAGGTGGCGATGTCGACCCAGCCGCTGCCGGTGTTGTATTGCCAGGTGCCTTCGGCGGCGGTGGCGGCATTGCCGACTACGGCGATGCCGCCGAACGCGGTCGCGGTGTTGTTGCCGCCGGAAATGGCCGTCTGGTTGTCGACGGCATCGCCATACAGGCCGCTGAACAGATTGGTGACGGTGTCGCCCGGCGGGTTGGCGAGATCCTCGGCGATGGTGGCCAGGGTCGCGGTACCGGTGGCGGTGGGTCGGTCGTTGACCGGGTCGACCACGGTGGTAATGGTCACGTCGGCGGTCGACCAGGAATGGGTTGTGCCGATGCCGCCGTCGCTCGACAGATCTTGCAGGTCCACGGCGCTGGTGCTGGTGGTGATGGTCAGATCGCTGCCGTCGGCCAGACGCACCAGCAGGCTGCCCGGTGTTCCCTGGAAATCGGCGACAGGGACGAAGCGGATTTCGCTGCTGGCCGACACCACCAGCGCATTGGCGGTGGACAGGCCGCTGTCGGGAACGGTGATCCAGCCGCCGCTGCCGTCGCTCACCTGCCAGCTACCTTGCGCCGCCACATAGCCGCTGTCGCCGACAATGGCCACATAGCTGAGGGCGGTCGCAGTGGTGTTGCCGCCGTTGCCGGTCTGGTTGTCGGTGGCGTCGGAATAGCGGGCGGCGGTAATCAGGGTGCTCAGCACCGTGCCCGAGCCGGTCACATCCTCGGTAGCGGTGACGCTGACCGTGCCGTTGGCGGCCGGGGCGTCGTTGACCGGGGTGACGGTGACGGTGATCGACTGGGTATCGGTGCCGATACCGCCGACCGAGCCGGTATTGCCGTTGTCGCTGGCGGTTACGGTCAGGGTGGCGTTGCCGTGGTAGTCGCCGGTCGGTGTATAGATCAGGCCGTCCAGCGCGGCATTGATCTGCGCCTTGGTGCCGGTCAGGGTCAGCGTGGCGGTGCCCGAGCCGCCCACGGTGGTGCCGTCATCGGCGGTCAGCGACAGGGTGCCGTGGGTTGCGGTAACCGTCACCTCCATATTGGACGCGCCGAAATCGTCGGTATCGGTGAAGGTGAACGCGGTACCGGCGGCAACGGTCAGGGTGACGCTGGAATCCTCGGGAACCGTGACCGGGTTGCCAGGAACCACCATCACCGGCGGCTCATTGAAGACCGAGATATTGATATTGACGGTGGCGGTAGCGGTCAGGGCCGGGCCGATGCCACCCACTGTGGTGCCACCATTATCCAGGTCGTTCAGAGTGGCGGTCAGTACCACCGTGCCATCGAGATTGTTGTTGCTGGCGGTGTAGACCAGCCCGTCGAGGGCGGTGTTGATGTCGGCCAGGGTGCCGGTCAGCACCACCGTACCGGTAGCGTCGCCGGTGACCGTCAGGTTAGCGGTGGTCGCCAGGGTCAGGGTGCCCGAGGTGGCGGTCAGGGTCAGCGTCTGGTTGTCGGTGAACGGGGCGGTGCCGCTGTCCTTGGCATCGGCGATGGAGATGGCGTTGCCGTTGGCGGTGCTGAAGGTCACCGTGTTGCCCGCCGACAGATTCTGAGTCGCCGCCGGCGCCGTCAGGGTCGGCGTGTCGTTGACCGGGGTAACGGTGATGGCCACGCTGCCGCTGGTGGTCAGCGCGCCGCCGGCGCCGACATTGCCGTTGTCGCTGACGCCGATGCTCAGCGTGTCGACGCCGTGATAGTCGGTGTTGCCCCGGTAGCTCAGGCTGCCCAGGGCCGTGACGATCTGGCTGCTGGTGCCGGTGATGGTGACGTTGCCCGAATTGTTGCCGGTCACTGTGGCGCCGCCGCTGCTGCCGACCGTCAGCATGCCGTTGATCACCCCCAGCGTGACGGTCATGCTGCCCGAGAAGATATCGGGGTCGCTCACCGTGATGGCGTTGACGGCGGTGAAGGCCAGCGAAGTATCTTCATTGACGGTAACCGCCGCCGGAGTGCTGAGCACCGGCGGATCGTTGGTGTTGGAGGCGTTGACGGTGATGGTTCGGGTGACGGTGTTGTTGGTGGCGTTGATCGGTGACCCATCCTGGTTGACGGTGCCGCCGTTGGCGCCCGCGATCAGGGCGCCGCTGCCGTCGCGCAAGCGGTCATCGACGACGATGGTCAAGGTCAGGCTGCGGTCTTCATCGGCGGCCACCTGCAAGGTCAGATTGGTCAACGCCGCCTGCACATCGGTCAGGGTGCCTTGGAGCACCAGCACGCCGCCGGCCACACCGTCGGCCCCTGACGTGATCGAGATGCCGGATGTCGATCCCAGCGTCAGAGTGGAGGCCGCATAGGTGGTGGTATCCGGCTGCGTCACCGTCAGCGTGACCTGGACGAAGTCGGTCTCGCCGGCGCTCACCGCCGCCAGATCGGGATCGGTGATGGTGATGGTGGTGCCGAAGTCATAACCCGCGGCGGTCGCGAAGGTCACGGTGCTGGGCGACACCGCCAGCGTCGGCGCGTCATTGGCGGGGGAGTCGACGACGATACGGAAGATCGACAACTGAGTATCGAACACACCGTCCGAGACGATGAATTGGAAATTGTCGGTAAAATTCTCGGACCCGTCATGAGTATAGGTGATCAGTCCAGCGTCGATGTCGGCCTGGGTGAAATACGACCCGATCCCCAGCGCCACACCGTTGCGATACAGAGTCCCATAGGCGACGTTGGTGATGATGCGGTACTGGCGCTGCACGCTGCTATTGTCGGCATCGACGGCGTTCAGCAGAGCGTCGGTGATGGCGCCGTTGCCGCCCTCGATGGCGATGTGCAGCACCTCGTTGACGGTGGTGTCGACCACGCCGTTGCGGTCGGTGATGGTGGTGTGGGTGGCGTCGTTCAGATAGGGATCGTCGCGGACGATCGGCGGATCATTGTAGTTGGCGACACTCAGGCTGACGGTGGCGGTGTTGGACAGATTGCCGACGGGGACCGCTGCCACGGCGCCGACATCGGCATCAAGGCGCACTTCGGTTTCACCGGTCTCAACCGTCAGGTCGTCGCGCACCACGAAATTGAAGGAATCCACAAGCTCGCTGGCCTGGTCGCCGCCGCCATGGGTATAGCGCAGACCGCTGATGCCGCCATCGGCGTTCAAGGTCAACAGGCTGGCCGGCAGCCATTCATTGGTCGCCACGGCCACCCAGGCACCACCGTCCCAGCGCTCCAGTGTGCCGTCGGCCGGCAGGGTGGTGACCTGGAACCACACAGTGTCGACCACGCCCTCGCCGACCTGCTTGGCCAGTTCCACCGCCCCGTCGGCGTCGGTCGCCTGCATGAAGGTGGTGGTGACACGGACGGTGCCCTCGGACAGCACGACGCCGTTGATGTCCACCACCCGTTCAATGGTCGGGATGGTGCCGCCGCTGGCAACGGGGGTGTCGTTTACCGGTGTGGTGTCCAGGGTGAAGGTGGAATCAATGTAGTTGTTGCCGCCGTCGCTGACCCGGTAATCGAAGCTGCTGACGAACTGTTCACCGCCATTGTGCAGGAACTGGACATGGCCGGCGTCGATATCGGCCTGGGTGAAGGTGCCGAAAATCGCCAGAGAGACCCAGGCGCCGCCGCTCCACACCTGGAGCACGCCATTGGTCGGCTCGGCGGTCAGAGTGTAGACGGTCTCGCTGGCTGGTACGATATACGTGTTCGAGGCATCGGCGATCTCGTAGTTCAGCATGCCGGCGGTGAGCAGGCCGCTGGCGCCTTCGAAATCGGTGTTGGGGCCGGCCGCAATGTTACTGTTGGTCATGCCCCCGGCCGGGGCCGGCGGCAGGGTGGAGTTGTTGGGGGTGCCGCCGCTGTTGCCGTAGCCGGGATCCGGCGGGGTAACGGTGAGCTGGGTGCCGCCGTCGCCCTGCAAGGCGATGGTGACCGGAATGACCGCGATGGTGGTGCCATCCGCTTCGTAGATGGCGCCTTCCTTGCCCGACACCGGCCAGGCCTGGAAGGCGGAATCGCGTACCGAGACCTCGAAAGTCTCGGTGGCACCGCCGGTCAGGATGATCTCCTCGACGTATCGGACCTCGCCATTGTCGATCTGTTCCTGGGTGAAGCGGCCGTTGACGCCCAGGGTCTTCCAACTGCCGGAAATCCACACCTGGATGACGCCATAGGTCGGCGCCGTCACCACGGTGTAGACGAGCTGGTTGGTGGGTGAGTCGATGTCGGAGACCTGCAACTCCCCGGCCGTCAGCAGGTAGGTGGTGTTGGTGCCCAGCACCAGCGGGACGGTAAAGCCGGTGTTGATGGTCAGGGTGGGGTTGTCATCCACCGGGATGACATTGAGGGTGATGGTGGCGTTGCCCGAACTCAGCGCGAAGCCGGCCCCCTGGCCGCCGCCGGTGTCGGTCACCTCGACGACGAAAGACGGCGGAGTGGTGCTGTTGGTCTCGACGCCGTTATGACTGAAGCGCAATTGGCTGGTCAGGGTACCGGCCAGGGTGAAGCCGGCGGTCACCGTCGTATCGCCGGCATCGAAGGTGGCGTTGTTGTTGGCATCAAAATACAGCGTGCCCTCGCCGCCCAGCGACACCGAGACCACGGTGATGGTCAGGTTGGCCAGGGCGTCGGCATGGCCGGATTCCTGATCGGTGATGGTCAGGGTCATCGAGACGTCGGATTGGCCCTCGTAGATACTGGGGCTGCCCGAGACGCTGGGGGCCTGGTTGACCGGAGTCAGGGTGATGGTCAGGGTGCCGGGAATGCTGTTGGCGGCACCGATGGCGCCGTCATTGATGGTGATATTGAAGCTGTCGCTATCGCCGGTCTGCACGTCGCTGCCGTCATGGGTATAGGTCAGCAGCGCGATCTGGTCATACGAGATCACCGTCCCGACCGCTACCGGCGAGCCGTTGAAGGTCAGGGTGCCGTGGGTCGGCAGGCTGGCGATATAGACCATTTCCTGCGCGTCGGCCTGCTGCCCGGTGACGATATCGGGATCGGTCAGGCCGACCACCCCTGCCGAAAACGAGCCGTTGCCGCCCTCGGCGACGGTCAGCGCGGTGGAGCCGAGGCTCGGCGCGTCGTTGATGGAAATCACCGCCAGCGCCACGTTCAGGTCGGTGCTGGTGGTGCCGTCGCTGGCCCGCACGGCGATGCGGGCGGTGCCGTTGTAGTCGGTGGTCGGCGTATAGGTCATGCCGGCCAGGGCGGTGTTGATGTCGGCGATGGCGCCGGTCAGGGTCACCGTGCCGGAGGCGTTGCCGGCCACCGTCAGATTGGCGGTCGAGGCCAGGGTGATGATGCCGGTGGTGGTCCCGGCGATCGGCGAGCCGGCGCCATCGGTGGCGTGCAGGGTAACGGTCAGGGCGCCGCCGTCGGCATCGCCCACCGTGACACCATTGACGGTCAGGACGGTGTCCTCGTTGGTGCCGCGGATGGTGGTCAGTGAATCACTGACCGTCGGTGCTGCCAGCAATCCGTCGAACGCCGCCAGGGCGTCGGACTGGAAGGGCGCGGTTGCCTCGATCAGACCGGTATAAGCTTCCAGCATCCAGTCGCCGCCGGCCGCGGCAGCGCCGGTCGGATCGGTCGAAGCGGCAACGTCAGCGCCGGTCTGCCGGGCCAGCGCGTCGAGCAGAGCTGTCCCGCTGTCGCCGTCGCCCACATCGCATCCCCAGATCAGCAGGTCGGCACCATCGGTCAGGCCGCTCTGCCACTGGGTCAGGCCGGCGGCCAGCGCGCCGTTGACCGAATCCGTGGTCAGCACGTCCGAGCCGAGCACCAGGCTGCCGGGCGAGCCATGGGTGATCAGGTTGATGGAGGCATAGCCGTCGGTCTGCAATTGCGCGGCGATCTGAGAGACACCGGACTGGCCGGCATCAAGCACCAGCACGTCGACATTGGCGTCCAGTCCGTCGAGCAGGGTCTGGGCCTCGGTGACTCGTGAATCAACCACCACGAGAGTCTTGCCGTCGGAGAGGACCGGGGTTGGTTCAGCCGTCGGGAGAGGCGGAGGAGCTGGTGGTGGAGGGGTAAGGTCGGGGCCCGCCGCAGGCGAGTCAGCGGCAAGATCATGGGCGGCCGGATGCGTGGCATGGGCGGCTGTAACAATGGCCGCGCCATCCAGCAACACCCGTGGCTCCAGAGCGGCAATTCGCAGCCGTCGTGCCATCCCCTCCCCCCCTCGTCCTCGACTCGGCGTTAGACGCGCGACGTTCGATAACCAGCCATAATGCGCGCCAAGCTATCACGCCCAAGGGCAATGGCAATACCAATCGAATCCCGCGTCCGGAGTATGGAGGTATGTCCGTGTCGGCAGTTGCACTGGGCACCGAGGCCTTTTCCGGCAAGCCGGCGGATCTGGTCGGCATTGTCATTTCCCCGGTGCGCGGGTTCTTGCCCTTATGATCCTTACGCCGGAATCCAGCGTGGTCGGTCGGTCGGCCGGCCGGCGGCAGGATCCTCGGATTGTTGCCGTAGGGCCATGTAGTCCGTGATCCGCGCCCCCGCCGGAAGACTCGAATGTGTGCGCCATGGATGGTACCCCCCTGTATCCAGGAGGGTACCATTGCCGAGTCGCAAAGTGGCTAGCCGAGGCGAACCCGCAGTTGATGAGGAACGCCGTCATCCGTCAACCGCAGGCGCAACGGCCGCTCGGTGACGACCACCTCGTCCAGGGTGACAACGGCGATGCCCCGGACGACACCGTCGGGATTATCGACCTGGATGTCGTAGCGCGACGAGCCATACCGCAGCGACATCTCGAAGCCGGCCCAGGCCGGGGGAATACACGGGTCGAGGTGCAGGACATCGCCATGCAGACGTAGCCCGAGAATGCTCTCCACTCCGGCGCGCTGCATCCATCCGGCCGAGCCGGTGTACCACGTCCAGCCGCCGCGCCCGACATGGGGCGGTACCGCGTAGATATCGGCGGCGACCACATAGGGCTCGACTTTGTAGCGCAGCACGTCCGAGCGGGTCCGCGCATGGTTGATCGGATTGAGCAGCGCGAACAGTCTGGCGGCCTTGTCGCCCTCGCCGAGCGCCGCGAAGGCCATGACCGACCACAGGGCGGCATGGGTGTATTGGCCGCCGTTCTCGCGGATGCCGGGCGGATAGCCCTTGATATAGCCGGGATCGAGCGGCGTCTCGTCGAAGGGCGGCGCGAACAGCAGCGCCAATCTGTCATTGGGACGGATCAGCTCCCGCTCGACGGCAGCCATGGCCTGGGCGGCGCGCTCAGGGTCCGCCGCGCCGGACAGCACCGCCCAGGACTGGGCGATGGAGTCGATCCGGCACTCCTGGCCGCTCGCTGAGCCGAACGGCGTCCCGTCGTCGAACCAGCCGCGCCGATACCAGTCGCCATCCCAGGCTTCGCCCTCGAGTGACGCCTGCAATGCGGTGGCGTGGGCTCGCCATATCGCCGCGCGGCTCGTCTCATAGCGGGCCTCGGCCAGGGGAGCGAAGGCCGTCAGGGTGGCATGCAGCAGCCAGCCCAGCCACACGCTTTCGCCCTTGCCGGCAGGACCGACGCGGTTCATGCCGTCGTTCCAGTCGCCGGTTCCGATCAGCGGCAGTCCGTGTTCGCCCAGCGTCAGGCTGTGGTCGAGGGCACGGGCGCAATGTTCGAACAGCGTGGCGGTGTCGTCGGATATGCTCGGCTGGAAAAAGGCGTCGTGCTGCCCCGGCTCCAGCCGCTCGCCCTCGAGGAACGGCACCATCTGGTCGAGCACCGCGGTGTCGCCAGCCGCATCCACATAATGGGCGACCGCATAAGCCAGCCAGGTGCGGTCGTCGGAAATCAGCGTGCGCACGCCCTGGCCGGACTGCGGCAGCCACCAATGCTGAACATCCCCTTCGGCGAACTGCCGCGCTGCCGCCCGCAGCAGATGGTCGCGCGTCATCGTCGGGCAGGCGGCGGCGAGAGCCATGCCGTCCTGAAGCTGATCGCGAAAACCATAGGCGCCGCTGGCCTGATAGAAGGCCGACCGGGCCCACAGCCGGCAGGTCAGTGTCTGGTACAGCAGCCAGCCGTTCAGCATGATGTCCATCGGCCGGTCGGGCGTTCTGACCTGCACGGCGCCAAGGACGTCGTCCCAGTAGCGGCCCACCTCCGACCGCAGGGCGTCGAGGTCGGCGGCGCGGTAGCGGGTGACCAGCGCGCGCGCCTCGTCGGCGCCCGCCGCTTCGCCCAGGAAGAAAACAAGGTCGATGGTCCCGTTCACCGGCAGCTCGATGGTGGTGCGCAACACGCCGCACGGATCGAGCCCGGCGCCGACGGTGTTCGACAGCGGTGCCGTCCCGTCCAGCGCGGCCGGGCTGGCGAGGGTGCCATTGCGGCCGATGAACTCCCGCCGGTCGCCGGTCCAACCACTCTGGCGCCCGGCGAAATCAATGAAGGCGACGCGCGACCCGAAGGCGGCGGCCCAGGGATTGCGGGCGAACAGCGCGCCCGTCGCCGGATCGATGTCGGTGGTGACGAACGCCGCCGCCGCGCCACGCGACGAGCCCAGCACCCATTCCACATAGGCGGTCACCGACAGGCGCCGGGCTCGGCCCGAGGCGTTGTGCAGTCTCAGCCGCGAAATCTTGATCGGATCGTCGAGCGGCACCGACTGGACCAGATCCGTGGCGATGCCATGCGAGGAATGTTCGAACCGGCTGTAGCCGCGGCCATGATGGGCGACATAGGTTGCCGACTCCTGGCGGATCGGCAGGGCCGTCGGGCTCCACAGGTCGCCGGTGTCCTCGTCGCGGACATAGAACGCCTCGCCCGGACGATCGCTGACGGGATCGTTGGACCAGGGCGTCAACTGGTTCTCGCGGCTGTTCGCGGCCCAGGTATAGCCGCTCCCTTCCGTCGCGACCTGAAAGCCGAAATTGGGGTTGGCGATAACGTTGATCCACGGTGCCGGAGTCGACTGACCAGGGCCGAGAACGGTCACATAGGTCCGCCCGTCGTCGGCGAAGCCGCCCAGGCCGTTGAAAAACTCCAGCTGAGGCACCTGCGGCGCGGCGTGGCCATGCGAACCGGCGCGGGCCCGCCTTGGCACGAACCGGGCGGGAGTTCTGGCCTCTGGCGCGCGATCGAGCTGATCGGACAATCGTCCGCGCTGGCCGACCAGCACGACCCGGGCCACCGACAGAAGCAGGGCGCGGGTGTCGGCGGCGATCAGGTCGGCGCGCAGGATGAAGACCTGCCCCGACCGTCCTTCCATATGAACCTTCGGTCGCGACTGGCTCAGGCGCAACTGGGTCTCCAGCGCGCTTTGCAGATCCTGGATATACGATGACGCCCGTTCGTTCAGAATGACCACGTCGACGGCAAGCTGCTTCATCCGCCAATATTCATGCGCTTGCAAAAGCTGGCGGGCGATATCCAGATTGTCGATATCGGCGATGCGCAGCAGTACGATGGGCAGATCGCCGGATATGCCGTGGATCCACAGCCCCGGCTGGCCGCCACCGCCGCGCCGGATGGTATCGGAGGACGGCCGCAAGGTCGGCGCGGCATAGAGGACATGCCCGGCAAGACGCTGGAACAGGCCGGCCTCGCCGGAATCGATGCCGAGATGACGCAACTGCACCTGGGCCTGGGTCCAGGCCAGCATGGCCGCCCGTTCGAAGGCGGTGATATCCTGGTGCTTGTCGGCGAGGTCGAGCACCGCCTCACGGGTCGCGGCGACCATTGTCCAGAAGGAGATGCGCACGGTGACGCCCGGTGCGACGCGCACGCGGCGGCGCAGGGCGAACACCGGATCGAGCACGGTGCCGACGGTGTTCGACAGCGGCCGGCCGTCGGTCACCGCGATGGGCGTGCGGACACCGCAGCCGCGGCCGAGGAACCGCGCCCGGTCGGTTTCGACCTGCGGCTTGCCGATGGCCTCGCCGTCAACGACGGCAAGATGCGCAGCCCAGATCTCCGGCTCGTCCGGCGCCCGCCGCCGGCGCGTTGCCAGCACGACGCCGACATCGGCAAGATACTCGGTCTCGACGAACAGCTTGGCAAAGGCCGGATGGGCGACGTCTCCGGCCTGCGGCGCCAGCACCAGCTCGGCGTAGGACGTCACGTCGATGTCGCGGGCCCGGTTGCCGGTGTTGGTGATCGAAACGCGGCGCACCTCTGCCGCATGTTCGGCCGAGACCACCACCTCGAGCACCGTCGTCAGGGTTCCGTCGCGGCGCGTGACTTCGGCGCGGTCTTCCTTGAACAGCGCCTCATAGGCATCGGGCTCGGCACCGCTCGGCTGGAACCCGGCCGACCAGACGCCGCCGCTGCGAACGTCCCGGAGGAAGATGTAGGAACCCCAGTCGTCGCAGGTCGCATCCTCGCGCCACCGGGTCACCGACACATCGCCCCAACGGCTGTAGCCGGACCCGGCGGCGGTGAGCATCACCGCATATTTGCCGTTGGACAGCAGATGAGTGGCCGGTGTCGGGCCATGCGGCGAGGTGAAGCGGCGGCCGCCGGGCGGTTCGATGTCCAGCACCTTGGTGGCAGCGGCGGGCTCCGCCGTCAGGGGACGCGTCACCGCGACGTCGCGCGGCGTGCGCTCCTGCAACAGCAGTTCGGTTGCCTGGACCATGGGCTCGGCATGGAAGCGCGTCCGCATCACGCCGTCCAGCAAGGCATTGCCGATGGCGACGATGCTCATACCCTGATGGTGTGCCATATAGGCGCGCACGATGGCGACACTCTGGCCCTCCGGCACGCGGATCGGGGTGTAATCGAGCGCCTCGTAGAAGCCGAAGCAGCCGCGCGCACCGATGCCGGCCAGCCGCTTGAGGTTGCGCACCGCCGCCAGCGGGTCGACCATGGCGGCGAGCGCGGTGGCATACGGGGCGACGACGGCATTGTCGCCGAGGCCGCGTTTCAGCCCCAGGCCGGGAACGCCGAAATTGGAATACTGATAGGTGAACTCCAGGTCACGGGCATTGTAGGCCGATTCCGAAATGCCCCAGGGAACCCCCAGCGTCGTTCCATAATCCATCTGCCGCCGCACGATCAGCCGACTGGTCTGTTCGAGCAGGCTGCCGGCCGGGGCGCGCATGACCAGCGACGGCATCAGGTATTCGAACATCGACCCCGACCAGGAAATCAGCGCCGCGCCATGGGCCACCGGGGTGACGGTGCGGCCGAGGCGGAACCAGTGGCGGGCCGGAATGTCCCCCTTGGCGATGGCCAGGAAGCTGGCCAGCCGCGCCTCGGAGGCGAGCAGGTCATAGCAGCTGGGGTCCAGCGTGCCCTCGGTGACCAGATAGCCGATCGACAGCAGCTTGCGCTCGTGATCCAGCAGGAAACCGAACTCCATCGCCAGCGCCATCGCCCGGGCGGTGTCCTCCAGCGCCCGCAGGCGCCTCATCAGATCCAGCTCCGCCTGAGCGAAATCGCGCTGGTGGCTGTCGATCGACCGCCGGGTCGCCGCCGCCCAGAACAGCATGTCGGCGCCGACATCGTCGTCGCGTTCGCTGGCCAGGGCCACGGCGATATCGGCCATGGTCTCGGCCTGCGCGGCCAGCCCGGCCAGCCGCGCGGCCATGTCGTCGCCGGGCGCCCGCTCAAGGTCCGCCGCCAGGGCGGCCAGAGCGTCGGCGAGCTGGTGCCAGGTCACGGTCTGGGTGCGGCGCCCGTCATTCAGGCGGCCGGCTTCCTCTCGGGCCAGATCGAGGGCGTCGGCGATGCCGGCGAGACGTCGCGCATCGCCGACCGGCTGGCTCCGCCAGTCGCGCAGGGTATTGGCGAGGGCGATGAGATGGCCGGCAAGATTGCCGCTGTCCACCGACGAAATATAGGGCGGATCGAGCGGCCGCAGATCCTGCGTATCATACCAGTTGTAGAAATGTCCCCGGAAGCGGGCCATGCGGCCCATGGTTCCCAACGTCGCTTCCAGCCGCTCGACAATCTCGGTCGATCCGGTCCAGCCGAAGTCATGGGCGGTCGCCGCCGACAGCAGATAGAGGCCAAGATTGGTCGGCGAGGTGCGATGAGCGATAACCGGCAGCGGGTCTTCCTGAAAATTGTCGGGCGGCAGCATGTTATCGGCCGGCGTCACGACGCGCTCGAAGAACCGCCAGGTGCGGCGCGCGGTCAACCGCAGAACGCGGGCATCGGCCTCGGACACCGCCAGCCGGCCGGCCACCGGAGGCGACAGGCTGACCCGGCGGGCCACGGCCGGCGAGGCGATCCACAACGCCGCACCGACCAGCGCCAGGGGCCAGGAATCTCCGCCGGAAATCCCGGAGACGACCACGGCCAGGCCGCCGATGACCACGGCACCGGCCATCCGGCGGTAGGAACCGAGCAGATCGAGCCGGGCGCCCACCGTCGCCTGTGCCGCCGTCACCCATTCGAGCAGATGCTTGCGGGTGACGAACAGCCGGATCAGGGTTCGGCCGATGGCATCGACCATCAGCCAGGCCTGATGCGCAAGAAACACCACATTCAGCAGCGACAGGGTCGATGCCAGGCGCAGGTCGCCGCCCAGGGCGCGCAGATGGCTGTCGGGGGTAATCCCGCCATGGCGCGGCAGGATGGCGCCGACCACGGGAATCAGGGTCGGCAGCAGGATGGTTGTCAGAACGAAGCCGGTCCAGACCAACGCGCCGTCCAGCGGCAAGGCCCAGCCGGCCAGCAACGCCAGCACGGCCGCCGGTGCGGTCAGCGTCCGCCGCAGATTATCGAGCATCTTCCAGCGGCCGATTGCCGGCAGGGCTCCGAGAATCCACGGCAACAACTGCCAGTCGCCGCGCGCCCAGCGATGATTGCGCAAAGCGGCCACGTCGTAGCGGGCGGGGAATTCCTCGACCACCTCGATGTCCGAGGCGAGGCCGGCGCGGGCGAACACGCCCTCGAACAGATCGTGACTGAGCAGCGTCGAGTCCGGCACCCGGCCGGCCAGCGCGGCCTCGAAAGCGTCGACGTCGTAGATGCCCTTGCCGGCGTAGGAGCCTTCCCCGAACAGATCCTGGTAGACGTCGGAACAGGCGGAGGCGTAGGGGTCGATGCCGCTCATGCTCGAAAAGGTGCGCTGGAACAGCGAGCCCTCGCCGCCGACCGGCAAGGACGGCGTAACCCGCGGCTGCATCACCGCATGGCCCTCGACCACCCGGCCGACGGCGCTGTCGAAGCGGGGCCGGTTGAGCGGATGGGCCATCTTGCCGATCAGCCGGCGCACGGTGTCGCGCGGCAGACGGGTGTCGGCATCCAGGGTGACCACATAGCGGACCTCGGCGGGTACGCTGGGCGGCACACCGTCGATGCCGATGAAGGTGGTGTTGGTGGCGCCGCGCAGGAGCTGGTTCAACTCGTGCAGCTTGCCGCGCTTGCGCTCCCAGCCGAGCCAGCGCCCTTCGCCGGCATTCCAGATGCGGCGGCGATGCAGCAGCAGGAACCGCGCACCATGGCGCTGATTGAGCCGGGCGATGCCCGCCGCCGCCGCCGCGAGAAGAGCGGCGTCGTCGTCCGTCTGCTCGGTGTCGGCGTCGACCCAGTCGGACAGCAGGGCAAAATGGAGATCACCTTCCGGGCTCGCCAGATGGTGAACCTCGAGGCGCTCGATCTGTTCCTCGATGGCCTCAAGGGTCGTCAGCAGTGTCGGTACCGCCACCATCGTGCGGAGATGCCGCGGAATGCCGTCGCGCAGATCCAAAGCCGGCAGCAGCGCCGCGCCGAAGCCCCAGATGGCGGCGCGGTTGACCAGCGCCACCGCGACATCGACCGCCGGAATAGCCCCAAGACCGCCAAGCACGGTCAGCCACGTCCCGCCAAGCCCGAAAGTCGCCAGGATCAGCAGCGGCAGCGCCAGCAGGCTCACGGTGACAAGGCCGATGGCCCCCGCATAGCCGCCGATGCCGAACGCCTGATTCAACCGTCCCGGCCAGGCATGCCACGGCGGCCGGTAGCCGATCGTCCCTTCGAAGGCGCACCGCCCTCCGGCGAGCAGATGGTAGCCGACGTCGCCCTGGCGGCCGTCGGCGCCCTGTGTCGCCAGGACGGCACTGTGCGCGATGGCGATTTCGGTCTGGCTCGATCCGCGCGCCAGCGCCTCGATGGCGCTGCGATAGAGATTGCGGGTCGGAAAATCCATGTCGCGAAAACTGCCGCCGGCGGCCAGGACATCGTCGACCAGACTCATGCGCTCGACCTGTTCCGTCCAGTCGACGTCGCAGATCAGCCGCATGCTGGTGATGATGTTGCGCACGGTGACGCTGGTCGCGCCGAGCCGCTGGTGTTCGTCGCGCACCACCGCGTCGGTGGTCGTGCCCTGCACCACCAGACGCTCGTCGAGCCAGGTCAGGGCCGGGGTGACCCGGGGATCCTGATCGCGCAGCCGGTAGACCAGTTGAACCGCGAAAGCATCCGACAGCGGCGCCTGTTCGTGATCCGTCAACACCGTCGGCACCGGTTCCGCAATCCGTCCGCCGACGCCCAGCAGACGGTCGGCGAGCGCATCCGCCGCGTTGCGGGCGTCGCGATTGCACACGATGCCCTCCGCCAGACGTCGCAGATTCTCGATCAGGACGATCTTCAGGGTGATGGCCAGCGCCCATAGCTCGCCGATGGTCAGCGGCTGGACGTCCTGGTAGGCCCGCACATAGCGACACAGCATGTCGGGGACGAAACGGCTGTCGGTGTGCGCGACAAAGGCCCAGGCCACGCCCAGCACGCGCGGATATCCGGCGAAAGGCCCGTCGGCCAGCTTGGGGAGCTGGCGGTAATAGTGCGGCGGCAGGTCGGACAGGATGTCATGAATCTGCCGCTCGACCAGATGATAATTGTCGATCAGCCATTCGGCGGCCGGCGTGGTCGCGCTGCCCGCATCGGTCGCCTTGGCGATGGTGCGATGGGACTCCAGCAGCACGGCGGCATTGTCGGCCAGCCGGCCGGCCAGCAGCCGGCCCCGGGTCGGCCGTGGCGTCACCGGCTGGGCGGCGGCCAGGCTTCGGGCATGGTCCTCGATACGCTCGACGCTGAACAGGTCGCCGCGAATGGGGGACTGGCTATCCCACGGGGATGCCTCGCCAGCACCCAGAAACCTGCGGCGAAGCAGAGCGATCACACGGCTATGCAGCCCGGTTCCGATGGCGTCGGCCCGCTGACACCGCCTCATGCAGTCGCGCAAAACGGCGCGTTCCCCATGATGGGGGCAAGAAGACCGGGACGGGCAACAGGGGGAGTCGCGACCATGGCACACACCTTTTTCCAAACAGGCGGGAGCTCTGGCCTCTCTCAGCCGTCGACGCCCGATACTGCTGTCGACGATCGGGCAAATATAGGTAGTGGCAGTCGATTTTTCAACCCACGCCCTGCATTCAGATAAAGAAATATATCAATATTATTGACATTTTTCGAGAAAACAGGCCATTGTAAGCGATCAATTTGTGGATGGAATATTTGTCATTGTGCTGGCACAGCCCGCTTGGCCAGACAATTTTTCTTCCATGAAAAATACGATCGCGGCTGCCCATTTTTGTGGGCCGGCACTATCACTTATATCTGTAAAGAGGGGCCTCCCCATGATCACGGGAACCGTGAAGTTTTTCAATGCCCAGAAGGGGTTTGGCTTCATCACACGGGACGAGGGCGGCAACGATGCCTTCGTTCACGTCAGCGCCCTGGAGCGGTCCGGTCTCAGCGAACTGCGCGAAGGCCAGAAAGTGGAGTTCGATCTGGTCGCCGACCACAAGAGCGGCAAGATGGCAGCCGCCAATCTGAAGCTCGTGAACTAAGCGGCCATCATTCCTTTTCCCCGACCGCATCTGCGGATCGGTCAGCTATCACGGAGGACATCATGGCCAAGAGTCAGAAACGCAACAGTCGGGAACCCAAGAAACCGAAAATGAAAAAGGTTGCCGCCCCAGCCCCCACTGCTGTGGACTTCAAAGGCATATCGGCGACGAGTGATGCTCCAAAGAAGAAAAAGGGCTGACGCATACCGCCGGGCGGCAACAGGACACCTCCCCCCAATGCCGTGGGAGGCTGGTCATGCTGCCGGCCGGGCGGGGCACTGAGTGTCGTTGGTAGGCCCAGCCCAACAGGCACGGCGTTGGGACGGCTTGCGAAATACAAATGACAGCCCCGACGCCGCGAATGGCAGCAAGCGATGTGTCGCGGTCCGGCCATAAGCTATACATTGGTCCTCTGGACCCTATCAGGCTGTGTAGCTTCACATGAGACTGAGGATAACCGGGTTCGCTTCCGGTTTGCTGTTCGCACTGATGGTACTGCCTTGCGGTGCCGCGCAAGGCGCGCGCAGCGTCGTTACGGTCGGGGTGCTGGCCTATCTGGGGGCCGAGCGCGGCCTGACGGAATGGGAGCAGACGCGGGCGGCGTTGGAGAAGGCTCTGGCCGGCCACATCGTGCAGCTGATCCCTCTGGACATAGAGGGCACGCGGCGGGCGGTCGCCAGCGGCGACGTCGATTTCCTCATCACCAACCCCGGCAACTACGTGGAACTCGAGGCCAGCCACGGCATAAGCCGCATCGCCATGGTCGACGCCGGCGGCGGCATGGGCGGCGGCGTGGCCTCGACGGTGATTGCCCGCGCCGACAAGCAGGCCTTGAACTCCCTGCAAGACCTGCAGGGGCATAACGTGCTGGCCGTGGCGCCGGACGCTTTCGGCGGCTTCCAGGTGGCCTGGGGGGAGTTCAAGCGGATCGGACTCGACCCGCATCGCGACTTCAGCGCCCTGTCCTTCTCGGGTTTTCCCATGGACCGCATCGTCGAAACCGTGCGGCGCGGCGACGCCGACGCCGGCATCATCCGGGCCTGCCTGCTGGAGCGCATGATCGCCTTGGGCCATGCCCAGGCCGGCGAGTTCAAGGTGCTGGGCGAGCGGCCACGCGGCGGCCTGCCATGCCGGCGATCCTCCGATCTCTACCCGGACTGGCCGATCGCCAAATTGCCCGAAACCTCGCAAGTCCTCGCCAAGCGCGTCGCCACGGCGCTGCTGACCATGGAGCCGGACGGTGATGCTCCGGCCTGGACCGTGCCGCTGGATTACCAGGCCGTGCATGCGTTGTTCCTCGACCTGCGCATCGGCCCCTATGCCGGCCATCCGCCCAGCTTGTCCGAACTGCTGTTCAGCTATTGGAAATGGCTGGCGGCGTTGACCGCGGTCGTCCTGTGGTGGATCGTGCATGTGTGGCGCGTCGAGCATCTGGTCAAGCAGCGGACCATCGAGCTGACCCAGGCGCAGGAACGCGAGCGCCGCCAGCGGGAGGAGATGGAACATGTGGCGCGGCTGTCGATCCTCGGCGAAATGGCCGGCAACCTGGCGCATGAGCTGAACCAGCCGCTGGCCGCCATCGCCAACTACGCCGACGGCTGCGCCATCCGGCTGAACGGCGCCGACCTCGACCGTTCGGCGCTGCTGGAGGCGACGCAACGGATCGGCGACCAGGCCCGCCGCGCCGGCCGCGTCATCCAGCGCATCCGCGCCTTCATCCGCAAGCGCACCCCTGCCCTCGCCCCCTTCGACCTGAACGAGGCGGTCAGCGAGTGCTGCGACCTGTTCGAGCCGCAGGCCCGGCGCAACCGCATCGCCGTCGAGGCGTCGCTGGCCGAGGCGTTGCCGCCGGTCGAGGGCGACCGTATCCAGTTGCAGCAGGTGGTGCTCAACCTGCTGCAAAACGCCGCTGACGCCATGGTCGCCATCCCGGCACCGCGCATCACCGTGCGCTCCGCGCTGGAGCATGGCGGCGTGCGGGTCTCGGTCACCGACTGCGGCAGCGGCTTCTCGCCGGAAGCGCTGGGCCGGCTGTGCGAGCCCTACTTCACCACCAAGTCCGAAGGCATCGGCCTGGGCTTGGCGCTGTCGCGCTCCATCGTCGAGGCCCATGGCGGCCGGCTGACGGCCGCGAACGTCGCCGGCGGGGCCGAGGTTTCCTTCACCCTGCCCACCCGGGAGACGATAACATGAGCGTGCCCACGGTGTTCGTCGTCGACGATGACGAGGCGATGCGTGAAAGCCTGCTGTGGCTGCTGACGTCGGTTGGCTTGCCGACCACCGGGTACTCCTCGGCCGAGGCCTTCCTCGCCGCCGACCACCCGGAACGCTGCGGCTGCCTGGTGCTCGACGTGCGCATGCCGGGGATGAGCGGCCTGGAGTTGCAGGAACGCCTGGCCGCCCAGGGCACGCCGCTGCCCATCATCATCGTCACCGGGCATGGCGACATCCCCATGGCGGTGCGGGCGATGAAGGCCGGCGCCGTCGATTTTCTCGAGAAGCCATTCAATAACCAGCAGTTGCTGGAACGCATCACCGCCGCCCTGCGCAGCGACGCCGCCGCCCAGGCCGAGCGCCGCCAGCGCAAGGATCTGCGCGAGCGCCTGGCGTCGCTGTCGCCGCGTGAGCGCGAGGTCGCGCAACTGGTCGCCGCCGGCAAGCAGAACAAGGTCATCGCCTTCGACCTCGGCATTTCGCAGAAGACAGTCGAGGTGCATCGCCACCATGTGATGGAGAAGATGAAGGCGCAGACCGCGGCCGAGTTGGGGCGGATGCTTGAGAAGATCGGGGAGGACTGATACCGGCGAGCCTAGAGCGGTTTCCGACCAAGTCGGATACCGCTCCAGCTTTTTATCAGCCCTCGCCGGGCGCGCTCCGCGCTTGGCCGCCGCCTCAACGGCGGCTGGAGCGTTTTCCAACCTGATCGGAAAACGCTCTAATCACTGACACATGCTCGAACCGGTGCGCCGGTATCCAGCGGC
>OBEQ011611763.1_pt1 | contig 51406 bp, 55 predicted proteins | sample 1670901 | NCBI WGS metagenome assembly OBEQ01 (sample SAMEA104232315, study PRJEB22302) | groundwater metagenome | biome: forest; feature: aquifer; material: groundwater | place: USA | collected 2011-08-07 | depth 5.4 m
CGCCGCACGTGCGGCTATGTGTCAGTCAAGTATTGCAAAGTCACCAATCTGGCTCTGCCAGTTGGTGACGCGGGGAACGGGGCCATCGGAGCGGCGCAGCCGCGCACGGGGCCCCGCTGCAATCGATCAATTGCAACGCGCCCTGACCAGCGTGTTGCTCAATATTGCGGAAGGGAATGGCAAAACGAGCTCAGCTGATCGGAAACGGTTTTTTAGTTTTGCGCGTGGTGAAGATGCTCTACAAGTTGAAGTGAGTGATCGGTCGTATCGACTTTATCGCCGTAATCTGGACCGCTGTTATCGATATCGGTGTCAGCGGGGTAAGCGGATTTTGCAAACACACCCTAGAAGCTGGAGGTACGTACCCGCGTTGCAAGACTACTCACCACCGCCGCAATAATCGCCGCCACGTAGGGAATGGTTTGCACGACCAACGCGACCGACCAGATCAGGGCCTCGCCATTGATGGTACCAAAAATTCCCAACATGATACCCGCGCACGTCCACAAAATAATGGTGAGTGCAATTTCTTCCTGTACGCTGCGCAAATTTTGCCAGAGCGGCGCCACACCTTCCATTTTCGGTGTTCTGTAGAATGGCTTTTTAAAGCCCAATAACCCCTGCCAAACCGCTTTGGCGATTTTGTGGGTCAGCGAACCGCCAGCGATCAATGCGAGCAGCGTGCGTTTTTTTCCGATCTTCACGCGTGCACTGTAGGTCCAGATCGTGCCGAAAATCCGCACGAGCACGAGCAGCAGCGCGGGATAAATAAAAATGGGCTGCGGAAATGCGGTGTAGAGTGGATCGATCATGAGCACGACGCTCCAGAGCATTGCCGTCGCGGAAAAAATCATGTGCAACGCATCGCCGATCCAGGGCAACCAGCCGCGCACAAAATGATAGCGTTGCGACCGCGTGAGTTGACCTTGCAATCCGCACAACGTTTTCCAATGATGCCGCATGATGCGCATGGCACCGTAGGCCCAGCGAAACCGCTGTTTGGCGTAGGCGTCGTAGGTGTCGGGCACCAATCCGTGGCCGAGCGGATGATCGAGATAAATCCCCTGCTTGCCTTCCGCTAAAATGCGCAGTCCCAATTCCGTATCTTCGCCGATGCACCATTCCGCCCAGCCGCCCAAGCGATCGAGCGTGGCGCGATCGACCAGCATCATGGTGCCGTGTTGAATAATCGCGTTGTCTTCATTGCGCTGCACCATCCCAATGCGAAAAAATCCGCTGTACTCGTCGTTCTCCATGCGTTGAAAAATGCTATCGCTCCACCCGCGATGTTCCTGCGGCGCCTGCACATGCCCGACGTTCGGATCGCTAAAATAGGGAATCGTGGCCTCGAGCCATTCCGGTTGCACGACATAATCCGCATCGACCACACCAATGACCTTCGCCGCAGAATTGGTTTGGCGCAGCGCAAAATTCAGCGCGCCCGCCTTGAAGCCATCGCAGTGCGGCAGATGAAAAAATCGGATGTGCGCGCCAAGCGCCGCACAGCGCTGCTGCACCGGTTCCCACTGCGCGGGATCTGGGGTGTTGTTGTCGACGACGATGACCTCGAAATTCGGGTAGCGCAACGCGGCCAAACTATTCACGGTGGCAATCATGAGATCCGCGGGTTCGCGACAACACGCGACATGAATCGAGACCATGGGTGCATTCACCATCGCACCGCGCTGCGGCAGAAAACGCCGCGTGAGTGGCGCATCGCCCACAACCTCGGCAATTTCCATGGCGTCGGTCACCAAAATAATCGCGAGCAAGGTTTGCGCGGCGCTCATGATCGACCAGAACGCAATATCGCCCGGCGACATGTACTGATCCGCGGCCTGGCGGGCGAGTTGCGTGACCAAGGCGACGAGCACCTGAAAAATAATCACGGAAAAAATCTGCCCGCGTTTGCGGACATCGCGGCGACGAAAGAGAAAGAGACTCGTCGCGAGAAACCCCACGACCGTGGAAGAGAGCGCCCAATATTTCCAATTCGGATCCTCCAGCACCGGTCCTTGCATCGGAAATTTTTCCTGACGATCGGCGTTCATGATACCCCAGTGTTCGCCCACCTCGCCTTCCGTCGCACTTTTCCACGGTTGATCGAACGCCTCGAACAGATTGTAACGCAGATGCAAACTTTCGGCGCGGCGAATGAAGCTGCGCACGAAATCGGCTTGATTCGCCTGCGTGGCTTTGGCTGCACCATGTTGTGGACCACTGCTGGGCCAGCCAGCTTCCGCAATCACGACAATCTTATCGGGGAACATCCGCTTCACTGCCTCATATTTCCCCAAAATATAATCGACCGCTTCCTCGATCGGAATTTTCTGCCAGTACGGCAGAATATGGATCGCGATGAAATCGACCTCGTCGGCCATTTCGGGATGATTGATCCAGTAATCCCACGGCTCCGCCGTAGAAACCGGTGTGCGCAAGGCTTTGCGGGCTTGGCGCAAATATTCCACGAGCTGTTCGCGCGGCACTGTTTTGTGGAGTTGCGTTTCGTTCCCCACAATCACCCGCACGACATTGCGATTCACTCCCGCCAGACGAATCACACTCTCGACCTCTTTTTGATTATTGGTCTGATCGGGATTGTCTTCCAGATACGCCGTCATCATGACGAACAGTTTATAACGCCGCGCGATTTCAGGCACCATTTCGAGTCCGTGCGTTGAGGCGTACAATCGTACCGTGCGCGTTTTCCCCGCGAGTAATTTCAGATCGGAGTCTAATTCTTCGGCGGTGAAGACATGTTGATCAAACGGACTCTGATTTTTTTTGAACGGATTGAGCGACACCGAATACATGGGATACGCCGATTCCACGGGCGAATGCGGCTTGTTGATCCCCACCCAAATAAAGAGATTGAGGACGACGGTGACGGAAAGAATAATCCACGTAGAAAGACGCATCATAAAACGGCAGACCTCAGATTGAGTGAGCGGACATTTACTGGAGTGATGAAAAGATGTCCAACGCTTGTTTGTCCTTACGTCCCTACGTCCTTATGTCCTTATGTCTTTGAGTGAATAGTGACGGCTGTGTTTTTTTGACGTAGGGACGTACGGACGTAGGAACATAGGGACAAAAAAATTCATGAACATCTGGCACCGCCTCCATTGGATCTCCGCAACATTCTGTTCACTCCTGCTCGCCAGTTGCTTTTGGTGGTGGGTTGGCAAGGCCGCGCCCATTGCGGATTTGCCTGGTGTTGCGACGGGCGAGCGATTGCAATGTGTGTCGTATGCGCCGTATCGACGCGGGGAATCACCGCAACTGATCGCCAAGGATTTTGAATTTGCGGCCGTACGGCTCGACGAGGATCTCAGCCTTCTCGCGAAATATTTCGACTGCATTCGGATTTATTCTGTCGCCGCCATGGACAATCTGCCGGCCGTGGCGCGCGCGCATCACCTGAAAATTCTACTCGGCGCGTGGGTGAATCACGATGCGCTCGATACCCAAATCGAAATCGATCACGCGATTCGATTCGCCCGCGCCAATCCCGACGTGATTCGCGCGGTGATCGTGGGAAACGAAGCACTGTTGCGCAAAGAAGTCACACCCGCGCAACTCATCGCCTATTTGCACACCGTGCGCGCCGCGCTGCCGGGCGTACCCATCACCTATGCTGACGTCTGGGAATTTTGGCTCGCGAACCGGGAAGTGGCGCCCGCTGTGGATTTCGTGACGATGCATATTTTGCCATATTGGGAAAACCGGCCGCGCTCTGTGCGCCATGGCATGATCCATCTCGAATACGTCTATGCAAAAATCGAGAGCGCCTTCCCGGGGAAAAACATTCTGATCGGCGAAACCGGGTGGCCGAGTGAAGGCCGTCCACGCCGCAACGCCGCGCCCAGCCTGCGTGCGCAGGCGACTTACATTCGCGATTTTCTCGCGCTCGCGACGCAACGTGGCTGGCAATACAATCTGATCGAGGCATTCGACCAGCCCTGGAAGCGCGGCAACGAAGGCATGGTCGGCGGCTATTGGGGACTCTTCGATACGGATCGCCACGACAAACATATGCTCGCTGGCGACGTGAGTAATTTTCCGGAGTGGCGCTTCGATCTCGCGTTCTGCGCATTGTGTATTTTTTTATTGATGTGGATGGGCGCACGCGATCCGCAACGCAATCAGCGCCCCGCGTGGCAACTCGTGCTGCCGAGTGTGCTCTGTTCGCTCGCGCTCACGTTCCATGCCCGGCAATCGTGGTTCGGCGTGCGAGCACCGCCGGAAGGCATGTGGGCCGCGAGTATTTTTGCGCTCGCCTTTTTTTCCAGCGCGGCGTTGTTGCACGACTGGAAACAATATCGGCGATGGTGTGTGTTGGCGACTGTGCTGAGTGTTGCCGTCACGGCACTCGAATTGGTGTTTGATGCGCGGTATCGCAGCATTCCGCTCGCCGGATTTATCGTGCCGATTATGTTTTCAACGTGGGTGGGTTGGCGAAATGAAAATTCATTGAGCGTCCCCCTCCCCCCGCCCTCTCCCCAACGGGAGAGGGTGAATCGATTGGGTGATTTGCTGTGCGTCGCTGGCGTGTGCCTGTTGATCATCGAACGACCCAGCAATGTGATGGCCGATGCGTGGATCGCATGTGTGCTGATTTTTGGCTACACACTCCGCGCCCGCACGCATGCCGTCTGGACTGGCTGGCGATGGCGCATTCTTTCGTGCTTCGCGGCGTATGGGATTGCGAGCGCTATTCGCCACGGCCTTATGGAATCTGTCTCGCTGGTGGAGCGCTGTTCCATCGCGCCGGATTTTGCGTGGTGCACCATCCGCGACACGATCGGCATGGCGATCTATTTTCAGATTTTTTCCCGCAGCGCGTTCGTGCTGCTCACACTCGCACTCATCACGCGACGACAGATCTTTGCCATCAGCGCGCTCCCCTTCGCAATCGTTGGACTCGTGCTCTACAATGTTACGCCATCGGCCATTGCGTTGGTGTGGGCGTTGATGATGATCGCGTGATCGTCTTGTCGTCATCGTGATCGAGATCGTAATCTTGATCGGAATTTGTCATCGTGATCGTAATCGGAATCGTGATCGTAATTCGTGATTCGTAATCCTGATCCTGATCGCAAATCGCTCCACTGCCGATTCCGAGCTCGATCACGATCAAGATGACGAAAAGATCGATTACGAAAAACCCGTGAACGATAATTACGCGGCGGGGGATCATTCGCTGGCTCAGGATGACTGGCACGTCGGCACGTCGGGGCATCGGGGCAAAAAAATCACAATCGCACATACGTAAACGACGTGGCGTGGCGGGAGAGGAGATCTTTTTCGAGGGTGAAGTCGAGTCCGGTGGCGTCGAGGCGTTGCAACACGAGCGCGCGCCGTACTTCGATGAGATTCGCGATGCCTTCAAAAATCCACCAACGACTCGTGGCGGGAAATGTGCCAAGGCGTTTGCCGGTGTCGATCGCAAATTTTTCGTCATCAGCTTGCAACAACGCCATGAGCACCGGGACACCGTGCGGACGGTGCAGGCGTGCCAAGGCCACCGCCGCCAATTGGCGCATGTGGCGATCTGTCGACTCGAGCAAGGCGATGAGGACGGGAATGTAGGAACGCAATTGCAACACGCCAATCACGTACAAGGCGGTGAGTTGTTCGACCAACGCCGTGGAATGATACAATGCCGCCAAGGCCCGCAACGCCTGGGCACGCGCGCCATCGGAGCGCCAGCGAAATGGATACAGCGCAATGATTGCACTCGAGCGCACGCGATGATGTTCGTGCGACAGATACGGCAACAACAACGCAATCATTTTGCGATCGCGCAACACACCGAGCGCTTCGATGGTGTTGGCCTGCACGCGCACATCGGGATCGTCGAGCGCTTCCAACAAAAAAGGAATCATCGCGCGCCCCACGAGTCGCGTAAGGACCATGATCGCGTTCATGCGGACCTGCAGCGACACATTCTGCCCCGATTTCATCAGACGAAAAATGGCGAGCACACTCCGATAATCGCGATAATCCGCCAACGCTGTAACGACCGCACTTTGCAGCGATTCGTCGCGCACCGAAAATAATTGCACGACATCGTGAAACGCCTCGCCGCTGCGCATGTGGCCCAGCGACAACACGATCGTGCGTTTCAGCGCAATCGTCTTGCTGGCATGCAGCAACGAGAGCAACGACGGCACGGCCCGATTTTTATTGGGCTCGCCGAGCGCCTGAATGGCGTTGGTCATCAGTTCCGGATCGCTCGACTGGAGACACCGCACCAAGTGGCGCACATAAATGCGATGAAACAGAAACGGATAGACGCAAAAAATAATCGCGAGACCCCACAGCATCAGATCGAGTCGCGCGAGTCCCACACTCAGGAGCAACAGATACGCGCACAAAAACAGGACGAGTGTGCCAGCCGCACGACCAAATCCTTCGGTCACAATTTTTACGCGACCGCGCAATGGTCGGGGGACGACATTCAGCACGGGCTGCAACAGCGCAATCGCGGCAAACTCCGCAAAAAAATAGAGCGCTCCTTCCGCAATGCCCATCGTGATCAGCGTGGGCTGCGCGATCAGCAGTCCGCAGGACAAGACCGCCAGCAGTGGAATCAACAGCATCGTGCGTTCGATCCCACCCCACGTCAGCAGCGGTCGCGCAATGCAGAGCGCATACACAAACGTGGCCGCGCCAGCGTAACTGGCCACTTGGCCAAAATAGGCGGTCAGTGCATTTTCATTCTGTAAAATGTGCAGCGCGATGACATTGAATCGATAATCGATGCCGTGACACAACAAACTGTAGAGCAACCAAAATCCGAACAGCGCCACGACGAGCGGCGTCACGCGCAGTGGCGTGGGCACCACCGCCTTGTTCGTACGCACAACGGGGGCGTAGGGCGACTGTCGGGCCCAGAAGACCAGCCAGGGCGAGCTCCACAAGATCGCCACCCAACCCAACAACACATTCACCGCGGCCGTGTGCGCCGCGGCGAACGCCGTGAGCGCGCCCCCAATAATAATGCCACCGACACTGGCCGCCACAATGTATGGGGCGTAACGACGCGCCTCGTAGGCGCCAAAATGTTCGCTGGCCAACAACCACAATTGCAGCGTTAACAGCACATAACTGGCATAAAACAGGGAAAGTAGCGCGGGATAGACCCAGACGGGCACGGCGGGATGTTGTAAAATGTGCCACGCCCATAACACGGCGCCGCCAAAAACGAGATGCGTTACGCACAACGACATGCGCCGGGACAATCGATCGGCGACTTGAAAAAATGCGCCGGTGAGTAACAACACCGCGATCGAACTCCAGACATACGCCGAAAATAACGCGCCGGGCCCGGCCCGTTGCACCAACATGGCGTTCATCGGAAAGATGCCGCAGACAAAACCGACGTCCGCCAGAAAACTGAAGGCAGAAAACAATACGACATTAATGTGGGTTGCAGAGGACCGTTTCACGCAGCGCAACTATCCCTTCTCGACATAATCACCCGATTCCGTATCGATCACGACGGCGTCGCCGACTTTAATGAACATGGGGACTTTGAACACGGCGTTCGTATCGATCGTGGCATTTTTCAGCGCACCGGCACTCCCCTTCGACGGCGGATCGCATTCCGTCACCGTAAAACTCATCTTCTGCGGCAAGCGGATACTGATCGCCTCGCCGCCCGAACTGAGCATGAAAATTTTGGCCTCGGGTTTGAGATACGGGAGCATGTCTTCCAACATGTCGGCGGAGAGTTCGTGTTGCTCGAACGATTCGGGATCCATGAAGTGATACGTGCTGCCTTCCTGATACAGAAAGGTCATTTCGCGTTCGTCGGTATCGACCTTTTCGACCGATTCGGCGGGGCGAAAGCGCATATTGGCCTTGAGCCCACTTTTGAGATTGCGCAGATCCGCCTGCACCTGCGCGTTCCCCTTGCCCGGCGTGATATGCGAAACTTTCATGACGCGATAAATCACGTTCTCGATCTTGAGAATATTTCCGACCCGAATTTGCGTAGCATTCATCATGCGGGCGCTCTGAACATATTGTGTGGTGATTGTAAACGGTGAATATCGCACACCAAATATTTTTGCGTATTTTTTAAGCTTTTCTTTTGCCGATAAAATATAAAATATGATTTATAATTGACTGAAAATCAAATATAATATAAAATGTATTATCTATGGCGAAGAGTCTGTGGGGGAAAGTTTATCTGCAAGGGACCTATGTCGGGCGGCTCCAAGAAGAGCCCGGGGGACGGGTGCTCTTTACCTATGATGATTCCTATCTGGCGTCGAATCGACCGGCCATTGCGTACACCTTACCACGCCAAAAAAAACCGCATATCTCCGAACATGGGCTCCATGCGTTTTTTGACAATCTGGTGGCTGAAGGCTGGTTGAAAAATGCCCAAGCGAAGGCGCTCGGCGTCCCTCCGAAAAATCGACTGGCCCTGTTACTCGGATTTGGTTTTGATTTGGCGGGTGCGGTGTCGGTGATCGATCCCGAACCACAGCGGCATCTCCCCCTGCATCATGCAGACGAATCGACGTTAGCGGCGCTGCTCGGCCGCGCGTCACTCTCCGGGGTGCAGCGCAAACTCATGGTCGTGAAGGATGGGGCGCACTTCCGTGCCGCACACCGCACGGAACTCAGTACGCATATTGCCAAACTCTCGGCGGGGAATCTTGCCCACCTCATCGAGTTAGAATTTCTGACGTTGCTCGCCGCACGGACGTTGCTGCCCCACGATGTGATCGTCGCAGCGACCATCGAGACGATCCCAACAATTCGCGAAACGGCGTTAATCATCCCGCGATTTGATCGCACCCCCAGCGGCGCGCGCATTCACTTTGAAGAGTTTAATCAACTGTTTGATCAGCGCTCGGGCGACGAGAAATATGATGGGTCCTACGAGTTGATGGGCGAATTTCTCCTCCGCTCTCCCGCGTGCATGCCCGCGCAAGCCGATCGGCTCTTGCAGCGAATATTCGTGTGTTTGCTGGTCGGCAATACCGACGCGCATCTGAAAAATTTTGCCATGTTCCATACAGCGGACGGTCTCCGACTCACCCCGGCGTATGATCTCGTCGCTGCCGCACTCTATCCGGAATACCAGACGATTGCACTGCGCCTCGATGGCGCGCGCAGTTTGGCGATCAATCAATTACAGCCGAAACATTTGCTGCATTTGAGTACGGCCTTTGGAGTCAATGCGCCGGCCGTGACCACCGCCCTGACCACATTGGCCACGCGCTTGCCGATCGCCATAGCGACCGTGCTCGCTACAAACGTCGGCACGAAAACACTGCGCGAAAAACTCGCACGGTACATGGAGAAACGATGGAGAGGCAGCTTCGCATCAATTGGCCGTTTATCGTCGCCGAAGCCACGACGCGGCGCAAAACGCAACGGTTGACCCAACACCGCCTGGCGCTGCTCGCCGGCGTGAGCACCCCCACCATTTCACGTTTCGAAAATGGTGAGAAAGATTTGCAACTCTCGTCGGTCATGCGCATTCTTTCGGTGCTGGGCATCGTGGATTCACGCACGCTCATCTTCACGCACCCACGCCCCGTCTATGACGCAGCACTTGACGCCGTGCGTTTTCAGGGACGCTGCGGCACCGCGGTGGTCCGCTGCGCGATCAGTCGAGAGGCCTTGGAAGATCATTTCGCGGGGGCGCGGAAAAATGTGCTCAAGAGCTTCACAGCCCACCAGACACTCATTGAGCACGAGGCCCGGCGCTTATATTTCCTACCGCGCCTCGAACCCGATGGCGCCGTACTCATTCGCACGCTGGATTTAGTGCGGTGAAAATGAAAAAGGTAAACCTCGTCCACTTACATTGAATCCGCAAAATCTGCGAGGGGGGTGGATTCGTAGCGGTGAATGGAACCACCGACGCGATTGGCCCAGACGGGCTGGATGGTGGTGTGCAAGGGGATCGTGCCGGTACGCGGGGTGCAGTGCATCTCACATGCGCTGTCGCCCACCACCACATCGTTGCATTCGGCTTGAATACTCCACGCGGCATCGGGGTCGGCGGATGGCGCGTCGCGGCCGTAGAGCGTCATGTGATGCGCATTCATGCTGCAGTGTTCGATGGGGAGTTCGATCGCAATCATGTTTACGGAATTTTCGGGATCTTGCAGATCACAATGGCCGTCGCCCAACACATGTGTGCAGCGTTTTCGCATGTGCAAATTCGGCCACGTCTCTTCCAGCAACGGCGTTGCCTGGTACCACCGCGCCACCTGGTGAAATGCCGTTGGACGGACCTGTAGCGGCACATCGGCGGCCAATTGCAAATTCGCGGTGGCCTGAATTCCCACCGCCGCCGAATCGATACTGCCGCCACTCACCGTCAGTCCGCGCGCACCATTGATCGGATCGAGTAGCACGCCCGTTTTCACATGCGCGATCGTGTTGCCCGTCGCCTGCAGATCATCGCCGCGCAAATAGATGCCGACCTCGCTGACTTCGGACGTCGCACCGTCTGGAACAATCGCACCGGTGATCCGACTCTCGCTGAGTTGATGTTGCGTGCCGATCAACGCCGCACCCGTATCGAATCCGATAATCGTCGTTCCCACGATCATACTACCCACGCCGCCTTGCACGTACACCCCGCCGGAACCGGACTGCGCGGTGTGACGCACAATCTTCACACCATCGAGCATGGCGTGACTGCCGTTCATCACCACGCCGTAAAAAAAATCGGTCACGCGACTGCCGCTCGTGATGACCACATTTTCCGAGTTGATCAAGACACCGGTCGGCGCGAGCCCACCACTGGCGGGATCGGGGCCCTGCACGACCAGATGCATGAAGACGATCGGATCGGGACCATCGATGCGCAACAATGGATCGTCACCGCCCAGGCGACTCACGAGTGACAAGCCATCGATGAGGAGCGTTTTGCCGGTGGTGTTGCGAATGCGCACCGTGCGCGCAACGGCGTGGCGCGCACCCCCGAAGCAGAGCAAATTGGCGGGCGGCGTGCCCGCGGACAAATCGGCCATGGCCCGCGCAAATGCCGATGGATCGTCTTTCCCAATCGCATTCGTTCCTTCGCAGCCGATGGCGTACACTGCGCGGCTCGCGGTCAGCATCATCACCAACGTGACACACCAGAACCCGCGACGCACATTATTGTAGAGTGAACAAAAAATTGAGCGTCCCCCTCCCCCAACCCACTCCCCAACGGGAGAGGGAGGTGGATACCCCGCCGCGTTGGGCGGGGAGCACTTATCGATCAGCACGAATCTCCCCCGCGGGGAAACAGAGCAAAGCACATACCAAGCGCAAAGGACTCTGATTGCCCCGCAGATTGCGGTTCACACGTTTTTCACAAAAAAAGTTTTTCGACACCCACGGCGGCGTTGACGGTGCGAGTGAAAAAATTCTCAAAAAAGAAACCTCCGTGGAGCGGGGGCTCCACGGAGGTCCGGGGTGGGACAGGGGCGGATTAGATGTTGGCAGGCGCGGTGGGCAGCGTGAACCCGACGGCTTCCACTTCATCGAAGAGACCGTTGGCGTCGGCGTCGACCAGCGATTGCAAACCATTGGCAATCGGCGTGGCGGGATCGGTATCGACCACACCATCCATATCGGAATCGACCGTGAAGCTGCCCGTGCCGTCATAGGTGCAGGCGTTCGTGACGGCATAGGTCAGGTGTTCATCAACCACCGCATAGACCTTGCTCGCACTGTCGAATTGCACGGATTGATATTGTGCGAAGTCTTGCGTGGTGTGGCTGTTGTTCGGACCGGCCCAGTTACAGATGAAGCCGTCGATACCACCATCCGTCCCATCGACATCCGCACCATATCCGAAGAAGGCCTTACCATCGGGCAACACGGATGAAGTCGAGGCATCCATGCGGACGTTGAACACGCGGGTATTGGCATCGCGTGGACCGGCTTGCCACGAGAAGGCAAAGTTACCAGCCAACGTGGACGGATCGAAATCGGTCGTCAGCACGTTGAAGTTGTTGCCCCAACCGGCCGGCAGACTCGCCGCATCATATTTCAGGCTCGCATCAACAATCCCATCGACCGTGCCATCGGAATCGGTGCCGCAGAATTGACCACTGCGTAATTCCAGATTCATGTCGGTGGCGGAATTGCTGGCATACAAGAGCGATTCGTTGTCGGTCACATCGCCGACCGGGCAATTGCCCGCCGTGGTGGTGTCGCCCACGCGGAAGGTCAGGCGACCTTGATATTCGGCCGACGTCGCGCCCGGAATATGTTTCATGGCCACCACGACATGATGCGCCACACCCATTGGTGAATACGTCAGATCCAGATCATACGACCAGACATCGGTGCCGGTCGCGTCGCTGTGGGTCGCGGTCGCACTCGCAAACGTTGTGTCGGTCACGCCCAGCGCATTCATCTCGACCGTCAGATCCACGGTGCTGTTGTGCGGCGCGGCAATGCCACTCGCATCGGCCGTGCAAATCATACTCGCCAAGCCCATGAGGGCGGCCAGCGAACGTTCCGCGACACCGTCCATGCGGGCATTGAGTTCCGCAGCGGCACAGGCATGACCGTCGGTCGGATTCACACTGGTCCACATGCCGACATCGCCACTGGGCAGTTGGCCATTGTAGCGCGCATCGGTGGACACCGTGTCCGGATGCGCTTGATATTGGACCGTCGGTCCATAGCAATCGGCGTTGCGTTCTTGGGTCAGGAAGAGCGCCGGATCGAAGGTACAATGTCCTGATGTCCCGCCGGTGAGCAGGGCATTGATCTTGTCAACAAACGCCAGATAGCGGCTGCTCACCGAACCCGAACCTTTGCGAATCGACTTGGAGAGCGAGGCCGAGGACTCGCTATCGTCTGATTCGGTCGACAAGGGCGAGGCCACGGCCAAGCCACTCGGAAAATTGCTCGACAGATCGGTCGATGCGGTTTCGGTTTCGCCCGTCGTCGAACTGCTGCTATTGCCCGCCGTACTCCCGACACCCGCCGTTCCGCAGGCCACCATCATCGGCAGCAGTACGACCCCAGCGGTCAGTCGCACCCATTGTCCCACTCCACCCTTCTGCGTTCCTACGTGTTGCTGTTTCGTCTTCATATATCCCCCTTGTTGGTTGTTGTTGTGTACGCCACTGGGGTCATTTTCAGCTTTAAAGGCGATTCAAACAACATTTGTCGCATAACACAGCAACAAACCGTTCTCTTTAGTGTACACTTATGAGCCATACGCCCTCATTTTCAGACGCACCAACACGCCGCATAAATTTGGGGACGTTTCTCAAGCTTATACGATGTTAAAATCGAGGTCCGTGATTCGTGGGTTATGGTTTGGGAGCTTCGAACAATTCAATTTTTTGGAACCTTGGCGCGTCGTAATCGGGTTTTTCGTACTCCTCATCCCAAGCGGTCGTTTCATAATCGTGACTCGTGATCGAGCTCGGAATCACGATGACGATCTCGATCACGATGAGGAACACGATGACGAAAACACCGATCACGACGACAACGATAGAGCCGCGTTAAAAACTCCGACTCACCATCAGCCCCGGCGCTGGACCAATGATTGGTGCGATGAAAAATTTTGTTGCGGCCTTCGCGTGGAAATGTGCGGTGCCCCACCCGATCGCGCTACCGAGCGCCGCACCAAAAATTACATCAGATACGTGATGTACGTTGGCATCGAGCCGCGTGTACGCCACCGCACCAGCGGCGAGATACGCGGGAATTCCCAGGAACGGTCCGTGCCTGGCTTCCAGCACACTCGCCATGGCAAACAGGCGCGCGGCGTGCGCCGACGGAAAACTATATTTGCTGCCGTCGGGGCGATCGCGATTCACGATGAACTTCAATCCACCCGCCATCATTTCGGTTAAGACCAACGCTTCCGAGAGTTCTTCACCGGTCGCGGCCAGCGCGGACTGATGCGCCAACACGCCCACACCAAAAAGTAGCGCCGCCGCGCCATCGACCACGAACGGACCGCCCACAATATCGCCAATACTATCCATCCGACCCAGATGTCGCCCGGCGCGAAACCGACTTTGCAGAGTATCATCGAAGGGTGCCACACACGCGGCCGTAATCGCGCCACCAATCAGAATCACCACGGGCCACGACGCCAACGTGCTGCCTAAATCGCCGGTGCCATGCTGCCAAACGCGCGAAAAAACATTCGACTCTTTGGCGACCGCAGCGGCCTCCGCATATTGCAGCGCCAGCAGCGTGACGCACGCGAGCACAATGTGCCGTCGATTTTTTCGAGAGAGCATGCCGCGGCGTTGTAGTGTGGATGACACGCAGCGCAAGAAAAATCAGGCACACCATTCTTTCAAACGACCGCGCACCAGACCGAGCAACAAATTCGGTCGCCGCTGCACCACGGGAAACGACTCCACCAGTACAATGGTGTCAAAAATGGTGGTCGCATCGATATGGGGAAATTCGTCGTGCATCACGAGACGGACCAGGTCGGGCAACGCCAACGGCACGACGCAATCCGCCCCCGCAGCGCAGCAACGCACCAACACCCGCAACACGCGCTCCATCGGTCGCATCACCCGCCACCAATTTGTGGGCGGAGTCTGCAGCAGTGCCACCACGCGCCCTTGCACCACTGGCCACAGCGAAGGTTGCGCGGGCAGTACGCTCGCAATGACTGCGCTGATGCGCGCCATCGGCAACGCATCGACTGTGCGGGTGTGGTGTTTCCAGCGCGCCCGCACGGCCATGACACACGTGGCAAGCGTCATCGTGGTATCATCCCGCGCGACCGCTTCGGACAACGCACGACTGAGGAACACCGGATCCACCACGCTCTCCGCGGCCCGAAGCTCTTCGTGTACCATCACGCGCGCCACCGCCCGAAGCGTGGTCGCGTGCGACGGCCAGCGTACGCCGTTACTCATGATGGATTGCACCGCGCGCACATCGCACAGCGCCTCGACCACCATCGCGTGAAAACCAAACGTGAGAAAACCGCGGCGCTCGGAATGCGCGTGCAGCGCGGCCCCGCGCACCGCGCGTCGCTGCAGGACCGCCCGATGAATCATCGCGCGATCGGCCTCAGCCAGGCGGGGAAAAATGGTGCGCAATCGCGCCTGCAGTATTTCGGAATAGATCAGAAAGAGTTTGCAGATCCAACGGACCCTCGCCCGTACCTGCGCTTCGTCTTGATGCATGATCGCGAAGGCATGTGTGACAATTTTTCCGACGATCTCTTCACCGAGCGTAGGAAATTCGCCGCTGAGCTGTTCGGTACAACGCCGCATCTTTTGTTTGGCACTCAGGCGGGGCTTTTTCTGCGCGCTCTTCGCAAGTGCTGTCGCGTCCGTATCGACAAAAGAGGACGTCATGGCTGCCGCTGGGCGGGGCGGAATCGCCGCACGGCGGCGAGCGAGCGGATGCCCAGGCGACCCAAGAGTTTGCACCGGTCCAACGGGTTTCATGCTTCTCTTATCGGCAGCGCGTAATAAAAGTTGCTTCAACACGCAACTTTTTTGGCGACGTGCCGATACAGATGGTGAGGAGAGATCATGGTGACACTACGCGCTCCGTTGGTCCGTGCACTGTCTTCCGTGCATTGGCAGAAAACGCACGGCGACGACAATACATCCGCCGCGCAACTGAAAGCCGCGGGCGGCACCGCCTACGCGACCGAATATCTCGCGACCGAAATCGCCAACGCAACCGCCAACAGCGATGAAGCGGTTGCCATCGGCGCCTTCGGCCACGCGCGCAACGCCTTGGAAGCAGGATTGCGCATCATCGCATCGATCAATGCATCCATCGCGCAGGAACAAAAATTTCTCCACATGAAGACGACTTCGACAATCCGCGCGCCGATTTTGATTTGACCGCCCGCGCAAACGAGGCGCGTCGTTACGTGGCGCAGCAACTCCTCGCGCAGGCAGACGCCCTCTTCACGAGCGGTCGCGCGGCAACCGCGCTGGAAATGACATTACTGGCGCGTGAACATTTCATGGCCACGCAAACTCCCGACGGCCTCCGCGCCGCCGACGATTTGTTGCTCGATCAAAGTCTCTATGTGCCCGCCGCGCTCATCGCATCGATTATTCATGCGCGGCCAGCCGGCGCCAACGCAATAGATCTGAGCGATGCCGGTTCACTACCTTCTAATGATACCGGCGCGAACCTGGATGCGTCGCAGAAAGATCTTGTCCAGTGACCGACCGCCATGCTAGCAGGGCCGCCATGTTCCAGCGGATGGTCATTGTATTTTTCGCATGTTTTTGTGCGGCCTGCGCCGGCGATACGGTGGCGTCGGTGAACAAAAATGTGATCACGCGCGCCGATTTTACGGCCGCGTTGCAAATCGCTGCGCAAGACGAAGATCCGATTCGATTGCAAGACCCCACGCACCTCGCCGAATTCAAGCGCGGCGTGCTGAATCAACTCATCGATCAGGAACTCGTGGCGCAAAAGGCGAAGAATGCCGGCGTGACGATCCCGCCCGAGGAATTGAAGGCATATCTTGATGAGCACAAGGGACAATACACCGACGACGCGTTTGCGCAGATGTTGGCCTCGAAAGGGATCGAACGCGACGCGTGGGAAATGGCGCGGACCCGGCAATTGCTTATCGACCGCTACGCCGCACAAACCTTGGGTGCGCAGACCAATGTGAAAGACGCCGAGATCGCGCAATATTATCGCGCGCATCAAAAAGACTTTGTGGAGCCCGAGGCCGTGCATATCCGCCAAATTTTAACAGAGACCGAATCCACCGCGCGCGAGGTACACACGAAAATTGTGAACGGCGGCAACTTCGCCGCGCTCGCCGTCGAATTCTCCATCGCGCCAGAAGCGGCCCAGGGTGGCGATTTAGGCTGGATTGCGCATGGGCAGTTTCCCGCGGTGTTTGAAGAGCACTGTTTCAAATTGCCAATTGGTGCCGTCAGCGATGTCATTCAAAGCCCGTACGGTTTTCACGTCTTTAAAATTTTGGAACGCCGCGGGGCGCGCACGCCACCACTGGCCAGCGTGCGCGAACAAATCCGCGCCCAGTTGCGACAAGATGTCTTGGGCGTGACATATCTGGAGACGATTCGCGAATTGCGCACCACCGCACGGATCAAGATTCAAGACGACGCCGTCGCACGCGTCGCGTTGCCGCAACTCGCCTTGCAACAGCCGTAGATCCATGAAAGGAACAGGTATGCAGCAGCCTCGTCGTTGGATACTTCGCAGTCTCATTCTCGCCACCGCGCTGTGTGTGGGCGCGGGCGCGCAGGCCGGGCAGATCGTGGATCGCGCGGTGGCCGTCGTGAATAACGATGTCGTCACCGAACGCGATCTGCATATGGCGCTCGCCGCCATTGTTCCGCCGGGGCGCGGCATTCCGCCGCTCATCGCACACGAGCTGCGCCAAAAGGCGATCGATCATCTCATCGACGAAAAATTACTCGAGCAGGCGATGCTGCATGGACACGTCGAACTGAGTCCCGAAGAACAGGACAGCGCGTATCAGCATTTTTTGCAGGAGCATCACATGACGGAAGCGCAGCTGCAGTCCGCGCTCACCGCGCACGGCATGACGCTCCCCGGATTCCGCGACCACATGAGCACGCAACTGCGTCAGATGAAATTCGTGCAGAGTGAAGTCGGAAAAAATGTGCGTTTAAGCGATCAGGAGATGCAGGATTTTTATCACCGCAATCAACAGAAATTTGCCGACACCAGCCATGCCGACTTTAACCGCCTCAAACCGCAAATTCAGCAGGCACTCTACCAGGAAAAAATGGCGGGCGCGCTCGAACAATATGTCGGCCGTCTGCGCGCAAAGGCGTATATTGAAGTGATGAAGTAATGCGCATCGGCCTCACCATCGGCGATCCCAAAGGTATTGGTCCGGAAATTTGTGCGGCGGCGTGCGCACATTTTGCGGCGCGCGCGGATGTTGCGCTGACGGTGTTTGGCGAGCGCAACTGCCCTGCCGCAACATGCAGCGACATCACCGCCGGCCAACACAGCGCCGATGCGGTCCGCGCAGCGGTCGAAGCGATTCAATGCGGCGTGATCGACGCCATCGTCACCGCACCCATCAACAAACAGCGTTGGCATCTGGCGGGCATCGATGCCCCAGGCCACACCGAATTTCTCGCTGCGTTGGTCAATCCGCAAGCGCCGCCCGCCACGCGCATGTTGTTCATCGCAGAAAACATGCGCATCGCACTCGTCACCACGCACCTACCACTGCGCAACGTCGCCAATGCCATCACCACAGAGCGATTACACACCACCATCCAACGCACGCACGATTTTTTGCGCACCCACTGCGGCATCGCCAATCCACGACTCGCGTGCCTCGGCCTGAATCCGCACGCGGGCGAAGGCGGGCTCTTGGGCGACGAAGAGCAACGCATCATCATCCCCACACTCAAAACGCTGCGCGCCCGCGGAATCACCATCGACGGCCCCTTCCCGGCGGACACTTTTTTTGTTCACCGCAGTGCACGAACCACACACCACGAACCACACACCACGCCCTTCGACGCCATCATCGCCATGTACCACGACCAAGGCCTGATCCCGATCAAGCAACAATCAAACGGCCTCGCCGTGAATGTCACGATGGGATTGCCGTTCATTCGCACCAGTCCCGGCCACGGCACCGCCGAAGACATCGCCTTCAACAATTGCGCCGATCCGCAACCGCTCATTGCGGCGATTGAGTGTGCGATGGATCTTGTTCGCACAAGAAAACCGTAGCGCCGTCCTTATGTCCCTACGTTCTTATGTCCGAAATATCTGTGACAAATTTGTATTATTTGTCGTATGGATTGGGCATAGGGACATCGGACATAAGGACAAACACATGAATCTCAAATTCGGCACGGACGGTTGGCGCGCGATTGTGGGGAGGGATTTTACACCGGCAAATGTCGACGCGGTCATTCAGGCGTTTGCGGATTTGTATCCGTCGCTGCCCGAAGCCGGACGACCGGTGTGCATCGGATTTGATCGCCGCAATCAATCACCGGAAATGGCACTGCGCGTGGCAACATTGCTCGCCGCCAACGGCATCGAGGCGTGGCTCTCCGCCGATTACTGTCCCACGCCCTGTTTGTCGTGGGAGGTCGTGCAGCGCCGGGCCGCTGCGGGCATCATGATTACCGCGAGTCACAATCCGCCCGAATGGAACGGCATTAAATTCAAGGAAAGTTACGGCGGTGCGGCGTCACCGGAATTCACCGATCCGATCGAGGCACAAATCGTGCGCAACGCTTTGAGTCATCGCGCCCCCCAAGACACGGCTGGCGCGGCGGTGCGGGTGCAGCGATTTATCCCAACGGCCGGGTACGTCGATGCGTTGCGCACATTTGTCGACACGTCGCTCATTGCGTCGAAAAAATTTCGCGTGCTGTTTGAACCAATGTATGGCGCGGGCGCGGGGTATTTGTCGCGCATCGTCGATGGCGTGACGGAAATTCATGGACAGCGCGATCTGTTATTTGGCGGCGTGCATCCGGAACCGATCATTCCCTATTTGGGCGAAGCCATCGCCACCATGCAACGCGGCGGTTTCGATATTTGCGTCGTCACCGACGGCGACGCCGATCGCATTGGCGCCGTCGACGAGCGCGGCACGTTCATCACCTCGCACGAAATTTTTGCGCTCCTGCTCGTGCACGCCGTGCAACACCGCGGTTGGCGCGGCACGGTCGTGAAATCAATTACCACCACGCGCATGATCGATCGCATCTGCACGCATTTCGATTTGCCGCTGCAAGTGACACCGGTCGGCTTCAAACATATCAGTCCCGCGCTGAAGGCGCCGGGCATGCTCATGGGCGGCGAAGAGAGCGGCGGCATCGGCATCCCGCGCCACTTGTGCGAACGCGATGGATTGTTGTCGGCGCTGTTGTTGCTCGAACTCATGGCCGTCGGAAAAAAACCGATCAGCGCCCTCATCGCCGATTTGCAACAACAATTCGGCCCCACCCATTATCGTCGCATCGATTTGAAACTGACGCCCGAACAGATGACCCGCGCGAAACAGCGCCTGCAGGGCGATCTGCCCACACAACTCTGCGGACAAACAGTCGCGCAACTCGATCGCATCGACGGTTTTCATTTCCGACGCACCGACGACAGCTGGTTACTCATTCGTCCATCCGGCACCGAACCACTCCTGCGCACCTACGCCGAAGCCCGCAGTCCCGCAGACGTCGAGTCACTCCTCGCCGAAGCGGCGCGGATTGTGGGCGTGTGAGTCGTGCATCGATGTGATCGGATTTTTCGTAATCGGCATCGTTGATTCGGGCGTCGATTGCGATTTGGATCACGATCAGGATGACGAAAACGCCGATCACATCGACTTACGAGCCACAAATCACGAACCCCAAAAAAAATTAAGCAACTTTTTCTGGGGGCGACCGATACCTACTGCAAGAGGTCCCCGGTCATGTCCGCACATGTTCCCACAACCGCACGATTATTCGGAGTGCCTCCGGCGCAATATCGCACCCCGACTGGCGCAGCGCGGGCGTTAGTGCGCGCGAATCCGGAAGGGTTGGGGGCAGATCTCTGCGCCGTCCAGGCCGCGATGCAGCGGATGACCCGAACACGAGTCGATCCTTTCAATCGACTCCTGGTTGCCCTCGGCAGGCCCCAGTTGCCGGATCACAAAATCATCACCACGCTCCAGGTGAAATGCGCCAACAGCATAGTGAGTATTTCAGAACACGTTTGGCTCCGTATTATCAGGATCGCCGAAAAGAGCGGGCCGACCGACGCGGGTTGGTTCACCACCACGCAACAATTAGTACGCGACGCCGGCGTATGGGATGCAACGCCCAGAACCGCCGAACAACAAACCCTCATGACCATTGTGGAAGAATGCGCCGCTATCGTGGGTCGCGAGATCGATCTCACCCTGCAGGACATTGTCCGCGCGCGCACCGATGCCTTATTCGACGCGCTGCGATATGAGTTGCCCCCGATCAAAGTCGCCATCAGCGCCTTGCAACAGGCCAAATTGGCCATTTTAGCCCAACAATGGTTCACGGCCTTTCGCCATGTGTCTCGCGCATTCTCCCACCTGTATTTCCCTGCGCTGTCGAGTTACGTGGCCACCGCAAAATTACCCGCACTGTTTGCGCCGCATTTGCGTACCGTCTCATGGGAGCAATGGCAGACGTTGGGCACGGAACTCTTTGCCTATGATGTTGCGCCGCATCCGGGCACAGCGTCTGCCGCCGCCGTCTCGCATCACGACAGCACACCACACAGCAATATCGTGGAAAGTTTGCTGACCGCCTGGCAATCCCGCCACGCGCACCCCGCGCCCTCCGCGGCGGAGCTACAACAGTACAAACCAGCAGGGCCGGCGCAGGGGCGCATCTTTGATTTATTTTTCTCGACCTTGGCCTTGGCATTGGAGGGCGATGCCCCGCCAAGCCCCGCCCCCACTTCGCCACTCCTCGCACCCCTCACACTCGATACGATCAGCGATGCGGGGCGCCACGCCCGGGCCGCAATTATTTTGGCCGCGGCCAACAGAAAACTCGGCGCACGGCAAATTCCATCCGCCATTTTTTCATTACGCAACCTGCAACGGATTGCGCGTGCAGATGGCGCCGACAATTTAGCCGACGACATTGAGCGCGTCATGAAGACACTCCGATAAGATGCCCCTCGGGAGTGCACCATCAACACGGTGCGAATTTTCGGATTTTGATTTTCGGATTTTGATTTGGATCACGATCAGGATTGGGATTAGGATGACGAAAACACCAAGGCGGATTTGTTTTCAATGGAGGGGCCATGAAGCGTACCATGTCGAAATTGTCGACTATCATTAAGAAGCGTCGGCGCACCGCAGCACCTTCGAAATTAGCCCCCGTGCATCCCAGCGAGGTATTGCGGGAAGAATTTCTGCGCCCCATGCAGCTCAGTCAAAACCAATTGGGCCGCGATCTCGGCATTTCTCCGCGCCGCATCAACGAAATCTTGCATGGCAAACGGGGCGTCACCGCCGACACCGCGCTGCGCCTCGCCAAATTTTTTGGCAATTCTCCACAATTCTGGATGGGCCTGCAAAGCCACTACGATCTTGACCTCGAACACGATCGACTGGCCGACACACTCAAGACGGATGTCAAAATATTCGACTGGGCGCGTCTGTCACCGGCGTGAATTGGCGGCACGGGTCGAGCAAAAAAACCTGGGCCTTCAGCAGAGAATTGTTGAACATGCTCTAAAGAGTATGCTACTCTCTTTTTATGAGCTTATTACAAATACTGTTACAAAAAAGGGACGACGTACTGCGCATCGCGGCCAAACATGGCGCAGAAAATGTGCGCGTGTTTGGGTCAGTCGCGCGCAACGAAGAGACCGCTGCGAGCGATATTGATTTACTCGTCAATGTGGGGGCACATCCAACGCCATTTTTTCCTGGCGGCATGATTGCTGAACTGGAACAATTTCTTGGTCGACCTGTCGATGTCATCACCGAGCCGGCCCTGCATTGGTTTATTCGCGAACAAGTGTTGAGCGAGGCCAAACCGTTGTGAAGAAGAACACGCTCTATCTCGTGCATATTCAGGAGTGCATCGTTCGTATCGAGCAATACATTGTCGGCGGAAAAAATGATTTTCTCGCGTCGATAAAAACACAAGATGCTGTTTTGCGCAACTTGCACACGCTCGCAGAATCGACGCAGCGGCTCTCCAGCGCGCTTCAGGAAGAATATCCAATGGTTGATTGGTCCGCCATTGCCGGATTTCGCAATGTGATTGTGCATGATTATCTTGGTGTTGATCTGGAACAAATTTGGCGGATCGTTGAGCAGGATCTTCCCTTGTTGAAATTGAATATCGGTCAGATGCTCGCGAAAGATCGGTAAGAATAACGATCACGATCAGGGTTACGACAACGCCGATCACATCGACCCACCGACCCAATCCCCCACTCTCCCCTTGCACTCTCGGGCGCGCAGCGGCATGATGTCGCCCCTACTATGGAACCCAAATACATCGCCGTGCGGGGCGCGCGGGAACACAATTTGCGCTCGATTGATGTCGATATTCCGCGCAATCAACTGGTCGTGATCACCGGATTGTCCGGCTCCGGCAAATCGACGCTCGCCTTCGACACGATTTATGCCGAAGGGCAACGCCGCTACGTCGAATCGCTCTCGGCCTACGCGCGCCAATTTCTGGGGCAGATGCACAAACCCGACGTCGACTCGATCGACGGACTCTCGCCCGCGATTTCCATCGAACAAAAAACCACCAGTCGCAACCCGCGCTCGACTGTCGGCACCATCACGGAAATTTATGATTACCTGCGATTACTGTTTGCGCGCATCGGCAAACCCTTTTGCTATCAGTGTGCTCGGCCGATCGAATCGCAAACGATTTCGCAAATGGTCGATCGGTTGCTCACGCTACCCGACGGTGCGCGCCTCACGATTCTCGCGCCGATCGTACGCGCGCGCAAAGGGGCGCACGTGAAAGAGCTCGATGGTTTGCGCAAAGGCGGATTTGCGCGCGTGCGCATCGATGGGGACGTGCGGGAATTGTCCGATCACATCGCGCTCGAAAAATTAAAAAAACACACCATTGAATTATTTGTTGATCGCCTCGTCATGCGCGCAAATTTGGGAAATCGATTGCCGGATTCGCTGGAGACCGCACTCAAACATGGCAACGGGATTGCGCAAGTCGAAGTGCAAGGTACCGACACGCCGATTCTCATGAGTGAACGCGCGGCCTGCATTCGCTGCGGGATCAGTTATCCGGAACTCACGCCGCAAATGTTTTCGTTCAACAACCCCATCGGCGCGTGCGCGGCGTGCACGGGTTTGGGAACAAAAATGTATTTCGATCCGGGACTCGTGGTGCCGAATCCGCATCTGTCGTTGCGCGAGGGCGCGGTGGCGCCGTGGAATTCCGATACGAATACGTATTACCTGCAGGTGTTTTTCAATCTCGCACAACACTACAATTTTGACACCGCGACACCGTGGATGAAATTGTCCGAGTCGGTGCAACAGATGTTGCTGCACGGTTCCGGCGACGACGAGATTGCGTTCAACATTGAACGCCACGGCAAACGGGAAAAATACAGCACCGTGTTTCGCGGCGTGATTCCGCAGCTGCAGCGCCGTTACGAGGAAACCGATTCCGACTGGATCCGCCAGGATCTCGAACGCTACATGAATATTCGCCCCTGCCCGGACTGCGCGGGCGCGCGGTTGCGGCGCGAAAGTTTGCACATTAAAATTTTCGACACCGCCATCAACACGCTCACCAATCTCTCGATCGATCGCTGCATCGACACCCTCGCCGACTGGACGCTCTCGAAACGCGACACCGCGATTGCCGAACGTCCGTTGCGTGAAGTGCGCGAGCGACTGCGATTTTTGCAAAAAGTCGGACTCGGATATTTAACGCTCGATCGCGCAGCGGGAAGTTTGTCGGGCGGCGAGGCGCAACGCATTCGACTCGCCACGCAAATCGGTTCCGCGCTCACCGGTGTGCTCTACATCCTCGACGAACCCAGCATTGGCCTGCATCAGCGCGACAACGATCGTCTGCTCGAAACGCTGCGTCGCTTGCGCGATCTGGGCAACACGGTGCTCGTGGTCGAACACGACGCCGATACGATCATGGCCGCGGATCACGTGATCGACATGGGACCGGGCGCGGGCGTGCATGGCGGTTACATTGTGGCGCAAGGCACACCGCAAGATATTTTGGATGCACCACAATCGCTCACGGGAAATTATCTGGCCGGAAAAAAATTCATTCCGGTGCCCGCCAACCGCCGCCGCGCCGATGGCCGCCGCTTGGTGCTCAGCGGGGCGCGCACACACAATCTGAAAAACATCACGCTCGAAATACCGCTCGGATTATTTGTGTGCATCACCGGCGTGTCCGGTTCCGGAAAAAGCACACTCATTAACGAAACGCTGTTTCCGGGATTGTGTCAGCAACTCTATCGCAGCAACGTGAGCGCGGCCGCATACGACACACTCGACGGCACGCACCATCTCGACAAAGTGATCAACATCGATCAATCCCCGATCGGCCGCACCCCGCGCAGCAATCCCGCCACCTACACCGGCGTCTTCACCTTCATTCGCGATCTCTTCACGCAATTGCCGGAATCGAAGGCGCGCGGTTACAAGGCCGGCCGATTTTCGTTCAACGTGAAAGGCGGTCGCTGCGAGGCCTGCGAAGGCGACGGGATTTTGCGCATCGAGATGCAATTTCTGCCGGACGTGTTTGTCCCGTGCGAATTGTGCGGCGGCAAACGGTTCAATCGCGAGACGCTGGAAATTCATTACCGTGGGAAAAGTATCGCCGATATTCTGTCGCTCTCGGTGGAAGAAGCGAATCAACTCTTTGCCACGATTCCCGCGATCACCATCAAATTACAAACGCTGCTCGATGTGGGATTAGGTTACATCGAATTGGGTCAGGCGGGCACGACGCTGTCGGGCGGCGAGGCGCAGCGCATCAAACTCGCCCGCGAACTCGCGAAGCGCGCGACCGGGCGGACGTTGTATCTCATGGACGAACCCACCACCGGATTACATTTCGACGATATTCGCCAACTGCTCGTCGTCATCGAACGCCTCGTGAACGCGGGCAACACGATTGTCGTGATCGAACACAATCTGGATGTGATTAAATCGGCGGATCACGTGATCGACTTAGGTCCGGAAGGCGGCGATGCGGGCGGAGAAATCGTGGCGTGCGGCACACCAGAGGAAATTGTGGCCGACCGCAGATCTTTCACTGGTCAACATTTGCGACGCGTGTTACGGGGAAAAACATTGTCGACAACCGCACGTCATTCGAATGCGAATTCGGGGTCTGGATGACGGGAATACGGAGGCCTCACATGCCGCAACATCTGCGTTCATTCTTGCTCATTGCCGCACTCGTCGTTCCCATCAGCACACTCCACGCCGAAGGCAAAGATGGTGGCGTCGATCATTTCGCGCCCGATCAGGTGCGCAATTTTACGCACACCGAGGCCTTCAGCGGCGGCCACACCGCCACCGCAAATATTGTCGCGATGCAACAACACGACAAGGCCGTGCAGCAGGTCTTTAACGTCGCGTTCGACGATTTGCGCGCCGTGGCCGCTTCGCTCTACACGACCGATCCCAACAGCGACATCGCGCGCATCAATCATCGCGCCGCAAATGAACCCGTAAAAGTTTCGCCCACCACGATTCGTCTGCTGCAGCTCGCGCAAAAGGCGCACCACATGACGGGCGGCGCATTCGATGTCGTGATCGCCGGCAGGGGCACCATCAACGATGTGCACATCAATAAAAATGCGCAGACCGTGCAATTTTCCAAACCGATGCAAATTGATTTGGCGTCGGTCACCGACGGATTTCTTGCCGACCAACTCATGGGCTCACTCTGGAACGCGAACATCGACAACGCAATGGTCGAGGTTGGCGGCGTGACGCGCAGCGTGGGCAACGATCTCGTCGGGCCGTGGCACAAAACCATTACCGACATGGCGGGCCGCTACGCCGGGCGCGGCATGTCGATCAGTTTTTCCAACACCGCCGCCGCCACCGTGCTGGGCGGCCACCAGGCGCCAGCGGTTGGTGAACGGAACGATAAAAATCCACGCGCCGTTGCGCCAGCGCTGCGCAGTGCCACCGTCATGGCGCAAGACGCCGCCATGGCCCAAGCCCTCGCCACCGCCGTCTATCATATGAATCCCGAGGAAGGTGTCGCCCTCGGCAATCGCCTCCAAAAAGTGCAGGTCGTCGTCCGCGATGGCGAAGGCACGTTGCATAAATCGAACGGGTTGGAATAAAAAATTGTGCGTATGTGCGTATGTGCCGGAGTGTCGATGTTATTGGATCTGACCAATTTGGAAAAATCACTCGACGCACTCGCAGCGGTGTTGCGGATTGTCGACGCACCCGATCGCATGCAGTCGCTCCCGCAAGATGTGCAAGAAGCTGTACAGGCCGCCGTCGTGCAGGATTTTGAAGTCGCGTACGAACAATGTTGGAAATCGATGAAGCGCTGGCTGGAAATACACGTCGCCCCTGATGCCGCCGACGGCGTGACACGGCGTGAACTCTTTCGTCGCGCCGCCGAGCAACAGCTCATTGTTGATGTTGATCAATGGATGGAATTTCACAAGGCGCGCAACACCACCGCACATACCTACGACCAATCAACTGCCACCGCCGTGGCGCAGGCCGCGCGAAAATTCTTACCACTCGCACACACGTTGGCCGCGGCGTTGGCAACACGCAATGATTGATCTCGCACCAGAACATTTGCAACTCGTGCGCGACATTCTTTCCGCACACGTTCCGCACAGCACCGTGTGGGCGTTTGGCTCACGCGTAACCGGTCGCGCCAAATCCTACTCCGATCTGGATTTGGTCGTGCGCGGTACGACTCCGCTCACCATCAGCCAACTCGGCACTTTGCGCGAGGCGTTCGAAGAATCCACGCTCCCCTTTCGCGTCGATGTCGTCGATTGGCAGAGCATCACGCCAATATTTCAGGGAATCATCGCAAAGAGATATGCCGTGGTGCGTGAATGAAAAATATTGGTAGACAATAGTTCTATTGCTCTGTGGTGTTTTTCTATCATGGCAAAGCAAACCATCTCGGCAACCATAGACACCACGCTTCTGTCGCGGCTGGACGCCGTTGCCGATGAGACCGAGCGCAAGCGATCGTGGTTGATCTGCAAGGCGATCGAGTCGTATCTTGAAGACTTCATGGACGCGCAGCTCGCCAAGCGGCGCTTGCAGGAGCCACGACTTACGCCGCAGCAACTACGAAAGTCGTTGCGTGTATCGCGTTGAACAACATCGACTCACCATCTTGGTCCTGCGCATTCGACACCGCAAAGATGTGTATCGGTGAAATGTCATCGCATGTGATGCATGCTGCAGTGCTGCATTTCGCCCACGACGATGATGTGTGTCACCGCCGGTGCCGCCATCTTCATACGTTGGCGATGACTGGTCGTTCGGCTGCACGCGGACGCGCTTCATAAAACGGTTACTTTGCCGATTCCGTTTTCAGTCGCTCGTGAATCCAGATTTTCAGGAGAGGTTGCCGGGAGACGCCGAGTTTTTCGGCGATGCGATCGACTTGCTCGACAATCCATGCGGGGAGATCGAGATTGATTTTTTTGATGTCTGGTTTGTGTACGACGCCATGCGTGCGCAACTGCTCGCCTAAATCGTTCGATTCCAAATATCGATCCATCTCAGCCGCGGTCTTGAATTTTTTCATGGAAGATTTTTTCTTCATATGTCCTCGCTCGTCGCACAGAAATCAATCGCATGCTTCGTCCCCGACGCGTCCAAATCGCTATGAATACCTTGCCGTTGATCCAACCGACCGTAGCGCTCCGTTTTTCACCTCCGACCGCATGGGCAATATTTTCGATATCCAGGCGGCTGCCGTCCCACATCGCCACCGCATCCGCAAACGCCACACCATGTTTTACTGTATTCTCCCGGCTCTTTTCTTCGTCCCACTCAAAAACCTGTGACATATGTAATCTATACCATTTCAATACTTTTTAGCAATTGAAAATCGGGCGATTTGTGAGTCAAAAATAACTTTATTGTCGACGCAACTTTTTCTGGCGACTGCCGATACATACCTTGCACGCCAATAACGGCGCGGCATAGCAGGGAGGCAGTATGGCTGTGAACGATATCTTCGTCGGTCGTCGGTCGTCGGTCGTCGGTGCAAGACTAGCGCCACAGGCGGCGCAAACGCTTGGTTCGCCGTCGCACGTTGGATTACCGGGAGGATTAAATCGCCTACTCGCCCATCGTGATCGTGTCCATCACCACGCCCTGCTCTGTGGAGATTCCGCCGCAGACGCCGCGCGACACGCGAATCAATTCGGCGACGCGAGTACGATTTGCTTTGTCTCTGACTCAGATAATTTCCGCGCCGCGCTGGAACGTTTCATCGGTGAACCGATTCGCGACATGACGTTCGCAAAACTAGAAACCGGCGGGTGGCGGATTTTGGTGAATGCGAACGAAGTGGTGCCACATATCCCATCAGCCGATATTCGAGCCGATATTCGCCGTTGGATACAAAACCCTACCGCACCATCTGGCGCCACAAAGGCAACATATTTTCACTGCCCAAATTCACTACGTCTTAAATTTAAGCAGTTTGTGCAACTTTTTGGCAACAGACAGTTGACGCATGTTATCTGCGCCTTGATTGCCTGGGGACATGACCAAGCCACCCCGCTAAATGAAGATACGTTGCGACTCGCGTTTCAAAAATCGATCAGAGGTCCCTCTGAAAAATCCGGGGTTTTTTTTCGTCATCCGGACTATCAGACGGAGCCACTAGAACAATGGGTGACCCACACTGGTTTCAGCAAGGAAAAGAGTCTGACCTATCTCATATGGCTCGCCGTGCAGGCCGCGACCGAGCAGGGGTTGCTGGCGTAGCGTGATAAGGGCGTTGACATGATAGCTATAACATAGCTATCATACAGCTACCATGCGATTTGAGCGAGATCCCGATCTTCTCTCCTGGTTTGCCGCGTTAGCTCTGTCCAAGCGGTTATTCCAATGGGACCGTGGGAATACGAGCAAACACCGCAAACACAACGTAACACCCGCCGAGATCGAGGAATTATTTTTCAACCCGTTTGTCTTGGGCGGTCGCATTGTTGAGCCATACCATCCAGAAAGTCGCTGGGTACTTTTCGGGCAAACCCTCAAGGGGCGAAATCTCACACTGATTTTCACTGTACGAGACGAATTGATTCGACCGATCTCATGTCGCGCCATGCGCAAAGAGGAGAAAAAATTGTATGAAGAAAATATCGACTAAAAAAAATCAACTGACGGAGTTTCACCGCCGAGATCTCGGGAAAGATGTGCGCCGCAGCCGCAGTGCGGTGCGCGTAACACTGCGCAGCCGTCCGACATCCATTGCTCTGCCAGAACCATTAATTGCGAAATTAAAAAAGAAGGCCGAGAAGCGCGGCATTGGCTATCAGACCATGCTCAAAATTATCTTGGTCGAGCAGGTCGACGGATATTAGTTGCAGTGCGAACCAGCCACTTACCGCTGAAATTCTTCCACGGCTTTGGCGTGATCGGCGTAGGTTTCGCTGAAGACGTGGGTACCGTTGTTTTTGGAGACGAAAAATAAATAGGGCACATTGGCGGGATTGACGGCGGCGACCAGACACGCGCGCCCCGGATTCGCAATCGGGCCCGGCGGCAAACCGGGATGCACATACGTATTGTACGGATGCGGATTTTCCAGATCCGATTTGTGAATCACACCGGAATAATTCGTGAGCCCATACACCACCGTCGGGTCGGTTTCGAGCTTCATCCCTTTTTGCAATCGATTATGAAACACCGCGCTCACCAACGCGCGCTCAGCCGCGGCACCCGTTTCCTTTTCAATGATCGAGGCGAGCGTGGTCACTTGCAACATATTCCAACCCAACGCCGCGGCGCGCGCCTGAATCTCGGCATCGTACTGATGACGAAACGCGCTGACGAGGCGATCCACAATTTCACCGGCATTGTGCGGCCGCGTAATATGATACGTGTCGGGAAATAAAAATCCCTCGAGCGACGGCGCCGCCACGCCCAGCGCCTTGAGTCGCGCGGGATCGCGACACGCGATCAGGAAATCATCGGCAAAACTCGGGGTGGTCACAAACGGTTGCTTCGCCAAATATTCCGCCATCTGCCGCATGTTCCACCCTTCAATCAATCGAATCTCAAACGTGCGAAATTCACCGCGCACCATTTTTTGATACACCGCGCGCGGACTCATACCGTCGGCAAACACGTATTCACCGGCCTTCAGCGCGTGATCCGCTCCGTGATTCATGCGCACGTAGAGTCGGAACACAATCGGCAGCGGAATCACATGCGCCTGCCAGAGTTGATACCCGATATGCGCGACGGAACTGCCCGGCTCGATCATGACAATCGATTCCGGATGATGCGCCGGCTTTTGCAAATAAATTTCCAGCGCGATGAACGGCGAGAGCGCGAGCAGAATCAACACGACGACAAAAATAAATAATCGACGCAGCCATTTCATTTCGGCTCCTTCAATGACTCGAGATAACTTTGCAAAATCATGACGGCGGCGAGTTGATCGATTTTTTCTTTGCGTTTTTTGCGCGTGGTGCCGAGGAATCGCAACACATCGTCGGCGTCGTGCGTGGTCATACTTTCATCCCACGTGACGACTTCCACCGGCACACCGCGCGCGTTGCAGTAGCCGCGCAACGCTTCGCAGAAATCGAGCATTTTCTGGGCCTGAATGCCGATTTCGCCCGTTTCCGTGCGCAGAGGAATTCCCACGACGAGCGTACCGACGCCGAAATCCTGCACGAAGCAGACAATCGATTCGAGATCTTGCTCGAGGCGGTTGCGCTCCAGCGTTTCCACCGGTTGCACCAACCACCCGAGTGGATCCGTCATCGCCACGCCAATGCGCTTCTCGCCCACGTCCAACGCCATAGTTCGCATACACGTCTTCTAGAGGGTTCAGGGTGGAGGGTCAAGGGTTCAGGGACAACGTGCACGCGTGTCTTGCATTTCCGCAACGATGTCGCTAATGCACGCGGATGCTCACCACCGCCCCCACCGCCGAATCGGCATTTGGCCGTTTAGTGGCGATAATCGCCCGTTTGCGTCTCCCCGACGGATGTCCGTGGGACCGTGAACAAACGCCACAATCTGCCGCACCGTATCTATTAGAAGAGGCGTTCGAGGCCGCCGAGGCGATTGACTCCGGCGACACGACCGCGCTCTGCGAAGAATTGGGCGATGTCTTGTTGCAGGTCGTCTTTCAAACGCAAATGATCGCGGATACGAGTCGTGATTTTTCCATCGTCGATGTGGCGAATCGCGTGGCCGACAAAATGATTCATCGACATCCGCATATTTTCGCCGACGCGTCGGCCAAGGACAGCGCCGAAGTTTTAGCCAATTGGGAAAAAATTAAGGCGAAAGAAAAACCCCACCGCGCGTCAATGCTCGACGGGATTCCGAAGGGATTACCCGCGCTGTTGCGCGCACTGCGTCTTGGGCAAAAAGCGAGTCGTGTAAATTTTGATTGGCCCAACCTGGACGGCGTGCAGGCGAAGGTCGACGAAGAATTGCGCGAGTTCGCGCAGGCCCGCGCCAGCGGCGACACGGCGGCCATCGATCATGAATTCGGGGATTTGTTGTTTTCGCTGGTGCAAGTCGCGCGCACCCTCGAACTCGATCCGGAAGGTTGCCTGCGCCGCGCGAGCGATCGCTTCACCACGCGCTTTCAATGGATGGAATCGCAATTGCGCCGCACCGAGAAAAATATTTCCGACGTCACCGCGGAACACTGGGAGCAGTTATGGCAGCAAGCAAAAAAAGCCACGCGCTGATTTTGTCGCTCTTCGTCATGCCCGGCGCGGGCCATTGGCACCTGGGTTTGCGGAACATCGGCAGTCTGATCGCTGCGGTCTCGACACTCTGTTTTCTCTATCCACTCTGGCGCTTCACCGGCCGCATGCGCACGCTGATTGAAACCGTCACGAACGATCCACTCGCGCCCACATTTTCTTTTCGTGAATTATTGGAGCGCGTTTGGCAGAGCGAATCGCCACTCATCATCGGCGGGATGATATTGCTCGTGGTGATTTGGATCGGTGCGGCGCTGGATATTTGGCGCAGAGGAGTGGGGTCAGCGGGTCATCAGACATGATAGCGCTCACTCCAAACGCTGATGGATGGGCGCTGGTTGGTGCGGTGACTGATTTTGCGGTCGGGAGCGCGTGCGTCTTGCGCTGCAACAATTTGCGCATCGCGCTCTTTCGCACCGCGAGTGGTTGGTATGCAATTAAAGATAGTTGCCCGCACGCCGGCGAACCACTCTCGCGCGGTTCCGTGCAGGATGACATCGTCACCTGCCCCGGCCACAACTGGCGATTTGCACTCGCCAACGGTCAGTGCGTCCGCGGCCACGACGAACAGCACGCGCGCACCTATGCAGTCGAAATTCGCGGCGAGGAAATTTTTGTGAAGGTATGATTTTTTTTGCATCGTTCAATCTTGGATTGCGCATCGACATAATACACGGCATCGCCCCATTGCATAGCTGCGGCAAAATCGAAAATCGCGCCGACTTCGAGTGCTGATCCGCGCGCGATTGTGAAGATCGTGCTGCTCGGTTCTTAATCCAAATTTCATCATCATAATTTCCTTATCGATTTTCGATCCAGAGTGCGATGCCGATCACGTACACGACGACGAGTACGACGTGGACTGCTCAATTTGGCGGAAGGCAATGGCCGCCGCGTGTGATGTGCTCGTGGCGTTTGCGTTGGTGCCGTTCCTCGTGATCGAGCCGATTCAGTGCGACTTGCGCGCTTCGGCGGCGATGATTATGAAATTGACCGCATCTGAAAGCGAGGCGGCATTTTCGTTGTCGTGTACGTGATCGTTGTCGGTATCGGTATCGATTGAGTACGATTGGGATTAAAGATTTATGAGGAAGATTTTTTCCACATCCGATTAATAAACTACTCACTCATCCGTCTACCCACTGACAGACGAATGCACGCACGAAATTGGGAGCCAGCATGGCCGATGCGGCGACACAACGAGTCTGGATTGAAGCAGCGCTCGCGCGCTATGAACGACCACTCGTGGCGTATGCACGCAGTCTCACCGGCGATCTGCAACGCGCACGCGACATAGTGCAGGAAACGTTTCTGCGCCTCTGGCAACAAGACGCATCCGCGATTGTACTCGCCGAATGGCTCTTTACCGTCTGTCGTCATCTCGCCATCGATAGTTGGCGAAAGGAGCGCCGTATGACCATTGTCGCACCAGAAAAAATGGTCGCGCATCCCGCAGACACCGCACCACCCGATCAGCAGCTGCTCGCCAACGCTGATCAAAAAAGGCTTGGCGGACTGCTCGCAACACTCACCACTGCACAACAGGAAGTCGTGCGACTGAAATTTCAACAGGAACTCAGTTACAAAGAAATCGCGCACGTCATGGAATTGAGCGTGTCACATGTTGGTGTTTTGTTGCATCAGGCCATGCAGCGTTTGCGCGCGGCGTGGAAAAACGAAGGGAGTCTCCAATGAATATCACACCCGATGATCCGCGCCTCACCGCGTATGCCGTAAACGAGCTCTCCCCGGAGGAGCGCGCCGTGGTTGACGCCGCGCTGCGCGATGATGTGCACGCACACACCGAGATCGAAAAAATCCGCGCCCTCGGTGCTGACTTGCGCACACTGTTTCAACACGAATTATCCGACACACTCTTACCAGAACAACGCGCGCGCATTGCGCAACACACGATCGTGCGCTCGCACCGGCGCTGGATCATGGGCGGCGGCATTGCCACGGCGGCCGCGGCCCTGCTGGCGAGCGTGATCGTGTGGAAATTTTCGTCCGATGCGCCGCGCGTCGAAGAGATCGTTGAAAATAAATTCGACGTCGCGGTGATTGATGAACCCGCGCCGGCTCTCGCTCCGCCGGACGCGATGTCGCCACCGAAAGGCCTGATGCACAAAGAATCCTACGGCAGCGGCAACGCTGGCGTGCAACCGATGGCGAATGTTGGGCGTGCGATGAAACGACCCTTGCGCGGACTCGACGACGACAATGAAATGATCGCATCGGCAGTGCCGCCGTCGCCTGGCGCCATGAACACTGAAGCGTATCGTCATCAAACCGAAAATGAATTTCTGGCAGTTGCGCAACATCCGCTCTCGACGTTTTCGATCGACGTCGATACCGCGTCGTATGCAAATGTGCGCCGCTTTCTGGTGCGCGATTCGCACCTCCCGCCACCCGACGCCGTACGCGTGGAAGAGATGATCAATTATTTTCCATATCGCGACGCCCCACCGACCGACGGCAAACCATTTGCGGTCAAGGTCGAGGCGGGCAGTGCCCCGTGGGCGCCCACGCATCGACTGGTGCGGATCAATTTGAAAGGGAAAGAAATTGCCGCGGCGACGCGCCCGGCCAGCAATCTGGTTTTTCTGATCGATGTCTCCGGTTCGATGGATGAACCCGACAAATTGCCGCTGTTGCAACGCGCGATGAAACTGCTCGTGCAACAATCGCGACCGCAAGATCGCATTGCGATGGTCGTGTACGCCGGAACATCAGGACTGGTGCTGCCGTCCACTCCGGGCAACGAACAGACCAAAATTCTCGATGCGCTGCATCGCTTGCAGGCGGGCGGTTCCACCAATGGTGGTGAAGGCATTACGCTCGCGTACAAAACGGCGCGCGCGAATTTTATGGCGGGCGGTATCAATCGCGTCGTACTCGCGACCGATGGTGATTTTAATGTGGGCGTGACGAACGACGGCGATCTTACGCGCCTCATCGAGCGCGAAGCCAAGTCGGGCGTGTATTTAAGCGTGCTCGGCTTCGGCACCGGCAATGTGAAGGACGCCACGATGGAACAACTCGCCGACAAAGGCAACGGTAACTACGCCTACATCGACGCGCTGAGCGAAGCGCGCAAAGTGCTCGTGAAAGAGATGGGCGGCACGCTGCAAACAATTGCGAAGGATGTGAAAATTCAGGTCGAGTTTAATCCGCACAAAGTCGCGGCGTATCGACTCATCGGTTATGAAAATCGGTTGTTGCACGATGAAGATTTCAACAACGACAAAAAAGACGCGGGAGAAATCGGCGCGGGACACACGGTGACCGCACTCTACGATGTCGTTCCCGTCGGCGTGGCACAAGAGTTGGCGGGCGTTGATCCACTCAAATATCAAAAAGTCGAATCGCGTCCAACACCAAACCCTGCGACCGCGAGCAACGAATTACTCACGGTGAAATTGCGCTACAAGGCGCCCGACGGCGACACGAGCCAACTCCTGAGCGTGCCCGTGACCGACGATGGAAAAAATTTCGCCGATCGATCCGACGATTTTCGTTTCGCCGCCGCCGTCGCCGGATTCGGCATGCGCCTCCAACAATCGGCGTTCGCCACGCACTGGGATTTCGCGCAGATTAAAACACTCGCCGCGCAAAGTCTCGGCAATGATCCCGACGGGTATCGCAAAGAATTCCTCGACCTCGTCGACCGCGCCCGCGTGCTCACGCAGGAATGATGGACGAACGCAAAAACTTGCAATCGCCACCCGCTCCGGTTAGCAGCTGCACGTTGTTCAATTTTTGTTTCGGAAACAAATGCTGCGCCCGCTCGCATTTGTGATATTCGCTACCGCGCACCATGCCTCCGCTAACGCTACGGCGTGCTTGCTTGCTTCCATCGTCTAACGGTTAGGACGGAGCCCTCTCAAGGCTCAAATACGGGTTCGATTCCCGTTGGAAGCGCAGGAAATTTCGACCGTAAATTTTTGCCCATCTATTCCTTGGGCTCTACTTCATTCAACCCCAGGGAAAAATCGATACTGGTATTGACCAACAGACTGCCGGACTCGCAGGTTTGGACAATGTCGGAGGCACTTAAGCCAACGCTGTACAGATCGGCCAGGCTGAGCGTGGTGACGCAGTCGGTACATTGACTCTGCACAAAATCGTAATACGCATTGGTGACATATGTGTTGGGGTCCATCGTGGCGTACGCATGATAGAGATGCACTTGCGGGCCCTTATTGCCGGAAATGGTATTGCCGCTTAATGTGAGGCCTGAACAGACATCCCACACAAAAATACCCTGCCCCATCGTGCTAAAATTACCCAACGTAAAGTCGATCGAACCGGTAATCGTGCTGTTGCTAATCGTTACAGCGCCGCCATCCCCCTTGACCAGAATACCGGTGGCCAGGTTGTCTCGCACCGTCGTTTGGTCGATCGTAATGGTCGAACCGCCATGTTTTGCGTTGTCGATGTAGATGCCGGCACCGTAGCCGTAAGAAATATCTTTTCCGGTGTTCTGGATGACGCTGTCATCCACTTTCACCGTCGAGGCGTACGCAATCATCTGCGCAAACGTATTGCCATCGAGCGTGGTGTTGGCCACCTCGGAGGCGGCGGCCTTGTAAAAATACAGACCCGGACCTTCGACGCCGTTGATGGTCAGGGCACTCGCAGAAAGCGTCGCGCCTGATTGCGTGGCCACCCCCACGGCCACAGTCAGCTGGCGCCCGAGCGCGGTCTTCCGCACGACCGCCGCATCTTCAAAGTGCAATGCGGTACCGGTGCCATCGGCCAGCACACCAATTTCATGATTGTTTTCGATGAGCGTGCCGATGAATTTAAGGTCGCCACCCTTGATGACCTCGGCCCCGCGGCCATAACCACCGTCCGTACTCGACACCATGTCATGGATGTGGCCTCCGCAAAACGTGGCCTGCGCATCCGACACACACACCCCCAACGGCGTATGATTGCCGATATCCACATTGATACCGGTGTAGACCGCGCCATTCGTCACCTGGAGGGCCGCCAAGCCACACGCGTCCGCACTGACATACGCCGCATCGGCACCGGCGTGGTCGGAGGAAGAGACGTTCAGCGTGACCGCATTCTCCAAAGATTTAATGGCCACGTTCGTCATGCTGGCCGTTGCGTTTTTTCCCTGCATGTGAAAACCACCCAACAAGGCCACGGTGTCCATGCTCACGTGACCGGATTCGATCTGCAGCGCCGCATGCTGCGCATCACCCTTCAGCTTCACACCTTTGATAACAACCTGATTCTCCGCATTGGTCAGGTTCACGTGGAGCACGGCCCCATCCGAATCGGATTTGCGCTGAATGATGGTATCAAACGTTGGCTGACTCGTCAGTTCCAGTGCGCGGCATTCAGATGTACTGAGTCCGCGCAAAATATTTTTCGGCAGCAGACTGACACTGGCGGCGCTGGTGGCGGATTCGATGGTCACTGGGAAGGTAATGTCTGAACTGATTTCATACGTGCCGGAGGGGAGCTGGATCACCGGATTTTCCACGGCTTGTGCTTGCGTCAAGGCGTCAGTCAGCGTGCAACTTGCTCCATCCGCGCAGGCCGCCACCGAGACAATGGTTTCTGCGACGGTTGCAGACGTGGTGTTGCCACACGCGCATTGAAAAATCGAGAGTAGACCCAACAGGACGAAAGTAAGAAAGTGCATTGCGCTGCTTCCTAAGGGAACGGGGGTCACGATGTCAACTAACGTCGCCGTAATCCGAGCAGATTTTTGCGCACAGTTCTGTTAAGAAGATGCACATGCGTTGGCGCGGGGTTTTCATCATCGCGGTATTGAGTTGGTTCGTCGTCGCGATTCCACACCCTGTGACCGCGCGCCCAGATTTCGAGCGGCGTTCCGGGTGGCATGAGGGACCGTTTGTTTTGCTGGGCGCGTGCGTGCTCAACACCGACAAGGATCGCAATTTACTCACCGGCGAAAAATTTGGAGAGGACTACACGATCGGCGGCAGCGGCATTTTTGGTTGGAATATTACCGACGCCATCGCATCCGAATTACAGGTGCGCGCCGCACGCGTCGCCGCGATCTTCGACGGACAAGATCTCACCCAATGGACCGTGGCCGGGAATCTGAACGCGCGCTATTCGTTTCTTCTGCCCGCCCTGATGCAACCCAAAGTCGCGTGGTTGCCCTACATCAAATCCGGTTTCGCCTTTTTCGCCTCGGCGGTGCGCGGTGGCAGCCGCAACGAATCCAAAGTCGCCACGTACGGCACCGGATTCGACGCCGGCGTCGGCCTGGAATTGTTGATCGGCCACCCCGCCCTCATGATCGATTTGGGAGTGCAGGAAGACATCATTTTTCTCGAAGGCAAAAAATCCGGCCCCATCACGGTCACCGCCAGCGGCGTCGATCCCCAACTCGGCGCGTCGCTGTCGATCGGATTTCATTGGTGAGACGCATAACTTTGGGGACGTTTCTCAAAGTTATGCGACGACAAGAAAATCGACTCCCAAAGAACGCATCGATACTGTAAAAGCGCCGCATGAAAAAAACCCTTTCGACCTGCACCGCACTGGTGCTCATCGACATTCAGCAAGGTTTTTTGGAATCGCTGTGGGGCGTGCGCAATAATCCGCAGGCGGAAGAGCAGATGGCGGCGCTGCTCACAGCCTGGCGCAACGCAAAGCAACCGATAATTCACGTGCAGCATCTGTCGCAGCACACGGAATCGCCGCTCCATCCCTCACGACTCGGTTGTTTGTTTCAAGAATTTGCTGCGCCACGCGCCGGAGAAATGATCATTCAAAAGCAGGTGAACAGCGCGTTTATTGGAACACAACTCCAAAATTATTTATCGCAACAACAGATCGGCCGCATCGTGCTCATTGGACTCACCACTGATCATTGCGTCGCGACCACCGCGCGCATGGCGGGAAATTTTGGTATCGAAACCGACGTCATCGCCGATGCCACCGCAACCTTCGACCGCACGGGTCCGCAGGGCGAGTACTACACCGCACAGACGATGCATGACACCGCGCTCGCCAGTCTGCATCGAGAATTTGCAACGGTCACAACGACGGCGGAAATTCTTACGATGCTCATCCGATGATCCTTCGCATAACGTTGAGAAACGTCCCCAAAGTTATGCGCTGTGGCACAGACGCCATTTTCGCTTTTTCATTCTTCCGTTTAATGTTAGCTGCGCTGCATGAAAATTCTTGGACTTTTTTTGGTGGAAGTCGTGCAGCTCGTGAGTGTCATTTTACAATATTACACGTGGATCATTCTCGCGTCGGTCATGATCTCGTGGGTAAGTCCCGATCCCTACAATCCGATCGTGCGATTTTTGCGCCAGATCACCGAGCCGGTTTTTTATCAGGTACGACGGCTCATGCCCGCAGCGCTCTTGCGTACCGGTATCGATTTTTCTCCGATGGTCGTACTTTTATTAATCATGCTATTTCGCAACGTTGTCTTGCGAGTGCTCATGGAAGTTGGGCTCGAATTTCATCACAGCGGCCTGCCAGGATGAATGCTCCCCGCCCCAAGGGGCGGGGGATCCGCCTCCCTCTCCCTTTGGGGAGAGGGTTGGGTGAGGGGGACGCTCAATTTCTTTCGGTTCCACCTCAAAAAACTTGCCACTGCGCCGGGCTTCCCGCTACAATGGGGTCTTGAGTCATCAGACTTTTATGGGGCATGGAGTCGCCGTGGTTGAAAAAATCGATCGACCAAAACCGCCCGAACCCTGGACCGTGAAGGCCACCGCCGCCACGAAGGACGACCAGCAGGGCGGCGCGCAGCAGCAGTCTTCGAACGAACCCGACGACGAGTTCACGCTGCCGGGCACCGTGGACAGTTGGAATAAATTTCACGCCACGCAGGAATCGCGTTTCCTCATGCAAATCGATCGCGCGCAAGTGCGACACCTCTGGTTTCTGAAGGCCTCCATGAAACGCCAACTCGCGTTGGTCGAGTGCGACATGGAAATGTTAGACGGCAAATTGTATCGCGGCGTGCAATATTTATTGCCGCGCCTGGAGGATTTTTTTCAATTTAAAGGATACGCGGTCGGTCAGGAAATCGCGGTGTCGAGCGTCATGCACACACCGATCGCCGAGGTGAGTGTGCCGAGCGCACGAGCGCGGTCCGTCACGCCAACACCACAGCGCAGCCCGGTCGCCCCGCCGCCTGCAAAGTTGCAGTGGTGGCAACTCTGGAATCCGCACACGCAGCAACTGCGACCCCAAACGATTTTATTGTACGCGGTTTTTTTACTGACGCTCATTGTGGTGATCATGCTCACGGTCTAAATTATGCGCTTCGAACCGAAACAATTTGGCCGTTTTTTTCTGCTCGAGAAACTCGCAGTCGGCGGCATGGCCGAAATTTACAAGGCCAAAACCTACGGCGCGGAAGGTTTTGAAAAACTGCTCGCGATCAAACGCATTCTGCCACACTGCTCCGCCGACAAAGAATTTATCACGATGCTCATCGACGAGGCGAAACTCTCGGTGTTGCTCTCGCACGCCAACATTGTGCAGGTCTACGATCTGGGCAAAGTCGGTGAGGATTATTTCATTTCGATGGAATACATCAACGGGGTCAACCTGCGCGACATTTTGTATCGCTGTCGCGAACAGGAACGCCTACTCCCACCGGAGCTGGCGGTCTTCATCTGCAGCGAAGTGTGCAAAGGTCTCGACTACGCGCATCGCAAAACCGATCACAATGGCAAGCCGCTGGGCATCGTACATCGCGATATCAGCCCGCAAAATATCCTGATCTCGTTCGAAGGCGAGGTGAAGATCGTCGACTTCGGTATCGCCAAGGCCGCGATGAATATTTCACACACGATGGCGGGAATTCTCAAAGGCAAGATCGCGTATATGTCGCCGGAACAGGCCTTGGGCAAGGCGATTGACTACCGCACCGATTTATTTTCGATCGGAATTATTTTGTTCGAATGTCTCACCGGAAAAAAACTCTTCACGGGCGAGAGTCAGTTCGAGGTCTTGAAAAAAATTCGCACGACCAAAGTCTCGCTGGAAAATCTACCGACCGACCTGCCGCTGCCGTTGCGTAAAATTCTCATGACCGCGCTCGGCTATTATCCCAAAGACCGCTATCCCAACGCGGGCGACATGCAGAGCGAGCTCACGCGGTTTCTCTATTCCACGTTTGTCGATTTCACGCCGCAACGCTTGGCCGCGCTGAGTCGCGAATTATTTTCCGACGAGTTGGTGCGCCAGCAACAGCAGGCCATTGCGAAATTTCAACGCGAGCAACAAACCGGTTCCGTGCACGCCGCCGACATTGAGCAAGAAGATATTGTCCAGCGCCCGGAAATCGCCGACACCTCGCCTCCGACCGATCCGTCACATCCGACCGCACCGCAAGAGAGCGCGCCTGGCGCCATTCCGCTGCCGCCGGAGCGCGCATGGGATACCCACGACGCCGTGCCGCATCGCGTGCGCAATCGACTCTACGGCGTGGTCGGGAGTTTGTTGCTCCTCGCGGGTGCGGGCCTTTCGTATTGGCAATGGATTCATCCACGATTTTTTCCGGACACGACGCCCACAGAATTCGCCACCGTGCAGATCACGTCGCAACCCGCAGAGGCCGACATTCAACTCGACGGAAAAATCACCAACAAAAAAACACCGGCGACCTTCGATCATCTCACACTCGACCACGCGCACACGATCACGCTCGCAAAAACCGGATACCTGAATTTTGAGCAACACGTCACACCGACGTCCACCACACCGATTCACGTGGAAGTCACGCTGCGCGCGGCCAAGGGCACGTTGATTATTACGTCGACACCGCCCGGCGCCGCGATTCGATTGAACGGACAACTCCTGCCGCAACAAACACCCGCGACACTGACCGACATCGCTATCGATACTCCGTTACACATTGTGTTACACAAAGATCAGTATCGCGATCGCGACGAAACAATCACACTCGCGGATCTGAATCCGAAGGCGATCGAGACAACACTCGAACCCATTCCAGGTGCGGTGCCCGCCAACGAGCTACCCGCGCCGATTGGCAAGTCAGTGCCCACGACACCACGCGTAATGAGTGCGCCGACTTCGACGGAACCGATCCCCGAAACTCCGCCCGCACCAATTGCAACACCGACGCCGCCGCCACAAAAAATCACGCCGGTTGCACCGCACAAAACAGCAACGCCGGTCGAACCGCACGTGACGAAAAAAGAAAAACCCGCGACCGAAGAAAGACCAAAAACGCCCAAGGCGTATATTCAACACGGCACACCACCGGAAACCGAGAGTGGTGAAGGCACGGTCATCATCACCAGTCGACCCCGCGGCGCGACGGTGATTCTGAACGGACAAACGCTGGGGCGCACGCCCCTCACGGTGCGCGGCGTGAAGAGCGGGCATGCGCATGCGCTGCAACTCGAAATGAAGGGCTACGCCACGTGGCACCAGTCGGTACAAGTGGAAGCGGGCAAGGAGCGCGCAGTCAGCGCCCCGTTGCAGAAAAATGACTAAGGAAGAGGATGCAACCTATGACGACGATGCCGCCCGAACCGAATACGCAGATTTTGAAAACCGCCGACGAAGGCACCGAGGCGATTACGCTGCGCAAATGTCAGTTGCAGGTGATCAGCGGCAACGACAAAGGCAAGCAGTGCACGCTGCAAAAAAACCTGACACAATTGGGTAAACGCGAAACGAGCGATTTCGTACTCACCGATAAAACGGTGTCTCGCGACCATTTGGCGATCGAATACACCGCCGACAGTTTTTTGCTCAAAGATCTCGGCAGCACGAACGGCACCTATTTGAACGGCAATCGCGTGAAGGAGGCCTATCTCGCGCCGGGCGATGTGATTAAACTCGGCAACACGCAAATCGAATTTCGCGCCTTCGATGAGAAAGTCAAAATCGCCCCGTCGACCAATCAGCACTTCGGATTACTCGTCGGCACCAGTCTCAAGATGCGACAAATTTTCGGAATCCTCGAACGCATTTCGCCAACCAACGCGTCGGTGATTGTGGAAGGTGAAACCGGAACGGGAAAAGATTTAGTCGCGCGGTCGGTACATGAACTCAGCGCGCGGCGCAGCAAACCCTTTGTGGTCTTCGATTGCAGCGCGGTCGCCGCGAATCTCATCGAGTCGGAATTATTCGGTCACGAAAAAGGCGCGTTCACCGGCGCCGTGAAATCGCGACGTGGCGCGTTCGAAGAGGCGAGCGGCGGCACGATCTTCATCGATGAAATCGGCGAACTCACTACCGAGCTGCAACCGAAATTATTGCGCGCGCTCGAGCAACGCCAAATCAAACGCGTGGGCGGCAACGACACGATCAACATCGACGTGCGCGTGATCTGCGCGACGAATCGCAATCTCAAAACGGAAGTGCAGGAAGGTCGTTTCCGCGAAGACCTCTATTATCGTCTTTCTGTGGTGAAAATCATCATTCCACCGCTGCGCGAACGCCCCGAAGATATTCCGCCGCTCGTGGAAAAATTATTACGCGAGGGAAAATTCAATCGTCAACCCGACGGACAATTGCACGTGACGCGCGTGGAAGACGACGCACTGAAAGTGTTGCAGCGCTATCAATGGCCGGGCAACGTGCGCGAGTTGGTCAACACGCTGGAGCGCGCCTGTTCGTTTGTGGAAGACCACGCGATTTCGCGCGGCCATCTCGATTACGTTTTTTCGCAGATGGAACACGACGACGAAGGCACCGAACGCATGGTGGTCGACAACAGTCTGCCGTTCAAAGAGGCGAAGCAAAAAGTCCTGGAGGTCTTCGAGAAGGATTATTTGCAGGATCTCTTGGTGCGCAATCACCACAACCTCTCGGCCGCCGCCCGCGAGGCCGGCATCGACCGCAAACACGTGCGCAATCTGCTCAAGAAGTACGGGATTAAATCGAAGGATGATTGAGCGGGAGCGTCCTGACGTCCCTACGTCCCTACGTCCTTACTCCAGAATAAATCCGCCGCCTTCCGCTAAAAGACATAAGGACATAAGGACGTAGGGACGTAGGGACGTAAGAACATAGGGACAACACTCACCGCGCCGGTTGATTGCGGCTGTCCATCTGGCGTTTCAACGCAATGACGAGCGAGCGGGCGCGGTTGGACCAGAGGTTGCGGCCGCTGGGGTCGAGGATGATGGCCTGGCGAAAATCCTCGGCGGCGCGGCGGAAATTGCGATTGCGCAGAAAAATTTCGCCGCGATTCACAAACGACGCGACATCTTTGGTGTTGATCTGCAGCGCGCGGGAATATTCCATGATCGCGTCGACCGGGCGATTGCGTTTATGATGGATCGCGCCCATCACGGCGTGAAAATAGGCGTTGCGATGATCGAGCACGATGAGCGCCTGATAAATATCTTCGGCTTCCACCACCCGCCCATGTTTGAATTTCACGTACCCGGTTTCGGCGAGTGTGAGCATATGATCGCGCGTGAGTCCGCGCAATTCGGCGAGACTGATCTTGTCCTCGAAAAAACGTTGCAGAATTTCCACCAGACGGCGACGCCGCGCCGGGCTTGGATCGGCGATGTGCGACGACGTTTTGGCAATTGGCTCGGCCATAAATATTAGCTCACCGCAATGCGACGAATGAGTTCACCCTTGGTGCGATTGTATTCCTCGATCTGACTCTTCGCCGTACTCAAAATGGAATCGATGCCCTGCGCCGTGCGCTGCATCATACTCATCATTTGATTCATGTCGTTCGACATCTGACCAATTTGTAGTTTCTTCATTTCAAACGCGCCCGCGTTGCTCGCATCAACGGCGCTGATTGATTTGGCCACATCGGATTGTTCCTGACTCACGTGCATCACGCGCTGACCGAGTTGGCTAAACAGCACACCTTGCTCGGAGCTTTGCACCTTGGCCAAGGCGAGCAACACAAACTCCGGCTGAATTTGTCCGGCGCGCATCGCGGCCACGATTTTCTGGAATTCTTCGCGCAGTTCGCTGCGTTTGCTCTCCATTTGCAATCGCAGTTGCGTGGTGAAGACCTGATCTTGAATGTAGTTGGCAAAATCGTCGTATTGTTGTGCGTGATCGCCCACCATTTGCAACGTTTCGTTCCCCATTTTTTCGACATCTTGTTGGGCTTGCACGTTCGGATCAACCTCCGGGTCGAGATTTTTGGCGGCGCGACCGTGCTTCAACATGGAAAACAGCAAACGCCCATCGGCGTCGTCGAGGCGATGGGCGGCGTTCACGGGCGGCAGATCGCGTTTCCAATCGGGCGGGGGAATACTCGCGGCGTCGGCCTTGATTTGCGTATTTTGAAAGAGGGCCTGATCGAGCAACAAAAAACGATGCTTCAAATATTCTTCGATGTCGGCGCGTGTCACACCCGACGGCAGCGCGCGCATGATTTCAGCGATGTCGCCTTGCTGCAGCGCTTGCGCAATTTCCGGATGATCGAGTTGCGTGCGAATATCGCCGGACATGCCGCGGCGGATTTGATCAACGGCCATCGGAAGATTTTCCCTTCGCGGATTTTTTTGCGTTGTATGTGTTCTTCACTTGCGTCACGCGCACCTGCAACATTTTTTGCGCCTTCAACCACGGCGCTTTGTCGTCGGCGGGAATTTTTTGCGCACGTTGCAAATCGGCTGAAGCCTCGCGCCACCACCCGTGTTGCACATAGATCATGCCGCGATTCACCAAACTCACACCATCGGCGGGGTTTTGGGTGATCGCCTCGGAATATTGCGCGAGCGATTCGCCGAACCGTTTTTGGCGCTGATACACCAGACCCAACATCGAATGCGCGTAACTGTTGTTCCAATTCAGCATGGTGAGGACTTTGAAAAATCGTTCCGCGTCTTCCAGGCGACCGGCCTGCAATTGCATATACCCGAATTCGGCGATGCGTTGCAGCGTGTCGGGCGTGAGATTCAGAATTTCAGACCAGGAAATATCGCCTTTCAGAAAATCGACGATGCGATTCGCGCCCTCTTCCAGCACGACCGGCGGGACGGCCTTGAATTCCGATTCGAGATGACGGAAAAAATCGGCGACCTGTTGTTCAGATTCGGGACTCAACGGCGGTTGGATTTTTTTGTCGCTCATAGGGTGCGTGAGAATTTCGCCAGTAATAAGCATAACATTCTCTCCCCCATGCGGCGACAAAAATTCTTACGCCCTCCACACCGAGACCATTTGCAGTTCGCGGCCGCGCGCGTCGAGCAGGCTTTTCACCATGCCGGTCATCATTTCCGAGACCTGACCAAATTCTTCCAACATCTGACCAATGAGTTTTTGCGAGGTGGCCAGCACGCCCTGATCGGCCTGCGTGGTCTGTTGCAATTTCATATATTCGGTTTCGACCTCACGATTAGTTTCATCGTACGACGGTTGCTCCACCAGTTTCTGCGTGAGTTCGCGCGACTTGGTCTGCAACTCGATCATCTTTTTCCCGAGCTGCACGTTTTGCATCGCCTTATCTTGGTTCACGATCGTGCCGATGAAGCGCATGAATTGATACATAGCGTCCATGTCGCCCGACATCGCCTGTTGCGCGAGATAGAAAAACATCATCATCATTCGTTGCGCCTGCGCCTGTTGCTTGCCGGCGGCGTCCAGGCCCGACAGTTGTTGATCCTGCATATATTGCGACATCATGATTTGCGTGGGATCGACGGACGGAAATCCATCGAACGCACCAGCCGCGCGCGGTTGACCAAACGGTCCCGTGCCGGTTCCAGTTCCCGTGCCACCAGCGCCGCCCGCCGTCGCAGCCTTTGGTTGCGCGCCGGGCTTGTTGCCTGGAGCGAGTGGTTTGGCGGCTTTGCCACCGGCTGACGCAGGCTTGGCCGGCTCCGGCAAAATTTGTTCGGCGGTTTGGATCTGGGCTTCCAGCTCGGTTTTAGCGGTTTCGAGGGCACTACCTTTGCTTGCCTTATCCTCAGCCAATTTGACAGCTTCCTTCGCGCGATTGGCGAGCGCGGTCAGCACGGCATCGGTTTGCGCCAATGCTTTTTCCATCGCGACCTTGGTCTTGTCTAATTCATTAATCTGATTTTGGAATTTTCGGCCCGCTTGCGTGTTTGGTCCGGCGGCCGCCAATTTCGCCCGTAACGTCTTCAGTTGGCCTTCAACGCGATCGATGTTGCTCTGCAATTCACCACGCGCCTTACCAATTTTTCCAAGTTGATCGGTGAGCTTTTTTACTTCGGCCTCGAGCTTGGCCGGATCGGTTGGCACCGAACCCGTGGATTTGCCGGCCTCTTTCATAAGTCGTTCGATATCCCACGACGCCGTGCTGCTCGCCGCGCCAGTCAGATTAATCAAATCCGCCAGCGTAGCATCGCCCATCAAAATTTCAGCGTTCGAGACTTTGTTGAGCTCGTTTGCATCGAGGGCTCCGCTACTATTATTGTCGACTGGCGACGCGTAGCTCCCACCATTAAATCGAATTTCCATTTTCCTATCCTCCACTCTCGTTAAACGAACGTCCTGTTAATATTCTCGGCGCCGCGGCCCCCTCATGTTGCCTCGCGCCCCACGATTCTTCTGCCTTCTCCTTGAGCAAGGTGTGTGCCAACAAATTTGGCGTGAAAGTGGGTTTTAGCGGGGTTTCGGCGGGATGCGGGAGCGGAGCGAGGAGCAAAGGCCCCAAGCGGCGGGAAGTTTTTTTCGTCTCTTTCCTATCCCCTATTCCCTATTTCCTAACTCCTACTTCAGCAGCGTCTCAAACAGGGGCACCGTGAGCAGCGCCTTCTCTTGGGGGTTTTCCAGAAACGGCGCGACATCTGTGATGATCTGGTCCCAATCGACGGCATGAACCTTCGCGAGGACATGGGTTTTCCACGCGGACGCCGGCCACGGTGTAGTGGCCAGTTGTTGGAGCGCAGCGTCTAAGTGAACGAGATTGGGTTCCACCGGGGGGCGCTGGGCCCGATACCAGAACAAATCATAGAAGTCCCTTCCTTTGGTGTAGTTTCTGGCGCACAGGGCGCAAATTTTTCCCGCCATCAGGGAGGGCAGGTCATGGTGCTGGAGAGCGATTAAAAAATATTTGTTCACGACGGTCGTGACCAGCTGCGCACCCCGCGGTGGGTTGGTATCGACTTCGATTTTGACAGAAATATTCTGTTCCTGACGGCCCGCCACACCAATTTCTTTGAGCAATCCGGCAATCTTCACCCATCCGGTGTGAACGGTTTTTTCCGCGTTCAAAACGATTGATACGTTAAACCCGGCAAACGTCAGATCCCGCTTGAGCTTGCCCAACCATTTTTTGAGATGATAGCGGGTGGGATGCTCTACGGAGAAATCGAGATCCTCGGAAAACCGCGGCAGCCCAAACAGAAATCGCAACGCCGTCCCTCCAAGAAACGACAGCGCGGTAAACGCCTCGCTTTCATGCAGCGAACGCAACACACAGGCCTGCAGATATTCTCTCAGCACATTCAAACGATCGGCCGGGTTGGCCCTCTGCCGGGCGAGCGCCACCGCTTGTTCTTTCATACCGGCTCTCCTGTTCCTTCTTGCACCACCAGGTCGCACACCCGCGCCACGGCACGCGTCAAGCGTGGTGAACGCCACTTTTTGACATACGTTTTCAGCCGTTTCACATCGAGGGTCTCCAGATTTTGAAATCGCATCTCCGCCAGGCGCGAGGCCGTCCATTCACCAGAATGCAAATGGAAATAGTCGAGCATCGCCTTTTCCGGCGCCGCGATCCACACCGACGCTCCATCAATGGTGTGGGCACTGTGGCCCCAAAACAGCTCTTGTTTGATGTTTGAATAAGTAAACGTGCCCAACGGATTGCGAAAGGTCCGCGGCACCCGCGGGGTGACACTCGTACACACCACGGTCTTTTCAGGAATAAGCCCATAAAACGACAGGGCCCAGGCCCCACTCAGATACGACGGCCGATACAGATCATTCGCTAATGACAACACGGCGAGCGGGGTTTTTCGATACGGGCTGGCGACTGTATAGAACCCACGGCGCAGCCGGACCAGAAATCCCGACCTGACCCATTGCGACAACTGGGTCAGGAGCTGCCGTTTCGGTTCGTGCGATACTTGCACGAGTAATGGCACATCAAAACAATTCAGCGCACCAACTTGCGCAAGCATGTCTCTATATTTCATATCCGTAATTGTATATATTTTATGATCTTTGTAAATAGATTAGTATCTCGGCAGCCACGGCACCGCCGCTGGCAAGCTTCCGGGGGCGACATCGGGCGGGGCGTTGTCGTCACCACCTTCCAGCAGGCGCACGGTGCGGCGGATCTGTTGCTGGCTGTCGGCGAAGAGATGCTGCATGGCGGGCAGCATGAGCGTGATCATAAAAAAGAGGAGCAGCACTCCGATGTACCCTTTCAAGGTGAATCCCAGCTCCCACACATTGATCTGCGGCGCGACGCGATTGGCCACACCCAAAATAATATCGGCGACGAGCACCGTAATGATGACCGGCGCGGCGAGCGTGACCGAGAGCGACAACAACTGACCCGTCGTGCGAATCAGCAGATCGGCGAGCGGCAACCAGCCGGGCGCGATCGACGGAAACTGCAAGACCGGCATGGTTTGGAAACTGTGGAAGAGCGTTTCGAAAAATAACCGATGCGCGCCCAGGCTCACGTAGATCACAATCGAAAATTGAAACAGAAATTGGCTGACCAGCGAACCTTGCGAACCGAGTTGCGGAATCAACACGCGCGCAATCGACATGCCGCGCTGATTGTCGACCATGTCGCCCGCCGCCTCGAAGGCGTGAAAGACGAGCGACGCGACGAAACCAATCACCACGCCGATCATCGCCTCTTTCAAAAACAACAGCGAGAGCAACACCCAATTATCGACAATGCTCGGCCGCACGGTCGGCAGCAGATGCGGCACGGCGAACAACATGAGCAACACGGAAATCCCGATGCGCAAGGTGCCTGGCACCGGTTTGCCGAAGAGAAACGGCGCGGTGGAAACGATCGCCAAGAGACGAATCCAGACCAACATGGCGAAGATGAAGACGAACTGAAAATCGAGATTCACTCCGGCGTGGGCAAGAAAATCCGGCATAAGATTCACGCGGCATTAATGGAGTGCGATGGGAAAGCGCGTCAGCAGATCGTGCGCAAACTGCACCATGTCTTGCAACATTTGCGGACCCACAATCGCCAACATGAGCGCCATCGCCACCAGTTTCGGCACAAAGGTCAGCGTCTGTTCCTGAATCTGCGTGGTCGCCTGCAAAATACTGATGAACAAACCAACCACCAGTGCAATCAGGACTGGCGGGGCCGACAGCACCAGCACGTGAATCAGCGCCTGCTTCGCAATGACAATAAAAAAATCGGCGTTATGCATACCCTTGAATCAATCCTTCCGCGATCACGTGCCAGCCATTCACCAACACAAAGAGTAACAATTTAAACGGCAGCGAAATCGTGATGGGCGAGATTTGAAACATGCCAAGCGACAATAAAATATTCGCGACCACGAGATCGACTACGAGAAACGGCAGAAAAATTACGAAACCGATTTGAAAGGCTTCAGTCAATTCGCTGATCGCAAACGCGGGCACGAGATTCAAAAAATCCTGTTCGGTAATTTTGGCGCGCACTTCGGGATCTTGCTGCATGCGACGCGCAAGACGGAAAAATAATTCGCGATCGTCGGCGTGGGCGTGTTTCAGCAAAAAGGCCCGAAACGGCTCTTTTCCGGCCTCTACGGCCTGTCCCAGCAATTTCACCGTGGCCTGCGAGAGCATCGGTTGATTGGTGCCCGTGTTAATCGCGCCACTCGCCGCGTTGTAGACCTGATACCCAACCGGCACCATGATGTAGAGCGAGAGAATCATGGCCATGCCGGTAATCACGGTGTTGGGCGGAATTTGTTGCGTACCGATCGCGTTGCGAATGAGGGCCAACACCACGGCGATCTTTACAAACGACGTCCCCATCATGACCAGAAACGGCGCCATCGCGAGCGCGGCCAAGACCAACATGAGCACCAGCGGCTGCGACACACCCGGCGCGCCCGCCGCC
>OBEQ010343339.1_pt1 | contig 51375 bp, 49 predicted proteins | sample 1670901 | NCBI WGS metagenome assembly OBEQ01 (sample SAMEA104232315, study PRJEB22302) | groundwater metagenome | biome: forest; feature: aquifer; material: groundwater | place: USA | collected 2011-08-07 | depth 5.4 m
AGACAGATGGAGGGATATTGATGCCGGAAAAAGAGCGGGGGTCCGGACCATTTTTATAGACTACGGTTATGCGGAAGAATTGCGAGAAAAACCGGATTACCGTGTTTCTTCCCTTTTGGAAGCTGCTAAGTTGATTCTAGCAATTTGATCGTTATTTAGAAAAAGGAGATAAAAATGAGTTTAAAAAGCTACAAAAACCTCAAAGTAAAAATATTTGCCGACGGGGCCGACTTGAAGGGTATGACGGAAATGGCCTCAAAGCCTTGGATTCAGGGGCTAACTACCAACCCCACACTGATGCGAAAGGTCGGCATCACGGACTACGAAAATTTTGCGAAATCCGTGTTAAAGGAAATCAAAGACCTGCCCATTTCCTTCGAGGTTTTCTCTGACGAATTTCCGGAGATGGAAAGGCAAGCTTTAAAGATTGCCGGGTGGAGCAACAATGTCTATGTGAAGATTCCCGTTACCAATACAAAACAAGAATTTTCAGGGGATTTAATCCACAAACTAAGTCATCAGGGGGTCAAGGTCAACGTTACGGCCGTCATGGCCCCCGAAGACTTGGGTCCGGTCTGTGGAGCCCTCAAAGGGGGAGCCCCCAGTTATGTTTCCGTCTTTGCAGGCCGGATTGCGGATGCAGGCATCGACCCCCTGCCCATCATGAGGGAGGCGGTGGCCCTTGCCGGAAGGATGGAAGGCTGTGAGGTGATATGGGCCAGCCCCCGTGAAGTCCTGAATATCGTACAGGCCGATACCATTGGATGTCACATCATCACCGTCACTAATGACCTTCTAAAAAAGATTGATACCCTGGGAAAAGGACTGAAGGAGTTTTCACTCGATACGGTTAAAATGTTTTTCAACGACGCCTCGGCAGCAGGTTACACTCTCTAAACCACTCATGAATAACTCCTATATCCAATTGGCGGAGAAATTTCTTTCTCTGGAGAGGGAAAATCATCTTTTTGATATCAGAATAAAAGGCCACCCCTTTTGGGAATACATGCGCTACTCCATCTTTGAGGAAATCAATCGCGCGAAAAGTCAGGTCAAGTTTCCGGTAAAAAAGAGAGTTTATCTCAAAAAATTATACGAGCTGGCTCTCTATTTTGTTTACCGTTTCATGCGCCTTGTCCGAAAACGAAAAGAATTTGACCTTTTGTTGCTAACGCACACCAGAACCGCATGGATCGACGGCAAAAATGTCTACTTCCATGTGTATCCTATTGCAAAGGCTTTAAGCCCTTCCTATAAAGTCATGATCGCGCATCGGCATGAATTTCCAATTTGCAAATCGGATTACCCCTGCCCCGTATTGACCACCCGCCCCATTTTCCTTTTTAGCCGATTAAAATCACTTTTCATCAGGTTCACCGGCGAAGACCGGTCGACCTTCACCCGTTTGAGTGCATTGATCAATAAAACATTCGGCACCCAAATCGACATTCATTCTCTGGCTAAGTCCGGTTATGTTATGAGTTTGGCCTGTTACAGAGAATTCCTGGCTTTTTTCAAAACCTACAAACCGTCCATCATTATCTATTGCGATAGCGGTGAGATGAAACCCATTCTTGAAGCCGCACATCAGGTCGGCATCAAAGCGGTCGATTATCAACACGGAATCATTTCACCTGTCAGCCTGTTGTATCGTTATCCGGAAAACTTTTCCTTAAGCAAGGTCAAAGAGACAAACGCCGATTATGTTTTTACCTTCGGTGATTATTGGCATCCCTTTTTCAGAACCCCGAGCCAACCGATCAGTGTGGGATTCCCCTATTTCGATCTTTGCAAAGAAAAACCAGATTCCCCACCGCGAGACGAAAAGAGCATTCTTATCACCTCCGTCATGTCATCGAGAAAACCATTGTCTCAATTGGCTGTGGATCTTGCTACCCTGTTGCCTGACTACACCATCTATTTTAAACGGAGGCCTGAAGAGCATGATTCGTTGGAGTCGATTTATCCCGCCGACTTCAGCAAAAAAAACAATCTTGTCATTATCGAAGGCAGCCAGGACTCCCTCTATGACTATTTTGCGAGGTGCCAATACCTTGTCAGCACAAACTCGATGACCCTTTATGAAGGCAGGGCCTGCGGCCTCATTACATTTGTATTAAAAACCGGATGGTATGATGAGGTCAAAGAGTTCTATGAGCAAAAATATGCCTCACTTGTCTCCTCGGCCAAAGATATTGTCGCATCAATCAACAACCGTAAGGAGCCCCTTTCTTTTCTTCCGGAAGATCATTTATTCAAGAAGAATTCCCTTCGTCATATTGAGTCGTTTCTGAATAGTCTGCTCAAAAAAGACAATAACAACAGGACCTATCTCCGATAACCATGAAGATCTCGATTCCTCAGATCAAGTCCGATCAGGTCAACAGACCGTCCCTCTGGGGAACTTGTGGGGGGCTTTCGTTGCCCCTGCAACTCTTCGTCTGGAAATCTCCCCATCATCGTTTGGGAATCATTCAAATGGTTAGGCAGTTTGCGATAGCATTGCCCCCTGGGTCGCGCGTTCTGGATATCGGGGCCGGGGCCGCCCCCTACCGCGAACTTTTCTCGCACTGTTGCTATCAAACATCCGATCTGTTGCCTGGAAATAACACGGTGGATTACATCTGTCCGATCGACAACTTTCCACTACCAAACCAATCCTTGGATGCCATCCTCTGCACAGAAGTACTGGAACATGTGCCCGATCCCTTGGCGGCCTTAAAAGAAATGAGGAGACTTCTGGTTCCAGGAGGTTATCTTTGTCTGACAGTTCCTTTCCTTTTGGGAATCCATGAAAAGCGGGACTATTATCGTTTTACAAAAGATTGTCTTGAAAATATCCTGGATCAGACCGGTTACCGGATCCTGGTTTTGACTCCTCGTCTAGGACTTCCGATGACGCTGTGGTCTCATCTTTGGTTATTTAGTCTTTGGGTCGCAAGACCGGACAAGCCCGTTTCGTTTGCTCGGCGTGGATTCCATCTTTTGGTGGGAACTGCTTTTCTCCTGGTTTCAGCACTGAGTTTTTTCCCCCTCTGGCTGATTGACCGTTTGGACCGCAAGCAGGACTGTACCATCGGATATGCCCTGTTGGCCCAGCGTCCCGAAGAAAGGGCGTCAAATGAATAAGTATCTCATTGTCAGTCCCTACCCACCCCCTTTTTTGGGAGGACATCTTGTTTACATGTCTGCCATTGTGGAGAATTGTCGTGAGAATTTTGATATACTGACCAACCGACTCCCTGCAAGACAGAGTGAGGTCATCAGCAAAAAGGACCGGCCCCTCCGCAAGCGGTGGATCCGATCCATGTTCAAACAACCAACCCTGCTGGATCATTTCATCACCTACCCCTACATCCTGTTTTGGATATTGTTTAAAAGGATAACTCACAACTATCAGGCTATTATCGTAAATTGGGGAGTTGCTCCGAACAGCCTTGTCCACTTTCTTGGCAAAATGATAGGCACCCCCACCATTGGCCTTCTCCATGCGGACGAAATCACGGTCGCCTTAAAAAGCAAAGGAATCAAGGGGGCCGTCAAACGTCTCCTTATGAAACGCGGTCTCAAACGAGCCGATGGGCTCATCGCAAGTTGCCACTTTATCAGGGACAGGATGGTGGAGCTGGGTGTTGACCCATCGATCATCGATGTCATCCCGACATGTTACAACCCCAGAAATATCAATGAGTCACGGATCCGTCGAAAACAAGGTCATCGTATCATCAGTGTAGGGACTATGGTCGAACGGAAGGGCTTTCACCTGCTTATTGATGCCGTCAAGGTCTTGAAAGACGAGTTTCCGGATATAAAATTGAGCCTCGTGGGTGAAGGACCCTTTATGCCCGTTATCAAGGAGCGGATTCAAAGGTACAACCTCGAAAGTCATGTCACTTTGCATGGAAATGTTTTTGAAGAGGCATTATCCACGCTGTTTGCCGACAGTAATCTGTTTGTTTTGGCGAATCATATGCTGGATGATGGGAATACGGAAGGAGGTTCTCTGGTTGTTTGTGATGCCAGCAGTCATGGCCTGCCGGTGATTGCCGGTAGCGGCGGGGGCCTGGCGACAACTATTTCAGACGGGGTAACAGGCTTTATTGTCAATTCGAGAGATATCGTTCAGTTAACCAGCAAAATACGACATATTTTCCTTCATCCCGATCTGGCGGACAAGATGGGCCAAGCTGGAAAAGAAAAAATTGAAAGGGACCACAACCCAAAAAAAATTGGGCAATTGTTTGGAGAATCTATCAATCGTTTAGTCAGGAAATTGCCTCCGTCCGACAAACAGGTAGCCATTAATAGCGGTTTTTACTGACAAATCGAGTATGCAAATACCTTTTAGCAAACCGTATATTACAGGAAGAGAAGCCCTCTATATTCAAAAGTCACTTGAATCCGGTACTCATAAGGGAAACGGACCGTTTGGCCAGAGATGTGTCGAGTTGTTGTGTGAAAAGTATGGAGTCAAGCATGTTTTTTTAACACCTTCCTGTACTGCCGCGCTAGAGATGGCTTCCATCGTCTGTAATCTTGAGCCAGGCGATGAAGTTATCCTGCCCTCTTACACATTTAGTTCAACGGCCAATGCGATCATTTTACAAAGAGCAAAACCTGTCTTCTGTGAAATCCACCCGAAGACCATGAACATAGATGCTTCCCGTGTAGAGTCTCTTATTACGGAAAGTACAAAAATGATCATTCCTATTGATTATGCCGGTATTCCCTGCGAGATCGATCAGCTGATGGATATAGCCAAAAAGCATGGGCTGAAGGTTGTCCTTGATGCTGCGCAATCCCTGCATTCCTTTTTTAAGGGGAGGCCCGTAGGCACTCATACGGACATGACAGCCTTTAGTTTTCATGAGACAAAAAATTTCTCCTGTGGTGAGGGGGGCGCGCTTTTTATCAAAACAGACGATCTTGCGGAAAGAGCCAAGTTTATTCAGGAAAAGGGAACGGATCGATCCCTTGTTGCAACGGGAGTTAGGAAAAAGTACGGTTGGGTTGACAAGGGGTCTAGTTTTCTCCTGTCTGATATTCAGGCGGCCGTACTTCTGGCACAGTTGGAAAATATCGAATATATCGTTGAAAAAAGGGGTGAGATCATCAAAGCTTATCGTGAGTTAATGTCCCCCTATGAAAAGTCCGGCTTATTGTCTATCTCTTATGCCCCTGCCCACACTCAGCACAATAATCACGCCTTTTTTATCATTTTCGATCTTGAGATCCATAAGGAACAATTTATCAGTCGCTTGTTAGAAAAAAATATCCATGCCTACATTGGTTTCGCTCCACTTCACTCTTCTGTTATGGGAAAGAAACTAGGTTACCAACCTGAAGATCTCCCGTTAACACAAGACTTCTCGTGTCGAATTGTCCGATTGCCTTTGTATACCTCTCTCAGTGGAGGGGATCTGGACTACTGTATCTCCTCCATGACTGAAGTTTTACAATCAATTCATGACTTATGAACGGAGAATCCATATGTACCCATCTGTCCCAACAATGAAAGGCGTTATCCTGGCCGGAGGAAAGGGACTCAGGCTTTATCCTTTAACCAAGGTCATCAACAAGCATCTCCTCCCTGTGGGCAGAGAACCCATGATTCTGAACCCCATTAGAAAACTGCTCGAGGCCGGGATCAAAGATATCCTGGTCATTACAAGCACCGAACACATGGGGGATATCGTGAATCTTCTAGGTTCGGGAAACGAGTACGGGGCCAATTTCACCTACAAAGTCCAGGGGTCGGCCCTGGGGATAGCCGACGCCCTTGGTCTAGCGGAAAATTTTGCTAATCATGAAAAAATAGTTGTTATTCTGGGAGATAATATTACTCCGGGATCCATAGCACCTTACGTGCAATCCTTCCGTGATCAAAAGGAAGGAGCCAAAATCCTGCTTAAAAAAGTGAGGGAGGCCACCCGGTTTGGCATCGCCACGGTTAATGAAGGTCAAGTTTTAGAAATTGAGGAAAAACCTCAAAAACCAAAATCGAATCTTGCCGTCATTGGATATTACATGTACGACTCCGGTGTCTTTGACATCATTAGGAGTCTAAAACCATCCGGCAGAGGAGAATACGAAATCACCGACGTCAATAATGCCTACATTCGGAGGGGCACCCTGACCTGCAACATTTTGGAGGGAGACTGGACAGATGCCGGTACCTTCGCTTCCTTGGCCCTTGCCAATGACATGTTGCTCCGGGGCCATGTGAGCCCTGAAGGGGCAAACGTATCCAGAGAACAATTGGAAGACATGATTCAGTACGAAGAAAAAAAGCTGAAAGAATTAAAAAAGCACCTCGAAGATTGATATGGTTAACGAACTCCTCCGCTTGATAGAAAAAAACCGCCCCCTCGATGAAGAAGTAGGGTTTTTGGCGGGACAGTTGGCAGATATCATCAAAGGAAAAGAAAAAAATTCGGATGTGACTGCCATCCTGTCCTGGTTGGAGGAAAAAAGAAAAAGTTATCGTGTTGGGATTGAAGAAATTGGAATCAACCAACTGGAAAAATGGAATCGAGATCCTCAAAGCGGCAATATCTATCACGAGTCAGGAAAGTTTTATTCTATTATCGGGGTCAAGGTGACAGGAGCCACCGATCGGGAGGTTGTTTCGTGGACCCAGCCGGTAATCAAACAAGATGAATGCGGCATCTTGGGTATACTAACCAAAAAAATCGACGGGGTAAGACATTATTTGTTGCAGGCAAAATTTGAGCCTGGTAACAAACCTATTCTACAACTCTCCCCTACCCTACAGGCCACTACCAGCAATTTGGCGCAGACTCATCAGGGCAAAAAACCCTTGCTGGCTGAATATTTTGAAAATCCGAAAAAAGCTAGGGTGCTAATTTCAGTAGAATCTGTCGAGGATGGCGGGCGACTTTTTATGAAAACAAACAGGAATATGATCATTGAAGTTAAAGAAGACGAGGAAATCGATGTTCCTGACAATTTTATCTGGGTAAACCTCTATCAGTTGAAAAAATTGTTAAAAGAGGACTTGGCCGTCAATTCTCTGACGAGAAATATCCTCGGAAGCATCTAGATGGGGAGGAAACTCAATGTCGGAGTTATGGGTTGTGCCAATGTTGCCAAAAAATATGGTATCAGGGCCTTTCAATCTTTGGAGGCCGTTGAAAAAATATTCATCGCCAGTCGGGATAAAGCTAAAAGCAAAGCCATCGCAGAAACCTTTAATATCCAATCCAAGGATTCCTACGAGGACCTGGTCAATGCACCGGACATTGACGCCATCTACATCCCGCTGCCCGTTGGTTTACATGAAGAGTGGGTTCTAAAAGCAGCTTTTGCAAAAAAACATATCCTGTGTGAAAAATCACTCTCTCACAGCCTTGCATCCGTGAAAAGGATTCTCAAGGCTTGCCAGCAAAATGGTGTCGTTCTCTTCGAAAACTTCATGTGCAACTACCACCCTCAACACGAAAAAGTATTGACTCTTATTCACAAAGGAAAATTGGGCGATCTTTTTGTATTTCAGGGATATTTTGGTTTTCCTCAGATCCGCAAGGATGACATCCGGTATAATAAAAAACTGGGCGGAGGGAGTCTGAATGATGTCGGTGCTTATCCGGTATTCATGGCCCGTAAAATTTTTGGGGATGAGCCTACCTCCGTCACCTGTCGACTGATCCATGATCCTGATTCCGGTGTTGATATCAAGGGCACCGCCACCCTTGAGTTTCCCGGGAATAAAATTGCTTTTGTTGCCTTTGGATTCGGGAACGTTTACCAGAATGACTACTCTTTATGGGGTAGTCGCGGATTTGTCAGAGTCGATAGAGCCTATAGCATCCCTCCCGACATGAAGCCTGTTGTAGAGTTATATACGAATGAGAATCTGCATGGTTCACGGGAGAGGGTAGAGGTTCCTTCCGCCAATCATTTTGAATTGATTTTTAATGATTTTTGCGAGGTAATACGGAACGACGATAATGAAAAAAGGCTGACAAAGTATGAACAAATCCTCAATCAGGCCGTCGCTCTCGAAGCCATGAGAATGTCCGATCAAGAGAAACAAAAAGTTCAAACGGGATCCGTACATTAAAATGTATAAAAAAATACTCGTAACCGGAGGAAGTGGGTTCATTGGTAGCAATTTTATCCGCTACTTTATCAAAAAACATCCCGGGATTACCATCATCAACCTGGATTGTCTTACGTACAATAGGGCAAATGACAATCTGCGTGCTGTGGAGCAGAACCCCTCTTATCAATTTGTAAAAGGAGACATCTGTGATGTCCCTCTTGTAAACGAATGGATGAATCAGGTCGATGCGGTCATTAATTTTGCAGCAGAGAGCCATGTCGACAGGTCCATTGTTGATTCCACTCCCTTTGTCCGGTCCAACATCCTGGGGACACAGGTTCTCCTTGATGCCGCTTTAAAAAACCATGTCCAAAGATTCTATCAGATATCCACGGATGAAGTATTCGGTTCTTTAGGAACCAAGGGTTACTTCACCGAAAAATCAACTTACAATCCACAGAGCCCCTATTCAGCAAGCAAAGCGGCAGCAGACCACCTGGTAAGGGCCTATCACAATACGCATAAACTCCCTGTCCTTATTTCGAACTGCTCCAATAATTACGGCCCTTATCAGTATCCCGAAAAGGTGATTCCATTGTTCATGACTCATCTTATCCGTGGCAAAAAGGTACCCCTCTACGGTAAAGGCGAAAATGTCAGGGACTGGCTACACGTCAGTGACCACTGTGAAGCTATTGATCTCATCCTCCATAAAGGAAAAACGGGGGAAACTTATTGCATCGGCGGCGGCTGCGAGATACGAAATATCGATCTGACGAGGCTCATCCTCAGCGAGATGGGTTTTGGAGAAGAAATGATTGAGCACGTCCCTGATCGAAAAGGGCATGATCTCAGATATGCGATTGATTTCTCAAAAATTAAAACGGAATTGGGATGGCAGCCTCGGTGGTCTTTTGGAGAGGGCCTTCGAGAAACGGTACAATGGTACCTGTCAAATGAAGCTTGGTGGAAAAATAAAGTAGAATGAGATCCTTGTTTAAAAAATTGAAATTTTTACTAACACAACATCAGAAAAAAAACGCTCTGGTTTTGTTGATCGCCATGTTTATCGGTGCCATTTTTGAAGCTGTAGGTATAGGGCTGATCATGCCTTTTATCACTATGCTTCAAAATCCACATCTCATTCATGAGAAGAGAATCCTTCATTTTCTCGAACTCCTCCCAGCGAGTTCTGATCAATCGATTCTGATTGGAGCGGCTTTTTTGTTGCTGGCTGTATTTGTTTTGAAAAATGTTTATCTCGCAGGTCTTTATTTTTTTCAATTTCGGCTGGTAGCCTCCATGCAAATATCCCTAACGCGCCGATTGTTTCGAACCTATTTGTTTGCACCTTACACCTTTCATCTTCAAAAAAATTCGGCGACCCTCCTAAATAATATTTACAGCGAGATTAATATGCTGTTTTTTAATGTTCTGGTCCCTAGCCTTTTGATTTTGTCTGAATCTCTCGTTGTCCTCGTCTTGGTTGCGCTACTTGTTTTAATCGATCCTCTGACCTCTCTTGCTTCACTGGGATTGATCGGGGGGTTTTCGGCTCTTTTTTACTACGGAGTTCGGAAGAAAATGCGCCATCTGGGAAAGGAAAGACAAGTATACCAAGAGCAAATGATTAAGTGGATCCATCAAGGCCTGGGAAGTATTAAAGAAACAAAAATCCTGGGCCGAGAGTCCTTTTTCGTAGATACTTTTACCCGTAACATGTCCTCCTTTGCTAATGCCAGTCGCTTTCTTCAAACCTTTAACAACTTGCCCCGACTTTTTATTGAGTTGTTGGCCATTACTTCCTTGCTCCTCATTGTCATCCTGACTCTCATTCAGGGTCATGCCATTCAATCCCTCACGCCGAAGCTGGCCCTTTTCGGAATGGCTGCCTTCCGTATGATGCCATCCATGAACCGGATCGCCGGCATGGCAACCCAGATACTCTACCATAGGTCCTCCATTGATGTGGTCTACAAAGATCTCAAACATCTGGAGAGAGATCCTGAAAAAACGCAATCCACCGCCATTCATTTTCAACAATCGATTGAGTTCCAAGACATCTCCTATCAATATCCCGAAACTTCTCTTTTGGTGCTCAAAAATGTTTCGTTGACGATTCCTAAAAATTCGGTCGTCGGCCTGATCGGTCCCTCCGGAGCCGGGAAAACAACCCTTGTGGACCTCCTCTTGGGTCTCTTGCCTCCCTCTGAAGGAAAGATGCTCGTCGATGGCCAGGATATTCACGGTCCTCTTCTCACTCATTGGCAGAGGAATATCGGTTATGTCCCTCAAAATATCTATTTGATCGACGACTCGGTGCGCAGAAATGTCGCCTTTGGCCTGCCTGATGATCAGATTGACGATGAAAGAGTTTGGGATGCCTTGAGGGAGTCCCACCTGGAACAAGTCGTCAAAAATCTGCCCGAAGGCCTCGATGCCTTTGTGGGGGAGCGTGGCGTGCGTCTCTCCGGAGGAGAAAGACAACGGCTTGGAATCGCCCGTGCCCTTTATCACAAACCCGAACTGCTTATCATGGATGAGGCCACTTCATCGCTGGATCATGAAACGGAAGAACAGGTTGTCCGTGCCATTGAAGGTTTGCGCGGCAACAAGACGATGATCGTCATCGCCCATCGTCTCTCAACTGTCAGAAGCTGTAACAGAATTTACCGCCTGATCGAGGGTCAGTTGACCGGCGAGGTTGCCTATGAAGACCTGGTCAACAATCAATTAGAAGTCTTCTCCAGAGGAAAAAGCGGCGCCCTATGACGATGCAACGGATTTTACTGGTGGGTGGAGCCGGATACATCGGATCCCACGTCAATAAACTTTTAAACCAAAAGGGCTATCAAACCGTTATCTTCGACAACCTGGTCTACGGGCATCGGGAGTTTGTCAAATGGGGCGATTTTTTAGACGGCGATCTTGCCTATCCGGATCAGATCCATCTTTGTTTTTCAAAATATCCCGTTGAGGCCGTCGTTCACCTGGGAGCCTTTGCCTATGTGGGTGAATCGATCGTCAATCCTGAAAAATATTACCTCAACAATGTCAAAAATACCCTTCACCTCCTGCAGGCTATGAGAAAACACGACGTAAAAAAAATTGTTTTTTCCTCGACGTGCGCCACGTACGGGGACCCTGGAAAAATTCCCATGGATGAATCCAACCCCCAATGCCCCATCAATCCTTATGGACGCAGTAAACTCATGGTTGAAATGATCTTGGAAGACTTTCATCGGGCCTACGGTCTCGAGTACGTCAACCTGAGATATTTTAATGCAGCGGGGGCCGATCCCGACGGAGAAATTGGGGAAAGACACAAGCCTGAAACACATTTGATCCCGTTAGCCATTCAGGCAGCCTTGGGAAGTCGTGAGCACTTGACCATTCACGGGACCGATTATGAGACCAAGGATGGGACATGCCTCCGCGATTTTGTCCATGTCTGTGATTTGGCCAACGCTCATATCAGGGCCCTGGAACATCTCAAAAACTCTCATCCCTGCGACTCCTTCAATCTGGGAAGTGATGCGGGTGTTTCCGTTCTCGAGGTCATTGCAGCCGTGGAAAAAGTAAGCGGTTCAAAGATTAAAGTGATTAAAGGCCCAAGACGCCCGGGCGATCCCCCTATTTTACTGAGTTCCAGCCAAAAGGCTCGCAGGGTTCTTGGATGGAATCCCCAATACAGTGATCTCGAAACGATTGTGGGGACAGCCTTCCATTGGCATAAAAAAGATAGGGGAAATTTATGACACGTCTTTGTCTGGTTACCGGCGGCGCCGGCTTTATTGGAAGCCACCTCGTCACACGTCTCCTCGATGATGGTCACTCGGTGATCGTCCTGGATAATTTCTCGACGGGTCGGCCCGAAAATTTAGTACACAAAAAAGATCATCCGGGACTCACACTCCAGCAAGTCGACATTGCCGACATCGAATCGATTCAACCCTTCTTTAAAGGTGTGGATTGGGTTTTTCATATAGCCGCCTTGGCCGACATCGTCCCTTCTATTCAAACCCCTCTTTTGTATCATCACTCCAATGTCAATGGGACCTTGAGTGTGGTGGAAGCGGCCCGCAAGGCACAAGTCAAACGTCTCGTCTATGCGGCTTCGTCTTCTTGTTACGGGATTCCCGATGTCTATCCGACGCCTGAAACAGCTCCGATACGGCCCCAGTATCCTTATGCCCTCACGAAGTACCTAGGGGAAGAAATCGTCATGCACTGGGCCCAGATTTATCAACTCCCTTGCGTCTCACTCCGACTCTTTAATGTCTTTGGCCCGAGATCGCGGACATCGGGGACCTACGGAGCCGTTTTTGGGGTCTTCCTCGCCCAGAAGCTGGCGAACAAACCGTTCACCATCGTCGGGGATGGAACACAAACGCGTGATTTTACATTTGTCACCGATGTCGTCGATGCCTTCGTCAAGGCCGCTGAATCCCATATCACGGGAGAGATTTTTAACATCGGTTCCGGCGGCCACTATAGCGTCAACCAACTTGTCAAACTCCTGGGGGGCGATGTCGTTCATATCCCCAAACGTCCGGGGGAACCCGATTGCACCTTTGCCGATACAAACAGGGTACGCCAACGTCTCGGGTGGAGACCCCAAGTAGCTTTCGAAAAAGGGGTCAAAACCATGCTGGAGAATATCGATTATTGGCGTCAAGCCCCTGTTTGGAACCCGGACTCGATCGCCCAAGCGACCAAGGACTGGTTTGCTTACCTGGGTCCTAAAAAACTCGAGTCTTGACGGGACCCCCTCTTGTTGGGATAAAAAGTCAAACCATAACTCATGACAGACGTCTCTCAATCAAAGAAACTTTCCAGTCTTCCCCCATTGGCTTCGGTGGCTTCATTGGTGGCCGAGGCAAAGAAAAAAGGGAAAACCGTTGTCCTGTGTCACGGGGTCTTTGACCTGATCCACCCAGGACACATTCGTCATCTCGAATCCGCCAAAAAAGAGGGCGACATCCTCGTGGTGAGTGTCACTCCCGATCGCTACGTCAATCGAGGTCCCGGTCGTCCTGTTTTTCCGCAAGAGCTCAGGGCTGAGGTGCTGGCCTCTCTTTCGTGCGTTGATTATGCCGTGATTAATGAATGGCCGACCGCCGTCGAAATGATCCAAAAACTGCAACCCCATCTCTATGTCAAAGGCAGTGATTACAAAGAAATCTCCAATGACATCACGGGTCGTATTATGGAAGAAGAAAAGGCGATCCGGGCTGTCGGCGGCAAAATGGTTTTCACCAACGAAATTACTTTCAGCTCTTCTTCGCTCGCCAACAACTTTCTCAATCTCTTCTCGGAAGAGGTCACGGCTTTTCTCAAAGATTTCCGGACTCGTGTCAATGAAGCGTCCATCACGGCCCATCTGGACAAGGCGGCCAATTGCAAGGTCCTGGTCATCGGCGACACAATTATCGATGAATATTATTACTGCACTCCCATGGGCAAATCCCCCAAGGAAAACGTGATTGCGACACGTTATGTCTCCGAAGAGACCTTTGCTGGCGGCGTCCTGGCGGCGGCCAATCATGTGGCGAGTCTCTGCAACCAAGTGGATCTCATCACCTATCTTGGCAAAGAACCGGCCATGGAGGATTTCATCCGCTCCCGTCTTAAAAGAAATGTGAGTGCCCACTTTTTCAAAAATGATCATTCGCCAACCACGCTCAAGAGACGCTTTGTCGAGCCAAACTACATGAGAAAACTCTTCGAAATTGTTTTCATCAACGGGAACAGTCTCCCCGAAGAAGAGGAACAAGCGGTTTATGATCATCTGGACAAAATTATTTCAAACTATGACCTTGTCCTGGTCACCGACTTTGGTCATGGCTTGATGGGCCCCAAGCTTGTCGATCTGGTTTGTAAAAAGGCCAAATTTCTTGCCGTCAATGCCCAAACCAATAGCGCCAATATCGGGTTTAATCTGATTACAAAATACCCTCGTGCTGATTATGTCTGCATTGACGAGCCCGAGGCACGCCTGGCCTTGCATGACAACCGGAGTGACCTCGATACAATCATCAAACGCCTGAGTGCCAAACTCGATGCGGCCTTCGTCACGATTACTCACGGCAATCGGGGTTGTATTGTTTACTCAAAAAAAGAAGGCACCTTCAGGATTCCGGTTCTCACCAAAACCGTTGTGGACACCGTGGGCGCTGGTGATGCCTTCCTCTCCCTCTCCTCCCCTTGTGTGGCTGCCGGTGTCCCGATGGAGCAAGTAGGTTTTATTGGAAATGCCGCGGGGGCCCTCAAAGTAGGTATTGTGGGCAACCGGACCTCGGTTGAAAAATTGCCACTCATCAAATTTATTACAACCTTGATTAAATAGGACGATAAAAATGATCACTCAAGAAGATGTCACCCATTATTTTGAAGGCCTCGGACACTTGTACCGCTCCCTAGAGGTCAATAACCAGGAAGGCATCAGCCTGAATTTTGCCACAGGTATTGACCAGGTCATGAACCTGGCCCTCAAAACTCACGAGAGTGGTCACAAACTCATGTTCATCGGCAACGGCGGCAGTGCGGGGATCACGAGTCACATGGCCATTGATTACTGGAAGAACGGGGGCATCCGTTCCATGGCCTTTAACGATGCCTCCCTCCTGACCTGTCTTGGCAATGACTATGGCTATGAACATGTTTTTGCAAAACCCATCGAGATGCATGCTCAACCGGAGGATCTGCTCATCGCCATTAGCAGTTCGGGGAAATCGGCCAATATCCTCAACGGCGTCAAGGCGGCGCGAGAGGCCAAGTGTCATGTGGTGACGCTTTCGGGATTTAGTCCGGACAATCCGTTGCGGCGTTTGGGTGATGTTAATTTTTATGTTCCGTCACAGGCCTATGGTTATGTAGAGATTACCCATCTGGCCGTCTGTCATTCTATTCTCGATATGGCTTGTGAATTAAAAAAGAAGTGATTTTTGAGGATTAAACTTGAATAGGTGGTTTTTATGAAAGTTCCTTTTTCTTATTTAGAGAGGCAATTCAAATTATCTGAGGCGGGAGAAAAACCCTCCCTTACCGACCGGATCTTTGAAGACCTGAAACAATTTATCCGGACGGGAGACTTTACCCTGGGGAAAAAATTGGAAGAATTTGAGTCCAGGTTTGCCTCACTCATCGGAGTTCCTCACGCCATTGGTGTCAATTCCGGAACAGATGCCTTGTTGCTCTCTCTGAAAGCAATCGGTATCGAGCCTGGAGACGAGATCATCACCTGCGCTGAAACTTTTATTGCGACCGCGGGTGCCATTGCCGGGGCGGGAGCTAAACCAGTTTTTGTAGACGCCAATGATGAGTTTACGATCGATTGTGATCAGATTGAGGAGGCAATCACATCCAAAACGCGAGCCCTGATGCCGGTTTATTTCACCGGCAATTGTCCCGACATGGCCAAGATCATGTCTCTGGCCCAAAAACACCATTTGCCTGTGGTCGAAGATTCATGCTGCGCCATTGATGCCTCCATTGACGGGAGAAAGGCAGGCTCTTTTGGTATTTCAGGGGCCTTTAGTTTTCATCCCTTAAAAAACCTGAATGTCTGGTCGGATGGCGGAATGATCACGACCTCCTCCGACGAAATGGCTGCAAAACTGCGCCTGCTGCGCAATCACGGCATGGCAAGTCGTGATGAGATTGAAATTTTTGGACTCAACAGCCGCCTGGACACTTTTCAAGCCGTCGTGGCCCTTAGAATGATTGACGATGTAACTCATGTAACCAATAAACGAATTGAAGCGGCCAGACGGCTTGACGAAGGGTTTGCAGATCTCAAAGATTTTATAGAAATCCCAAGACGGCATCCTCATGTAAGGCAGGTTTTTCACCTCTATATGCTCCGGGTGAAAGATCGGGATCGTTTGCTAAAGCACTGCGTCCAGCAAGGCATTGAAGCCAAAGTTCACTACCCCATTCCCCTCCCCTATCAAAAATGTTGTGCGTCTCTGGGTTACAAAAAGGGTGATTTTCCGAAAACAGAAAGAGATTGTGAATCCATTATCACTTTTCCAGCGCATCAATATGTGACAGAGGAAGAGATAGACTATATCATCAGAACCGTTCAAAATTTTTACAAAAAATGAGACATGTTCCCTACCTGAATTTAAAGCAGCAGCACTCTTCTCTAAAGCAAAAACTTTTGGAAGCCGTGGATCGCGTGCTGGATGATGGTGATTTTATCCTTGGAAAGGAAGTAAGCACTTTTGAAAAAAATATAGCCCAATATTGCAGTACAAGGTTTGCCGTCGGAGTTAATTCGGGGACCGACGCGATTTTTCTCGTTTTGAAAGCCTACGGAATCGGCAATGGTGATGAGGTAATCACTGCCTCTAATTCCTTTTTGGCAACCGCCTCTGCCGTCATTGCAACGGGGGCAGTACCAGTCTTCGTTGATATTCGCTCTGACCTCAATATCGATCCGGCTTTAATCGAAAAAAAGATCACAAAAAAAACAAAGGCCATCCTGCCAGTTCATTTGACCGGCAACCCCGCCGATATGGATCCCATCCTGTCCTTGGCCAAAAAATATAACTTATATGTCCTTGAGGACGCAGCCCAAGCCATTGGATCTCAATATTTGGGAAGAAGGGTTGGCTCCTTCGGAAATGCAGGCTGTTTCAGTCTGCACCCACTTAAAACTCTCAATGCCTGTGGTGATGGTGGGGTCATTACCACCTCAGACGACAGACTTTATAGTACTCTCATTCAACTAAGGAATATCGGCCTAAAAAACCGTGATGAGTCGGATATGTGGGGTTTTAATAGCCGACTTGATTCTATTCAGGCCGCAATTCTCAATGTGAAATTATCCCGCTTGGATGAATGGACAGAATCAAGAAGAAAGAATGCCCTCCTCTATACGGAGCGTTTGCGTCGTTTTGTCGAAGTACCCACCGAAACAAAAGGTGGACGGTCTGTCTACCATACGTACGTCATCCAAACCGACAGAAGGGACGATCTCAGAGATCATCTGCTGAAAAATGGAATTGAAACGAAGATTCATTATCCTATCCCCATTCATCTTCAAAAGACAGCATCGTCTCTGGGTTACCGACTAGGCGATCTGCCAAAGAGTGAGAAGGCTGCGACCCGCATATTGAGCCTTCCTGTTTATCAGGGATTAATAACAGAGGATATAGATTACATCATCGAGATGATTGAAAAATTTTTTCGACATTCATAAATTGCAAGACACTTCGAACTGTTTTCTCTAAGAAAGGAATAGGAAAAATGGAAAAACAAAAATTCAAGAAGGTGTTGGTCACGGGAGGCGCCGGTTATGTGGGTTCGGCCTTGGTCCCGAAATTACTTAAAAAAGGTTATGAGGTAAATGTTCTGGATCTTTATCTCTACGGAGAGCACGTCTTCGACTCCGTAAAGGGCCATCCCCAACTGACACAAATTAAGGGGGATTTAAGGAGTTTGGAAATGGTCGAGAAGGCCCTGGACGGATGCGATGCCGTTATTCATTTGGCCTGTATTTCCAATGATCCCAGCTTCGAACTCAACCCTCATCTGGGCAAATCCATTAATTATGATGCCTTTCTCCCCTTGGTGAATCTGTCCAAGAAAAAGAAAGTTCGGCGCTTTATCTTCGCCTCCTCTTCGAGTGTCTATGGAATCAAGGAGGTCAAAAATGTCACCGAAGACCTTCCGCTCCAGCCTCTGACTGATTATTCAAAGTACAAGGCCATGTGTGAGGAAATCCTTTTGCAGGAAAGGGCTCCCGGTTTTGAAACCCTCATTTTGCGCCCTGCCACCGTCTGCGGGTATTCGCCGCGTCTTCGCCTTGACCTCACAGTCAACATCCTGACCAATCATGCCATCAACCATGGAGTCATCAAGGTATTGGGGGGAAACCAAATGAGGCCAAACATCCACATGGAGGATGTCTGCCGACTCTACCTGGAATCACTCCGATGGCCTGCAGAAAAAATTGATGGCAAGACTTTTAATGCCGGCTATCAAAATCACACGGTCAGTGAAATTGCCCAGATGGTGAAAAATGTCCTGGGAGACCAAATCAAAATCGAGACACTCCCCTCAAACGATAATCGAAGCTATCATATTTCATCCGAAAAAATCAAAAGGGAGCTCGACTTTGTACCCAGATTCACTCTGGAAGACGCCATCCGTGATTTGGTCACCGCCTTTAGGGCGGGGAAAATTCCTAACTCAATGACGGATGAGCGCTACTACAATATCAAAATGATGCAAAAATTAAGCCTTCAATAGGTGTTTTCCATGAAAATCATTTTTGTTCCTTCCAAAAACCGAGAGGGCATTCCGGACTACTTTTTCAATATAGTAAGTTGGAACAACGGGGAATTCTCTCCCCATTTTTTTTGAATAAATCTTTTTTGAAATGACGTCCTCAAGGGAGGCAAGGCCAAAATCGAGCCCCTCATGCAGGACAATCTTGTGGGGTGGCTTGGTCATCCGGCAACAAAATGAGTAGGCCGAAAGATCGCCCAAATCCCAGATTTTTTCATGGCCCAATTCGTAAATTTTGTCGGAACAGATTTCGGTTTCTTCAAGAAGCTCCCTTCGAGCGGCTTCCACAGGTATCTCTCCGGGGTTAATGGCACCACCAAAGAAACCCCAACAACCGGGAGCATCAATACCCGCCTTGAGGTCACGCAGCTGCAACAGGATCCTCTCTTCCCATACCGGCAGGATGACAACAACTTCCTTTTCCTTCTTTTTAGTTTGTTTTTCGGAAGCCATAAGTCAAAAAACACTGTGTGCCTACCACGAAACGATTCCTTGAGTCCAGGTAGGAATTCCCCTTGACTTACCCTAAGGGGGAGCTTAGAAATAGTCGAAATGATTATAGAATATGAGAAGGCAGTTGCCGGTTACATGCAGAATCTGACGACCCAGCTTCGTCGGTTTGCCCCGTCCGAGGACTTTTTGGATCTCTGGGTTCACGATGAGAGCCATACCTCCAGTATTTTGAATATGCTGGAGGCCGCTCACTCGTACGGCTTGAAGTCCGTCTCTCTTGAGATTTCCAGCGCGGAGGCTGTCAAAGGTTTGGATCTCGCCCGGCTCACAAAAGCCTCCGGGTGTTTTTGTAGAATAGCTGTTGAGAAGAAGGATGGTGAAAAGTTACTGTTGAATGTGGATTTCGATCAAAAGATTGATTCACTTGCCTCTTTGGGAATCGTGGATGTCCCGACGCTTTATCGGCTCCAGTTTAATTACAAGAAGGAGATGAATAATTACCGTACCCCCCTGTCCAAGAGGCCTCACCTTGTCCCTGTCGAGGCCTCCGTCAGTGGTGTTTTGCTTCAAGCAAATATCGATAAGAGTCACATCGTTTGCGAGTTGTCCTACGAGGGTCCAGGGACAGTAGTTTCCGAGAGGCTTTTGGATGAACTGTGTTCCCTCATGTTAGGCAAGCCTGTCATTGAGTGCCGCGACCATTCCGTTATCTGCCTCGAGTATATCCTGAGGGATAAATCTGAAAAGCGGATTCCGGCCGGTATTGTCACCCCGTTTAATACCTGGGTAGTGTTCAAGGATTTAGCCCATTTAACACGTGGCCTTCTGGAGGATTACCGAAAAAAGTCGGGCTACCAGGGAGAGGATAATTTTTACTCCCCTCCTATCTCCCCCCGGTGGCTTTCTCTGTCTGATCCTGAGAGGGTAAAAGTTCTTAATCATGCCATCGAGGATTTTTGCAAGAGCCGCAGTACAAATCCTGACTGGTTTGCCATCAAGGAGATTCGCCACCAGTTCAAGATTATTATGGATATGCATCCCGAGATTTGTCATCATACAAGTACTATTCTTCTTGAGCTGGAGGTTTATTTAAGAAAACAGGTGGAACAGACCTTGTGCATCCACAAAGAAGAAGAACCGGATCAGAACAAAATGAGATGGGATCGACCTGCGGTTAAATCACAACTGGTCGTTCCCAAAAAAGTTGTCAATTTACGAAGCAGCGGAGGAGAACAATGAACTCGGATTCACGTTACCATCTGGGTAACCCACAATTGAAGGATTTGATTCTTGATGGCACAAAAATTGAGTGGCATCTAGATCGGGTTCAGGCTTGGGAGAGGGGTGAGCGTATTGCCCCTATCACCATTGATATGGCCCTCACGCGTGCCTGTAACTACGGGTGTGGGTTTTGTTACGCAAAGCTTCAGGAAAATGATCGATCTCCCATCACCAAGGAGGTCATCTTTGATTTTCTGGAAGATTGTGCGGAGATTGGCGTCCGTGCCATCAGTTTTGTATCCGATGGAGAGAGCACCATTTCGCCTGTCTTTATCGATGCCGTCAAGCGAGGTCATGAGCTGGGTTTGTCGATGGCCGTAGGGACCAATGGTGTTGTTTTAAACAGGAGAAAATTGGAGGAAATACTTCCTCATCTCACCTATCTCAGAGTCAATATTTCAGCTGGAGAACCAAAAAGATATGCTGAGATCATGGGGGTGCAGGAAAAATGGTTTTTTCAGGTCTGTCAGAATATACGAGACATGGTTGAGATCAAGAAGGCAAATAATCTTGATGTGACGATCGGACTCCAGATGGTGTTAATGCCACAATACCGGGATCAAATTATTCCCTTGGCCAAGTTGGGAAAAGAGTTAAGGCCCGATTATCTGGTTATCAAACATTGTACAGACAATGAGGAACATGCCTTGGGTGTCGATTATGCCGGCTACAAAAGTCTCTATGACCTTCTGAGGGAGGCGGAGAGCTATTCGGACAAAGATTACCTGGTGAAGGTAAAGTGGTCCAAGATTGAACAAGAAGGCACGAGGAACTACCAAAGGTGCTATGGGGCCCCCTTCATTTTACAAATGTCAGGTTCTGGCCTGGTCGCCCCCTGTGGTGGTCTTTTTAATGAACAGTACAAGAAGTTCCATATCGGGAATATCACCCAGCAACGTTTCAGGGACATCTGGGCTTCTGAAAAATATTGGGAGGTTATGAACTACCTGGCCTCTCCCGAGTTCAATGCCCAGACCATGTGCGCCTCTCTTTGTCTGCAACACAATGTGAATGAAGCCCTTGATGCCCACATGAAGGGAAAGATTCAAATCGGCCATCCAACGGGCCACCCCCCAGCACATATTAATTTTGTTTAATGCCCTGCCGGAGACTCTATGAGTGATAACAAGATTGATTTTCAGCGTAGGTTTGAGCCCGGAGATGAGGAGGCTGTCCGTTTTTTTGTTCAGCATGGTTATGCCCTTTACAAGAATTCCTATGATTCTAACCTGGTCCAGGCGTCGGGGGATTACCTTCTCACCGCTTACAATAAGCTTTTAGATCTTCATAAAAGGGGTGAGTTTGCCCTCGATGTAAATGGCTGGGCCTTCGCCATTATGGAGTCTTTTCAGCTAACGGAAATGTACCACTCTTTTGTTACAGCAAAAAATGTCATCCGGATTATGCAGCAGTTTCTGGGGCCAGATGTTGCCCTCCTTGGTTTTGATGCCCTCTGGATCAATGTACCTAACGACAAGGACCCGGTCCTGCTCAAGGGGCTGCATACGGACGCCTGGACGGGCACATCGATCAATACTATTTTTGCAAAGACTTTTTTTACGGATGTCGATTCTTATAATGGCATGTCCGTCTGTCCCTCATCTCATCTACAAGGGATGATCCCGGTGCGAAATCGCTCCATTGATGAGAGTGCCCATATTGAGTTTGAGTCGGTCAATTTGGATACAGCCAAGGCGGGCGATCTTCTGATTTGGCATCCCCTGCTCATTCATTCAACGACGGGTCATAGTAACAAAAACATTCGGGTCTCGATTACCTCCAGGTTTACTTCTACGGAAACCCCTTTTAGTTCTCAGGAGCGGGGACTGGGTTATAGACCGCTCTCTATTGGTCCCATGAATCAAATCCGGAGACTCATCGGTAACGACTATCTCACCCCCCTGCGCACCTATGGGGGGTTTGTAGGGGTGGATCGGAGATTGGCCGACCTCTATGGGCACAGTAATTACAAGGTGGATGTTGATTACAGAAAGTATCTGTAGCCTCTGTCTTGTCTGTCTTGGTTTGACTCAACTTTAACCTTTCTAAAAACGATGATTCAAAGGATCCAAATCACAGAACGTGACCGGCAGGCACTATCCGATATTCTGATCAAACCGGAAGAGGTTGAGAACGATTTTTATGATTACTCCAAGGTCGTGGTAAAAAAACCTTGGGGGTACGAATATCTCATCTTTACCAATGAAAACATTGCCGTCTGGATACTCTACCTCAAAAAAGGCGCCCAGACCTCCATGCATTGTCATCCATGTAAAAAAACCTCCCTAGTGGTACTGGAGGGTGAAGTTGTCTCTTCAACCATTTCTTCAGACCTTAAACGTCGTGCTGGCGAGGGCCTCTTAATTGACAAGGCTGTTTTTCACCGGACGAGTGCCGCTTCGGAAACTGGCGCCTTTGTCATGGAAATTGAAACGCCGGTCAACAAGCGCGATCTGGTTCGACTGGATGACAAGTATGGGCGTGTTGGAAAAGGATATGAAACAGAAGATCAGCACTCTTTTAACACCCAAAATTACAATTACATTTCCTTTAGTAGCATGGAGAACCAACTCAATCTCAAGAAAAGGTTCGGTCAATGCACCCTCACATTCATGAAATTGACCGACACCCGTGATTTTGAAAAAATGAAAGGCCTAAACCCTGAAGATGTTATTTGCCTCCTCAAGGGACAACTGCGATCTGAGTCCGGCCAGCCGGTAATCCAGATTGGAGACACTCTAACGGTTGCCTCTCTCGGACATTTCGAAGGATTGAAAGCCGCCCCTCATTCGGAAATGTTGATCATCAAAAAAATTGATCACATGATCAAAGTATCCGATTATATCGCCTCTTTTTTGAGTCGTAAAAACCTAAAGCCCATTTTTGTTGTACCGGGTGAGGCCAATGTCCACCTCCTTGATTCTATCGGACGACACGAAGGTTTGAGTTATATTTGTACCCAGGTTGAAAAGAGTGCAACTCACGCCGTAGAGGCCTTCAGCAAGTTGCGGTCAAGCTTGGGGGTTCTTGTTATCTCCTCGGGAGCCTCAGCCGCAGGAGCCATTCCTGGTGTTGCACGAGCCTGGGTTGATTCCACCCCGTTACTGGTGATTTCCGGTCAAGCCCGAACAGATCAAGACATGGATGGCCATGTCCGTCAGTTGGGAAATAAGGCGATTCCTATTGTAGAACTGGTAAAACCCATTACCAAATACGCCACCAAGGTGACCAACCCAGCCTCGATCCGATATTGTTTGGAAAAAGCGGCCGCACTGGCGATGGAGGGCCGCCATGGTCCCGTATGGCTTGATCTCCCAATTGATATACAAGGGACGATGGTGGATCAAGAGGACTTGTATCCTTTTGACCCCAAGGAATTATCTCCGACCAAATTCGAATCCGATTTGCCAAACAAAACCCGACAGGTCAGCGACCTTTTAGAACAATCCTCTCGCCCCGTCATTCTGGCAGGCAGTGGCATTCGCAATTCCAAAGTGGAGAGGGAGTTGCTTGCCTTGGTGGATCAATTGAAAATCCCAGTGCTCACAAGCCGCCGTGGAGCAGACCTCATAGCCGACGATCATCCTTTTTTCTTCGGCCGGCCAGGGACCTACGGGCAACGCAGTGCAAACTTCATCATTCAGAATTGTGATCTGTTAATCAGTATCGGTTGCCGCCTTTCCATTCCCCTGATTGGCCGAAACACCCGTGCCTTTGCCAGAAACGCCTGCAAAGTGGTCGTGGACACTGACCCATCGGAGTTGAAAAAACCAACGGTCCAGCCTGATTTGGGCATCATAGCCGATGCCGGAGCCTTCATTCGAGAATGGACAAAAAATCTTCCCAGACGCCAAACTAATTTTGTTCCATGGATAGATCGTTGCAAGGAGTGGAGGCAAAAATTTCCTCCCGGCTCCTACACGGGACCGTCGCTCTCTTTTGAAAAAGTGAAAAAGGAAGGCGCCATCTACCCGCTTGCCCTCCTCCATTCCCTATCCCAAGAGCTGGGTGAAAATGAAGTGATTGTAGCGGATGGAGGCCTGCCCCTTATCTACTTGTCACTTGCCTTCCAATTCAAAGCAGGCCAAAGGCTGATCAGCTCCACGGGGCTTGAATTACCAGGGTTTGCGTTAGCCGGTTCTATCGGAGCCAGTGTTGGATGTGACAGAAAACCCGTCGTTTGTCTTTGTGAAGACCGGGGCTTTCAGATTAATATCCAGGAACTCCAAACTGTTCTTGACTATCACCTTCCCATTAAAGTGATGATCTTGAAGAGTCGGGGACACTCCATCATTCGTAATATCCAGCGGGATTATTTTGGAGGACGATTCGTGGCAACGGATAACGAGATTCGCTTTGGGACGGCCCCCTTAATGCAAATTGCCAGGTGTTTTGGGTTTCCGACTTTTGAGGTATCTCACATGGAACAACTCCCGAATCTCCTGAAGGAATGGCACCGAATGCCAGGTCCCGCAATTTGTGAGGTCCATGTGGAGGATGACCAAGAGAACCTCCCACGCCCCGGATTTACTATTCGGGACGACCAAAAATGGATTGCCAAACCTCTGGAAGATATGTATCCGCTCCTGGACCGGGAGGTCCTGAAACAGAACATGATCATTAATCTTATTCAAGAAGACTAGTTATGACTCAGCTTCGTCTTTCAGATTACGTTATCGAGTTTTTTGAAAAGCAGGGGGTAGGCCATATCTTCACCGTCTCGGGTGGAGGATCCATCTTCCTCTGTGATGCCTTGGGAAAAGCCAAAAAGATGAAGTATATCGCCTGCCACCATGAACAGGCGGCAGCTATGGCCACAGAAGCCTATGCTCGGGTCAGACAAAAGTTGGGGGTCACCTTGGTAACAACAGGTCCAGGAGCCACCAATGCTATTACGGGCGTTGCTGGTTCTTGGCTGGATCATGTCCCTCATGTCGTCCTTTCCGGACAAGTTTTTCTGTCTCAAACTATTCAAAAACATCCCGGGTTGAGAACCTTGGGTGTCCAGGAAATTAATATTATCGATATTGTAAGGCCCATCACCAAATATGCGGTCATGCTGGAAAATGCCCAAGAGATCCGCTACCACTTGGAAAAAGCGGTCTATCTGGCCACTCATGGCAGGCCAGGGCCGGTTTGGCTGGATATCCCCGCAAATATTCAAAATGCCTCCATTGACCCGGCAACACTCAACGGATTTGATCCCCAAGAATGCCCTATCTCAACGGATCCTGATTTGAAGGCCAAGGTTGCTCAGGTGGTAGATCTTTTAAAATTTTCCGAACGCCCCCTGCTCCATGTCGGGCAGGGTGTACGAATTGCCGGTGCCGAGGAAGATCTGATGAAGCTGATCGAAGAATACAAACTGCCCTTTGTGACTGCCCGCAATATGAACGATATGGCAGACTGGGAGCACGATCTCTACGTGGGTCGGCCGGGGACGTTTGCACAAAGGGGTGCTAATTTTGCCGTCCAGACCGCCGACGTTTATTTGGCCATTGGCACGCGACTTTCTCTTGCCCAAACGGGTTATAACGCAAAGGACTACGCCCGAAATGCAAAAATTATCATGGTGGATATTGAACCTGCTGAGCTCAATAAAGATACTGTCAAACTGCACTTAAAGATCCAGGCTGATGCACGGGATTTTGTTCGGGAGTTGAGGAAACAACTCTCCAAAGTCAAGCAACTTCTCTCCCCTTGTTCGCACTGGCTGGCCCAATGCCAAGGCTGGAAGGAAAAATACCCTGTCGTTTTGCCCGAATATCAAAATCAGAAAGGTTCAGTTAATTCTTATTATTTTATCGACGTTCTCTCCGATCTTTTGACACGAAAAGACGTAATCGTTACAGACATGGGCTTCGCCTTTCAAAATGCTCACCAAGCGCTTCGTGTCAAAAAAGGCCAGCGTTTTTTCACCAACAGTGGTCTTGCCTCAATGGGTTGGGGGCTACCTGCGGCGGTGGGGGCCTGTTTGGGAAGCGGAGGCAAGCGCACCATCTGTCTCGGCGGAGAAGGTGGTTTGATGATGACAATTCATGAATTGGCCACCATCATGCACCATCGCCTTCCTGTAAAAATCTTTATTTTTAACAACGGCGGTTATTTAACCATCAAACAAACCCAGGAGCTTGGTTTTGAAGGTCGGCTCGTTGGAAGTACTCGTGAATCTGGAATTTCTTTCCCGGATTTTCTAAAACTTGCCGAGGCTCACGGCTTTCCAGCAAGACGCCTCCATTCACATCAAGGATTGAGGGAAGAAATTGAAGCCGTCTTGAACCAGGAGGGGCCGGCCGTGTGCGAACTGATGATGGATGAGAACCAAATGCAGGCCCCCAAGGCTATTAATAAAAGGGATCCCGACGGAACCATCAAACAGACTGCCCTGGAGGACAGCTATCCCTTTTTGGATCCCAAAGAACTTGAAGAAAACATGAAGATTATTAACTAACAAGAAAAAGGAGAATCTGTATGCCCAAGAAAGCAATCATACTTACCGGAAAACTCGTCCAGGATCACGAGTTTATTTACCCGTACTACCGTCTTCTGGAAGAAGGATATGAGGTCGACGTGGTCGTCCGTCCCATGGAGCTCGTCTACGGCCAGATCGGCGTAAAGATCCAACCGACACGTGATTTTAAAGATGTGAAGATCAGTGATTATCAACTTTTGGTAATCCCCGGCGGCGCTAAATGTATGGAATACATCCGTCAGGAGAAGGATTTTCTGAAATTCATTGCGGATTTTCATGCTGCCGGCAAAGTCATCGCGACCGTCTGTCATGCCGCCCAAATGCTGATCTCAGCGGGTCTCGTGAAGGGAAGAAAGATTTCCGGCTATTACAGCATCAAGGACGACATCAACAACGCAGGGGGCACCTACGTGGATGCCCCTTTTGTGACGGATGACCGGATCGTCACGTCTCCCCACTACAAGTGGCTGGGCCCATGGATGAGGGAAGCCATCGCTGAAGTCAACCGACACCTTTAGACGAAAAGAGAGATGCCGTTACAACCGTTTAAGGGGATTCTCTTTGATTTTGATGGGACTCTGGCCGACACCATGGAGAGCCATTTTCTTGCGTGGAAGGCAACCCTCGCTGAATATGGAATCTCTGTTGAGGAGAATGATTATTTTCCTCTCGAGGGACTCGGCCTCCGTGAGGTTGCTGAGATTTTTGCTCAAAACTCCCTGTCCGATGCCGAGATCGGTGAGGTGGTAAAAAAGAAAAAGGGGTATTACATCCGCAATCACCGGACGCGGTTTTATCCCGGCATTGAAGACTTGATCAGACGCCTCAGCGATAACAATGTGCCCATGGCAATTGTAACGGCCGGGCACGGGGATCAATTGAGAGAGTCAGTGCCTTCCTCCTTTCTGGGTCATTTTGACGTCATCGTGACGGGAGAACAATTCACGCAAGGAAAACCGCATCCGGAGCCCTATCTGAGAGGTGCTCGAGATCTGGGTCTTGAACCTGGCGAATGCATTGCCGTTGAAAATGCCCCTATCGGAGTTGAGTCTGCTAAACGTGCCGGTATTTATTGCATTGCTGTTTGTACGACGGTGGGACCAAGTCACTTGTCAAGGGCTGATGAAATTCTCGAGGATATTGATCACCTACTCCATTCAAAAGTGATCCAAAATTTTTTGAAATGTTGATTGACTGGATCAATAAGCTTGCCTCCCTGTTCAACAGGAAGTCATCCCTGATAGTGGTTTCTCCTTGGACTACGGCCTTTGGGAATTTGGCTGAAGATATGTATTATGCCTGGCTCAGGGCGCGTCGAGAGCATAAAAAAGTTATTTTCCTCTCCTGCAAACAAATTCCCTGGAAGTTTCGGTTAACACCCATCGCAAACAAGGAGCTTTTAAATGTGGGGTCTTCCTTTTCGGGCAAACGCCACCGGTTTTTTATCTTTCTGGAATGGTGCTTAACTATTTTCTTCACCTTGAGTCAGACAGGATATCAATTCTGGCGAAAATATCTGGACTGGAGAAGACCTTTACCTGTCTTTCAGCCCAAGTATGTCCAGCCAACCATGGGAAGGGATGGTCTCTGGAAAAATGGAGGCTTAAACCCTCCGCAATGGAAGGAGGAATACAATGAATATCTTCCTGTATTTCTCGACCCAGGAAAAAAGAAATCGATGGAAATCGTTCGTAAGCAGGAGATGGGGATTCCTTTAGACGATTGGTTCGTTTGCCTCCATGTTCGTGAAGCAGGTTTTCGAAACGAGCCACGGTACAATCTGCTCCGAAATGCCTCTATCCTGAATTATATTGAAGGTATCAAACTTATCACTCAGAGAGGGGGATGGGTGGTCCGTCTTGGAGACAAGAGCATGACTCCCTTGCCTCCCATGGAACGTGTTTTCGATTATGCCCTTTCGCCTCTCAAGAGCCAATTCATGGATCTTTATCTCATCAGTGAATGTCGTTTCTTCATCGGAACCAATTCCGGGCCCCAAGATGTCGCACGCCTCTTTCAAAAAAGAGAATTGCTCCTGAACGTCTGTGAATGGCTTTATAGCTGGCCTGTGCGGCCAAGGGACCGGATGATCACCAAACATCACTTTTCCACATCGATGGGCCGCTTCCTATCTGTTCAGGAGACATTTGAGGCTTCACTGGATTGTCTCTATTATTTCCATGTAGGCAGGGGGACCTACGAACTCCATGAAAACACATCAGACGAGATCCGAGATGCGGTTCAGGAATTTCTCGATGAATCCTCACCCCCCTCTCCTCTCCAAATGATAGCCCGTGAAACAAGAAACCGTCAGTTACATCAATGGATAAATGAGGGTTGCAGGATCGATGGGAAACCTGCCTTTTCGACCCTGGAGAGAGACCGGTTGGGATCCAAGTTGTTTTTTCAGGGCCTCGTAAGCAGTTCTTTTTTAGATAAGAACTGGTTGAGGAATTCACGAAATCCTTGAGACAAGCTCGATGAAACCTGCCGTTTTTCTGGATCGTGATGGAGTACTTATAGAGGATGTTGATCTTCTGCAACGGGAGTTGGATATCCATGTTCTTGAGGGTGTCCCTGAAGCCCTGAATGAGCTTATTCAAGCCGGATTCCGCCTGATTATTATCAGTAATCAACCAGTCGTTGCCCGTGGATTGCTGACGGAAGAACAGGCTCACTGTCTTCATCATAAAATATTATGCCGGTTAAATTCCGAAAAAAAATCTCTTTTTCAGGCCTCCTATTTTTGTTTTCATCATCCGGAGGCCAACCTTCCTCAATACCGTCTGGAATGTGAGTGCCGCAAACCAAATCCAGGACTTCTTCTAAAAGCGGCCCAAGAGCACGGCATCGACAGGAGCCGAAGTTTTTTCATCGGCGACCGCATCACGGATATACTGGCAGGAGCCCGAGCCGGGCTAAAAACCATCCTCGTCAAGACGGGGGCTCATTTGGCACCGCCCATCCGATCCAGCGAGCCGCTGGATCCCAATCTTCGCCCCGATTACGAATGCCAAAATCTTCAGGAAGCCGCATACTGGATTCGGAGACAAAAACAATGAAGGCGATGGTTCTTTGCGCGGGTTATGGGACTCGCCTCGGTCCTCTAACAGAAAAAACTCCAAAACCGATGCTCCCGCTGCACGGGATCCCCCTTCTCGAGTACATTCTTCGTCAGTTGGCCGCTCATGGCTTCGATCAAATCGTCATCAATGTTCACGCCATGGCCGATAGTTTTGAAAAATACTTTAAAGATGGATCCATGTTGGGAATCCAGCTTATTTATTCCCACGAACCCAATTTATTGGGAACAGCAGGTGGTGTTAAGAAAGTGGAGGAAATTTTTAAAAACGACGAATCTTTTTTGATCCACTACGGCGATCTCCTCACGAACCAAAACCTTTCGGACATCCTCAATTTTCACCAAAAGAAAGACGCCCTGGCCACTCTCCTCCTTCATAAAAGAATCGGCTCCAACAGCGCCGTCGCTTTGGATGATGACCAACGTATCACTGCCTTTTTGGAAAGACCAACGCCCGAGGAGAGGCGAACCCTCGTGTCTCCCTGGGTTAATTCTGGAATTTGTGTCGTAAAATCAAAATTTTTGAAGGAGATTCCCCACTCAGTCCCCTGTGATCTTGCTCGGGATATCTTTCCAAAATTGGTATCAAGGGGTAGCCTTTACGGCTTTCCATTGACCGGTTTTCGACATGCCATCGATTCTCCAGAAAGATTCTCGATGGCAAACAAAATCGTTTCCGAAAAAGGAAGAGAACTCTTTCCGTGGCTTGGTGACCATGAACAAAAAGTCTTCTCTTGACAATCGACTTACCCTGTCTTCTCCTGACAAGCATAAAAATATGCTCATAATCGAAAAAAATCTTATCAAACTGCTCTGGCTGGGCGTTGCTTTTACCCTGCCTCTTTTTGGGGTTTCTTTCTTTCATCTGAAGACCGGTTTCTTCCATCTGGCCCCGCCTGCCCTCTTGATGGCGGCCATTTTATATACGTCTCTTCTAACTTTCTGTCTTTTAGGCGGTCGCGTAAAAACGAGATGGAACTTAAGCAGGTATCGTCTTATCTCCCTGCTTCTTTTTGCCTTCCTGGTTCTGCATGTGGTTTCTCTGGAGCAATCCGCCTTGATGCAGTCCGAACTCCTGGATTATGGTATCAAGGGAATTATGAAAATGGTGGTCGGTTTTCTCATTTTCTGGGTCACCATAGCTCTTTTTCCCAGAGAAGAAAGATTTATTGAGATTTTTTTCACCATCGCCTGCTGGACTTGCTCGATCCTTCTGGCTGTATTTATTTACCGATATGCCTTTATCTTTCATATGCCATTTATGGCGACAGAATACGGTTATGTTGATCGGTCGGGAAAGAACCAAATGGCCGTTCAAACCGTTTACCTTTTTTTCTACGCCTTCAGCTATTTTTTCCTTTCAAAGAAAAAGACATGGTTCTTTGTCCCCATAATCATGACTTTCACTATCTCCATCGTTTATCTCGGCTCACGGATGGGATGGCTTGCCACCTTGCTGGGACTCCTCTATCTTGTTTTTTTCGCTATCAAGAAAAATGGGCTGGCAGGTTTTAAGTTTGCAACCAAAGTTATTATAGTCATGGGGTTGCTGTTGATGGTTTCTGTTGTCATTATGTCTCAATATGTTGATCTTCATGAAGTAGCGGTACGCTTGATCTCGCTCTATGATCCTTCCTCCATTTCAGATGCGGAGGCACGTCTCGGCAAGCATACCTTGGAGGTAAGGGGAGGAGCGATTTTGCAAGCCTTGCAAGCCTTTTTAACCTCGCCCATTACCGGGGTTGGCATTGGAAACACAACTCTTTACGTTGACCGGATAACCCATAATGACTTCTCCACTGTCTTGCTCGAGTTAGGACTGATAGGTGAATTACTCTTTTTGGGGATTTTGATCACCATCTGGTACCGGGCGAATCTCCCCGGACGCACGAACAAAACTCAACCCCACTGGTTATCTTTTGCCACAAGGGCAGGTTTTGTTACCTTGGTCGTATGCCTTAATTTTTTTAATCTTTATCTCAGCCCTTATTTTTGGTTTTACCTGGCTTTATCCATCGTCATCCTCGAAACGGTAGAAGGAAAGACCTTAAATGAAGATACTCATTATTAGCGAAAGTCTTTTGGAAAAAATTGGCGAAAATTACTATGCCATCGATCCCTGGATATGCATTCCCGTGAGCTTTGCTAACCACTGTGAGAAGGTTACTCTTTGGTCCCCCGTCATTTCTCGAGAGCCTCAGTCTACTCCCCCCAAGGGTTCCTGGATAGTCCCTTTAGGCAAACTTCATGTCGAGCCTCATGATCCCTACAATCGATTTATCCAGTACTACCGCCTCCTCCCTAAACGATACTTCGCGTGGAGGAAAAAAGCCGATCGGCTTATCAAAGAGCATGACCTTGTTATCATGAGGGCCCCCGGGCCTATCACGCCCTTGATCGTCCGTAGTGCCCGTCGCCAAAAACGACCGTTGGTTCTTATGTTGCTGCTTAATCTCATGACCCAATCGGATAAACTCATGACAAGCCGCGGGTTAAAGAGGCTTCTCTTTTCCGCCGTTATCAAGGTTATGGTTTGGAAGGAAAAACAGGCTGTCAAGCGCGCACATCGTGTTTATGTTTATAGCCAAGAGCTGGCTGACAGACATCGTGGTCTTTCGACCAACCTCTCTCTAACGCAAGATCCCCATTTAAGCCTCAAGGATATTGTTCCGCGTGAAGATACTTGCCAATCCGATGAGATTCGTCTGCTCCGTATCTGCTGGCTTATACCTAGCAAGGGTGTGGAATATCTGCTAAAGGCCGTTGCTCTTCTTGTGGCAAAAGGGAAAAAAGTTAGGCTTCAAATTGTGGGTCAGGAAAAAAGCCCGGGCTATCAAGCTAGTCTAAAAATACTCGCCGGAGAGCTTGGAATTCATGAGTACGTTATCTTTTCAGGCTGGGCCCCCTTTGACAAGATTGGAGAAGTTTATTTGCAAAATGATATTCAAATTCTTTCTTCCCTGGGTGAAGGAACGCCACGTTGCATCGTCGAAGGCTTTGCACGCGGCCTGCCCTTGATTTCCACAGCCGTGGGGGGGTGTAAAGATACATTAACCCACGAAAAAGACGCCTTGCTCGTCCCCCCTGGAGACCCTGGGGCCATTGCCCGCGCCGTGGAACGTTTGGTGGAAGATCGGGAACTCCGCAAAAAACTCATCCAGACGGGTCTGCGCACGGCCAATTCCCTCACCTTTGAAAATCTGGGGATGAACTTCCTCAAGGAAATTCAGGAGACTCTCACCCATTACCAAAATGCAAGAATGTGAATTACAAAACCTCGCTGACGAGGCAACTCTCAACGGTTGGCAAAATGCCCTCTATGATTTTTCAAAAAAAAGGGTCTTAAATCATCAATCCATCCCTGAAGACGCCAGGATCTCTGACTGGAGCTTCCTTCTTCCTCTTCCTGCTCAAGGGACGCGAGATGCCCTGGTCTTAGGATGCGGATGGGGTGCGATTCCTATCCACCTATCTCAATTCTGTGGTCAAGTTTGTGTCGTCGAGACTTCTCCGGCCAAAATCCAATTTTTAGAGGCCCGAAAAGCCCAGCAACGCATCACTAATCTCAAATTAAAACAATGGGATTTTTGGGAGGATTCTTTTTCACAAGAGAGTTTCGACCTGGTTTGCCTTCATGGACTCGAATCTCCCTCCGATAAAAAAATACATTTTTCGGAGGTGTTAAAAAAAATGGCCCAGTGGCTTCGAAAAGAGGGTGTCTTATTTTTAAATGTTCCAAATCGGTGGTCCCTCTTATTAAAGGAAAGATCCTCTCATTATCCCTTCTCCAGTCATACCTTGCTTGGATATCGGAAGATGCTTGAGAGAAGCGGATTTGAAGATATTCATTTTTATGCCCCTCTCCCTCACTACAATGGTATTCCACTTTTTTATCTCCCTTTACATGATTCGACGGCCATGATTTATTTTTTCAAAAATATCTTCCCCCTCTTTGAAATGGTTTCCCCTGAGTCGAAGAAGGCTTACGCCCTGGAGTACCGGGTTGCCAAGCTTGGCGTAAACTTAAGTCTGGCGCTTCATTTAACGAGATTTGTCAAATATTTTGTTTCTGGATTTAGTGTGGTTGCAAAAAAGCGAATTTCTTTATGATCCTCCAAGAGTTGGATCGAAAAATAAAAAGAAACTGGGAGAGTTTGTTCACAGGGCAACCAAGGCCCTCATTGATCCGTTATTTGGGGATACCGGGATCTGTTGAGGGAGGAACGACTACCTTCCTGGCCCTTGCCGATCAGAGATCCACGCCTGTCTTTGCTGTGAAAATTCACCGGGCCCTGGATGCCGATGAAAGGGCTCAGAATGAATCACAGGTGCTCACCTGTCTCCAGAAGCAAAACGGAGACTTGGCCCGATCCGTCCCCAAACTCCTTCTGTGTGAAAAGATTGCAGGTCATTGGGTCCTCATTCAATCTATTTTAAAAGGGAAACCCATGAGCGCACCCATGACCTCGGAAGGAATACCAGAAGTAAAACAGGCTTCGGCCCATATTTTTCTGGTCCAAAATTGGCTTTCCCATCTTCAGTCCTTTAAGGGGAGTCAGCCCCAACCAACCTCTTGGTTATCAAATAGGGGTCTTAAGATCCTTCAAGATTTTGAATCCACATTTCTCCTTTCCAAAAACGAATGTGATTTTCTCAACGCCCTTTATACGGAGTTATCCAAAAATGCTTACCCGTCTGTCCCTATTCAGCATGGAGATTTTTGTCGTCAGAACATTTTGGTTGAACCTAAGGGAGACAAAATAGCCGTCATCGATTGGACTGATAGTCAACTAGGTGGTTTTCCCTTACACGACTTTTTTTTCTTTCTGGCCAGTTATTGCTTGCAAGTAAGAAAAACGACCGGAATTGAGGGCTTTGTACGCGTCTTTGAATATACCTTCCTGGAGCAGAATCCCTACAACAATCTGGTTTTACAAGAGATCAGGAACCACGCGAAGCCCCTCTCCCTGGATGGACCATCCATTCGAAATCTTTTTTCCCTTTTTTTGATGGAACAAGCCCTTTTTGAGTATAACAAACTGATCCGATTTGCCCAGCAGGGAGGGCTTCCCCGTTTCACAATTTACTTGGCCTCTCTGCAAAATAAGAGCTATGAGGAAGCCCTCCATGAGCAGCTTTGGATTTATTTTTTTCGTGCATGGGTAAAAGGAAACTTTCATGGGTAAAAAAATATGGATCATTCATCACTACGCCGATCCACCAGACGGGTATTGGACCGGCACTTATGATTTGTACAAGTTTTTGGTTCAAAAAGGTCACCAGGTTACGGTCTTTTCTTCGAGCTTTAACCACTATTCACGTGAAGACTCGCGCCTGAAGCCCGACGAACTGTACGCTGAAAAAGACTACAACGGCATGCACTTCGTTTTTATCAAAACTCCTCCCTACTTCAAAAATAATCTGAAGCGCCTGTGGAATATGCTCCTCTACGGCCTTCGCTCCTATTGGTGGGGGGCACGTCAAAAACAGGGCCCAGACGTCATCATTACGGCAACACCTCATCCCTTTTGCGCTTTCGCCGCCTATCGTCTGGCCCGTAAATTTAAGGTGCCCTTCTTGCTTGAACTCCATGATCTTTGGTTGGATTATCTCCTGGATACACACATGGTGTCTCGTTGGCACCCGGCTTACCAAGTTATCCGGTGGCTGGAAACAAGTTGCTACAAGAATGCAAAAAAAATCCTCATACTTTGGCCCAAGATGGACCTTTATCTGAAAAATTACGGCGTGCCACCAGAACGCATTGTTTGGCTACCCTTGGGGATCGACTTTGAAACTCTGGAGAAGATTTCTGCCAAGTCGAACAAAGAGGATGGAAATTTTGTAGTTGCCTGCACGGCGCGTTTTGGCCCGGCCAGTAATCTCCTGGAAATCCTGCAAGCTGCCAAAATCCTCCAGGATCAGGGACACCATCGGATAAAATTTGTCTTGATTGGTGATGGACCAGAAAGGGAGAAGTTGGAGGAATTTGTCCAAGAAAACCACCTGACCCATGTTGAATTTCCAGGCATGATCCCGAAGGAACAAATTCGCAAGAACTTGGTAGACGCGGATGCCTGTATTGCCGGCCTCCCGGACATTCCCAATTATAGAAAATATGGGACCATTCCGACAAAACTGTTGGATTACCTAACCTCCGGACGTCCGACTATTTTTATTACTTCCATTCAGGAAAGTCTGGTGGATAAAGCCCAGGCAGGCGCCGTGGTCCACCCCAATCAGCCTGGTGTGCTTGCAGAAAGTATTTTGAAATTATCTCGATTATCATCCGAAGAACGGGCCCGTTTGGGAGAGAACGGGATGGAGTACATGCGAATACATCATAATTTAAAGACTCTCGCAGATCGTGTGGAGGCCCTTCTCTAGGGTGACATTTTTGAAAAAGAAAATCCTGCTCATCTTTGGGACTCGGCCCGAGGCTATCAAAATGGCCCCTCTGGCCAAGGCTCTTCAAAAAAATGCTCAATTTGATGTCATAACCTGTGTGACAGCACAGCATCGCCAGATGCTGGATCAGGTCCTCGTTTTCTTCAACATCCGGCCTGATGTCGACCTGGATCTTATGCAACCAAACCAGACGCTCTCAGACTTTGCCGCACATGCCTTGAGGCGCCTCTCCTCCACCCTCTCCGAGATCAAGCCTGATTTGATTTTGGTCCAGGGGGATACCACAACCGCCTTTGCAGGGGCCCTGGCCGCCTTCTATCAAAAAATTCCTGTGGGCCATGTTGAAGCGGGCCTGAGAACAGGCGATCTCTGTGCTCCCTTCCCCGAGGAGGCCAATCGACACTTAATCTCCGTCCTGGCCCGGTGGCACTTTGCCCCCACGAAGAGGGCGGAAACACAGCTTCTCTCGGAGGGTATCCCTCAAGAATCTGTCTTCATTACAGGAAATACGGTCATTGATGCCCTTTATGATGGTCTCGCCCTCTTGAAAAAAAATGATTCGTTGAGACAAACATTGGATGTCTGGTTCCAAAAAGAAATTTCTCGAGCTAATCAAGTAGATTCCGGCAAGAGTAGAGTCATTCTCATCACAGGGCATCGGCGAGAAAATTTTGGAGAAGGATTTGAATCTATTTGTTCAGCTATTCGTGAGCTGGCCCTGCGGCACCCCAAGGATATCTTTATCTATCCTGTTCATCTCAATCCGAATGTCCAAGCCCCAGTGCAAAAAATCCTCCAAGGGCTCCCGAATGTATCCCTCCTTCCTCCGGTTGAATACCCAAAGATGCTCTACCTTCTCTCCAAAACCTACATGATTCTTACGGACTCAGGGGGCATCCAGGAGGAAGCCCCTTCACTCAAAATTCCCACGCTAGTTATGAGAGACAAGACAGAACGTCCGGAAGGTGTAACCCTTGGCGCACTCCGACTTGTTGGCAATACAAAGGCAAAAATTGTAGAAGAAGCTTCAGAGCTTCTGGAGAACATCTCTCTCTATCGCCGAATGCAAATTGAAATGAGTCCTTATGGAGATGGAAAGGCTGCTCAGAGAATTGTTGGTCTCCTCCAAAAAATTTCCTAATCATGACTTCCCCAAACTCCCACCCCTCTATTTCAATCGTCATCCCTTGCCGGAATGAAGAATATTTTATCGAAAGTTGCTTGAACTCGATTTTGGCCAATGATTATCCCAAGGAAAAGATGGAAGTGCTCATTGTGGACGGAATGAGCACAGATGGTACATGCCAAATCCTGAAAAAATATACGGGACTCCACCCCAATCTCATCAAAGTCCTTGATAATCCCAAAAAAGAGCAACAGCTCGCCTTGAATATCGGCATTACCCGTGCTCAGGGCGAAATCATTATCAGGATGGATGCCCATAGCACGTATAAAGAAAATTACATCTCGGAGTGTATTCTGGCCCTGCAAAAATACCCTGCCGATAATGTCGGGGGACGCTGGATTACTGTACCGCGGAATCAATCTCTGATAGGAAGAACTATCTGTCTTGCCACGTCGGTCTCTTTCGGCGTCGGCAATGCCTATTATCGGCTGTCTCGTTTAAGCACTTCAGCCCCGGCCCTCGATCAACCAACCTGGGAGATCAATGTCGCCTACTTTTGTTGTCGCCGTGAAATTTTTGACCGGATTGGTCTCTTCAATGAAAAACTCGATAGGAGCGAAGACATTGACTTCAGGGCCCGCCTCAAAAAGGCCGGATACCGTACGCTCTTTGTCCCAACCATCGAGTGCTATTATTCTATGCGGACAAAGTTTGGAGAATTTATAGGTCATATGTTTAAGAACGGAATGTGGGTCCTCCTGCCACTAAATCATGCACCTAATATTTCTTTTTCCCTTCGGCATGTTGTTCCTCTTGTGTTTGTCTCTTCTCTCTTCGTCTTAGGGGGGCTCTCCTTCCTCTCTGTCACAGCCGTGAGACTCCTCGAAGTTATTTTAGGTACTTATTTTATTTTGTGTTTTTATTATTCCCTGCGAATCGCCATTCGTGAAAAAAAACCGGTTTATTTTTTGGTCTTGCCTTTCCTCTTCCTTTCCTTGCATACATCCTACGGGCTGGGTTCTGTCGTGGGATTGTTACGACTGGTTGCAACAAAAATGAGACTGCCAGTGAAAGGGCAAAAATGCAAAACATCTTGCAATCAAGAAGGATGATGGTTCCGAACGCGGAAGCGGGTTATGTTTAATACCTTAATCCAGCAAATGGACATCCCACTGACCTTTTGCCTCTTGCTTCTTACCGTCAGTGTGATCTTGTTTTGGATCCAGAGGGGTCAGAGAATCGCCAAAATTGGGGTCACACTCTGTCTTGTCCTGCTTCTTGTCTTCAGCAATCGCTATATCCATGGCATCTTCTTGGGCAAATTGGAGAGTCGTTATCCTGCCTTGATTGTGACCAAAGATAACCTTTCCTCCCTCCAGGAGGTGCGCTTCATTGTCATCCTGGGAGGAATGGCCCATACGGATCGTGCTTGGCCACTGACAAGTCAGTTAGGCGTTACGATGCTCATTCGCCTGGTGGAAGGGATCCAGCTTCATAAACAACTCCCCCAAACAAAACTGATCCTCTCGGGAGGTAACCGGTATGATGTGAGTGATGCGGAGATGATGCGAAGAATGGCCTTGTTATTGGGAGTGGATTCTGACGATATCATCTTGGAGACAGAGTCGAAAAATACTTATGAAGAAGCCTTTTTTTTAAAGAATTTGCTCAAGGGACAACGATTTATCCTCGTTACTTCGGCGAGACACATGCCCCGCGCCGTAGCCCTCTTTCAGAAGATGGGCTTGTCTCCTCTTCCAGCACCCACGGGTCACATGGTTGCCCTCAATGACAAGCATCCCTTCAGTCCCCTGATTCCACGATCGGGAAATATCAGTTCCTTTTCCGAAATGGTCTATGAGTTTCTGGGGTCACTTAAAGCAAAGTTGGCCAACCAATTATGATGATTACCTTCTCAGGCCTGGATGGAGCCGGCAAGAGCACTCTCATCCAAGACCTCCAGTTGTTTTTGGAACATAAGAATCATCCTACAACTATTTTAACGATGTATGATGACATCACCTTTTACTCCATGATCAGAAAAATCCGTGACCACATTAAGACATGGTTGGGAAGACCTGTCGGCAACACCCTACCTGATCCTTGGGCCCTCCCTCTCCCCTCAACAATCAACCAACCGAAAACCGATACCAGTGATAAATCGGGATGGTTGGCAAAGCTTGTCTATCATATCTTTAGAAGCCATTTTGTCCGGAGTCTCTGTCTTTTTTTGGACCTCCTCATTTTACTTCTTTATCGCTTTCGTGAAGAAACCTTGAAGGCGAGAATACTCATTACTGATCGCTATTTGTATGACTCCCTCGTCGACACCCTCGACATAAGGTCAAAAGGAACTTGGTTTGTTCGGTTCTTTCTACATCTGGCACCAACACCTGAAGTACCCGTCTTTGTCGATGTACCAGCAGAAATGGCTTTTCAAAGAAAACAGGAGTATGCCATCGACTATATGAGGTGGCGGCGTGACGCCTACCTTAACCTCTTCCAAGAGGTAAAAGCCCCCCTGATTCTGCCTAATGAGAATTTGGAACAAGCGACCCAGACCCTAAAAGATTTTGTGCAACAAAGAATACTCCAGAAGTAATATGTTCCCTTTAGACCGCCATGCTGAGTGTTTGTTAGGATGTCTCCTTTCTTTGCCAAGGGCTTCTCTCCCTCCTCTGCCGGAAGAAGAATGGAAAGATTTTCTCTCCTTAGCTCAAAAAAACGTTGTCCTCTTAAGGACAGCCGAGATCTTGATTGACCCCTTTTCTCCTGCTTTTCAAGAGGCTGTCCATGCTGAGAAAAAGAGAATTAAAGAGGTTCTATCCCTGATACAGAGGTTGGGCACACTCTGTGAAGAGGCACAAATTCCCTATATCTTCACCAAAGCCTTTCAACATTTCCCGGACATGGGGCATGACATTGACCTCCTCGTTGCTGACCGATCTCGAACGATTGATCGTCTCCTTCAGGAGAGAATGGGGGCAAGGCGGATCGAGAGTAGCTGCTTGAACCGAATCTCTGGCAAAACTAATTTGGAGATCCCCGGTTTTGCAACTCTCATAGAAATTCATCATGGTCTGATAGGCCACATGGGCGAGCACCAGACTTTTGCCAAACAAATGATCTTTCGCCGTGTTCAACAAAAGTTCGATGAGGTAGAAACCTTTGTTCCCTCTCCGGAAGATCAATTTCTACTTCAAGTCTTGCAGAGACTTTACGGGCACTTTTACTTCCGTCTCTCCGATCTGATAAAAAGCCGTCAACTGATGACCTTACCCCTTGAATGGAACTACATTCGTCTCACAGCTCACAAGATTGGTATTGAACAAGGGTTGGAGCTTTTTTTAAAATATCTTCAACAACCCCTCCTTCGCTTTGAGGGATGGGTTTACCCTGTTCCTTTTCCTGCCATCTTGAAGATCTACGGTTGGAAGTGGCTCTCGGACGTGCGCGCTAGACGATGGACCAGTTTTTTTAGACTTCTCCTCCTACCTGTCGCTGCCGGTTGGATGACCCTTCGCAAAGCTGCCAGACTCTGCAAACTCAAAAGATATCCACCATGAAAAAAGATTCCGGCCTGTACTTCTTGGTTCTCATCCTGGGAGGCTCTTACACCCTTTTCTGCATCCATCATTACCACCTGATCGGGCAAACACTCAATTTCAATGACTCAAATTTTTACTACCTGACAGCGGCCTCCCTTATTTGGAACGGGGCCGGTATCCCTCGGTTCGGCCATCCAGGTCTTTTTTTTGCCAACCTTCTGGCCTGTGGGCTTGCCCTTTTTAAAAAATTATCTTTACTTCCCTCTTTGACCCTTACCGATTTTACTCAAAGCCCTGATCCCCTGGGAGATCTACGGCATCTCTTTTGGGCAGGACAATTGATAGAGATCGGAATTGTCCTTCTTTTTCTCATCTTCACTTACCGTATCTCTAGAAAAATCACGCATCACTCAGCCAGCGCCCTCTTTATCTCCCTCTATACCTTCCTCCTCACAGGCGTCTTTGAAAGCATGTTCATGATCCGTTCAGAGACTCTCTCAGCCCTTTTTGTGCTCATGATCCTCGATCTCACTCTCTCTATCGCACCGCGTAAGAGTTCACCTATACCTCTTCTGGTTCTCTTTGTGAGTGGATTCTTGTGGGGATGCAGTCTTTCCTCAAAGCTCTTGGCTCTCTTCTTCTTGCCACTTCTCATTCCATTCCTTTTCCCTCTTACGCAAATAAATGAACCCAGAGGACGCACCGTCATGGTTCTTGCCTGGATGAGCCTCCTCATCCTTGCCTTTCCCTTGATAAAAAATTTTCATATTGTCTCTTTTGTTCCTGACGCCTACCTCGTACAGGCAACCCACCATATATCTTATATGAAACAAGGCCTCATCCTTCTTGGAATTACATCATTGGCACCGGTCCTCCTGATTTGCCGCCCCACTTTTCAAAAGTTTTACCTCGCGGGGCTTGTTTTTGTGGGGGGAATCCTTCTGTCTTTTTACACAGCCTTTTTAAATATCGCCTCACCAAAGAAAGATTTCACTTTCTCCCTCATCAATACAGCCTGGGGTGAAACCCTCTATGATACTTTCTCACGTCAGCGTTATACGAACCATCCACCTACCCTTAACTTTTCTCTACTCCTCAACCAGGACTTTTTATATTTTATCTCTCACTCGCTCTCATTCTTCGTTTTATTTTTTGCTGGATTCTATCAAAGTTCACGAAAAAACAAGATTCTGTTGGGCCTTCTTATAACCTACCTCTGGTTGTTCTCGATGATCCTATCGTTACGGAGTGAGCATTTTACCTACTACTATCAAGTTTACCTCATCCTTCCAATGATTCTCATCCTGAGCCTCTCCTTTTCCTCTCTTCTTCCCTGGATGAATCTCAAAAAAACCGGGTGGTTTCTGGGGGTACTCCTTTCTCTTTCCTTCCTGGGAGATACCCTGCAGGCACACCTCTTTCGGGACCACCTCTTTCAGACACGTCAAAACGAGGTGAACGAAATGAAAATCTTGGATTATTGGGGCCGCGGTTTTTTCTTTGATAAAGTTATTCGACCCCGTTATTGTGTTGGCCTCATGGAAAGGGAGGCCTGCTACAAAAAAGCGGGTCAAGCGCTGTTGCAAACCATAAACGGCAAAAGTTGATGAAAAAAGCTTTGATTACAGGCATCACGGGGCAGGACGGTTCGTATCTGGCGGAATTTTTGCTCACCAAGGGATATGAGGTACACGGAATCATCCGTAGGGCCAGCACTTTCAATACATCACGCATCGATCATATTTATGTCGACCATCATGTGCGTAACGCTCGTTTTTTTTTGTATTATGGCGATCTCTCAGATGCCAGCCAACTCACTCAGATTATTTACAATCTGCGACCCGATGAGGTGTACCATTTGGGAGCACAGAGTCATGTCCGGGTCAGTTTTGATATGCCCGAATACACGGCCAATATTACTGCTCTGGGAACCATCCGCCTCCTAGAGGCCATGCATCGTGCAAATAGTGGTGCCAGGTTTTATCAGGCCTCTTCCTCGGAGATGTTTGGGGCCGCTCCTCCTCCTCAAAACGAGCAAACGCCGTTTTGTCCTCGCAGCCCCTACGCAATCTCCAAGACTTTCGCCTACTGGTCTACCATCAATTACCGCGAGGCTTTTGGTCTCTTTGCCTCCAATGGCATCCTGTTTAATCACGAGAGTCCTCGCCGTGGTGAAACTTTCGTTACGCGAAAAATTACACGTGCCATTGCTAATATTTTGATGGGACGGCAAAAAAAACTTTATCTGGGGAATCTCAAGGCCAAAAGGGACTGGGGTTTTGCCCCGGAGTACGTGGAGTGTCAATGGCGTATCTTGCAAGAGGATAAACCAGGTGATTTCGTCGTAGGAACGGGCGAAAGTCATACCGTCGAAGAATTCTTGGAGGTGGCCTTCGGTTACGTGAATTTGGATTGGCATGACTATATCGAAATCGATCCACGCTACTTTAGACCTATCGATGTAGACTGGCTGCAAGCCGATATCTCCAAAGTTAAAAAAACTCTGGATTGGTCTCCCCGAGTTTCTTTCCATGAACTCATCAAGATCATGGTGGACGCCGACTTAAGAAGAGTCAATCTTGCAGCCCCGGGCCTTGGGGACCGGGTACTGGGCGATCCAAATTTTTCATGGATTAGGGAAGATCTCCATCGGGAACTCAAAACCCTTGAGGAACAATCCGACTCCCACCGGGAAACTGCTTTATGAGAAGCATATTGGAGGGGAACCAAATTCTCGCCATGATTTTTAAAAATGAAGACTGGAAGGAGGGTCTTCATTTCTTGACGCCGCAAAATCTTTTTATCCAGGCCGGCACCTGGTATTATCCCAAGGGTAAAAAACTCGCTTCCCATCTTCACAAGGACTACGAAAGAACAGCCCTGCGAACTCAAGAGCTGGTCTATGTCCGAAAAGGATCCCTCAAGGTTTTTGTTTACAACGACCGTAAAGAGCTAAAAGAGGAATTTATTCTTTCGGAGGGAGAGATGGCTGTTATGGCCTATGGTGGACACGGGTATGAAATTTTAGAAGAAGGAACTCAGGTTTTGGAGGTCAAAAATGGCCCGTTTATCAGTGTAGAGCACGACAAAAACAAGTTTGAGTCATGAAAATCATTCCACAATTTGAACCCTCATTCGATGAAGCCGAAGCTCAAGCCCTCTACGACTACATGAAATCAGGGGGATGGGCAACAGAGTTTCGGAAGACAGAAGAGTTTGAACATCGCCTTGCCGAATGGACAGGCACGAAACATTGCGTGGTCACTAACAATGGAACAATCAGCCTGACATTGGCTTTATTGGCAGCAGGCATTGGGGCGGGCGATGAAGTCCTTGTGCCCGATCTCAGCATGATCGCAACAGCGAATGCAGTGACACTTTTTGGAGCCAAACCAGTCTTTGTCGATGTCAACCCGAAAAACCTTTGTATGGACCTCTCCAAGGCGGAAGCGGCCATCACAACAAAAACAACATGCCTCATTTATGTCAGCCTTAATGGACGATCAGGGCCCATGGACGAGGTGAACTCTTTTTGTAAAAAACACAAACTCTTCTTTTTGGAAGACGCCGCCCAATCGCTGGGGTCGTTTCATAACAATCAGCATTTGGGGAGTTTTGGTGATGTGGGCAGTTTTTCCTTTAGCATGCCTAAGATTATCACCACCGGACAGGGAGGCGCCCTCATCACAAACAATGGCGAAATCGCCGGAAAAATACGGCGCCTCAAAGACTTTGGCCGGTCGCGGGGAGGCATCGATCTTCATGAAACCATAGGATACAATTTCAAATTCACGGATATCCAGGCTGTTTTAGGTTTGGAACAGATGAAAAAGCTCCCCGAGCGTATTGTGAAAAAGAAAGCCCTTTATCGCTATTACCAACAACAACTCGCCTCTCTTCAAGAGGTCTCCTTCCTACTCACGGACTTGAACCAGACAACTCCCTGGTTTGTAGATATTTATACCAAAAATCCCGATAAACTTTCACAATGGCTAAAAGAAAAAGGCATTGGCACGAGACGTTTGTATCCTCCGATACACCTGCAGAAGGCTTATCAAACTAAAGCCTTCTGCCCTCATACTTCTGAGGCCTCGTCGCGTGGGCTCTGGCTTCCCTCGTCCACACAACTTGAAGATTCTGAGATAAGGCACATAACACAAATTATTACTGACTTCTTTGAAAATTCTCCCTAGAGTGACGGCCACTATGACCTCCTTGCCATCAACCAGCTCAGTTCTTGCGGTAAACGAGTTATCCCTGCCGAACCTCGCTTGTCCGGACTGTCGCCGGTCGTTGACATCCGAGGTGACGGCTCTCTTTTGTAACGCCTGCAATCATTACTTTCCAAAACTCGCCGGAGATATCATCAACCTGCTCCCACAGTGCAACAAAGTAGGTGACGAAGTTATTTATCGCTCGCCCGATTACAAAGCGCAGTTTCCTTTCTTGCCCGAAATCAGACGCTTCTTCTATACTCGAAAACTCGCACGTTGGTCCATGTCCTGGGGTCACAAGAACACTGTTCGCCTCCTGGGGAAAAAAGTCGTCGGCGTCAGCGTGGACCTTGGAGTCGGACGTGGCGACCATTATGCCTATGTTGAAAACGGTGATGACCTCATTGGGGTGGATTATGATGCAGAAGCCCTGCAAGAGATTAAGAAAAGTGGAATTAAGGCCAAACTCTTCCAGGCGGACCTCACACGACTCCCTTTTTCGAACAAGTGTTTCGATAGTGTTCGCAGCACTTATGCTTTTGAACATCTTTACTATTTGGAAGTTTGCCTGGAAGAAATCTACAGGACTCTCAAAGATGACGGTGTCCTGGTGGCTTCCTTTCCCATTGTAGGGGCGTGGATGATGGACTTGCTCAGTCGTTTGGGCCCTCAACGTGAGTTTAAAAAAAAATATGGCCTCCATTGGGGAAATGTTTTGAAAGTTGAACATTGCAACTCCAGTCGTCGTATTTTGGAGGCCGTCAGAAGAATTTTCATCATTGATAAGATCTTATGGAGCCCCTTCCCCTTTTTCCGGCATAATCTGAACATGTTTGTGACCTTGCGCGCCCGAAAGAACCCGCTCTTTTTGGAGAAAAGGGTATGAAAGTTTCGTTGATCATTCCGACGCTCAATGAAGCTGACTGTATTGCCAAAACACTTTCAGAAATACCTTCAGAGGTAGTGGATGAGGTGATCGTTGTGGATGGCCATTCCCAGGACGGCACTGCAGAAATTGTGCGACAGCGAGGTTACAAGGTCATCCTGCAAAAAAGTAAGGGTTATGGGGCCGCCTTCGCTGAGGGTGTGGAAACTGCTAGCGGTGACATCATCGTCCTCATGGATGCCGACGGGTCCCACAACCCTGCTGATATCATCAAACTCGTAGAAAAGGTGAATGAGGGATATGATTATGTCATGGCCATCCGCTATGCCCCAGGCTCACGCAGCCACGACGACACACGAATTCGTCACATCGGAAATATGTTTTTCACCTTTCTCGTCAACCTTATCTATAAAATTTATATTGCCGACGCCCTCTATCTCTTTACGGCTGTTCGCAAGGATAAGTTTCATCTCATCGCCCCCAAATCACTTGGCTTTGAATACTGCGTTGAGATACTCATCCGCGCTCATCAGCAAGGCATGAGGATTTGCCAGGTCCCTTCTGTGGAAAGAAAGCGCGTTGCAGGCAAGTCAAAGGTGAATGCTTTCCTGGACGGCTGGAAGATCCTCAAAACAATCCTAACCACCAAATAGCAGATGAACATTTCACTCCTTGGCCCTGAGGAACGTCCTGACAAACTGAAAATCTGTGAATCCTTGGCACAACTTCACCAAGAGGGGGCTCCGCAAGATCTGATTTCACATATGGGTAATGATTTCCTGAAGAATTTTTTTTATCCAGGTGTCTTGGCCTCAAGGTCCGCCGTGACCCTTGGGTTATGGGATGGCAAAACGTTGGTTGGCTTCGTTTCAGCCACATGGAATTGGATGGCTCTCCTACTGGACCTCGCAACACACCAACCTATCCGTGCTCTAGTTTACGCGCTTACCTGCCTCTTAATGAGGCCTAAAAATGCCGTTGACCTGGCGCAAGGACTAAGGTTAACGCTGCCCAAGACGCCTGATCTTTCAGCGGAGATACTTATGATCTCCATCTCTCCTCCTTTTCGGGGGAAACGGCATGGACAAGAACTCCTGCAGGCCATCCACCAAGAATTGTCCCGACGAGGCCATTTCTTTTGTGTGGCCCGGGTTCGTGAGGAAAACCAGGAAGCCATCCTCATGTACCAAAATGAAAAATATCTCCCCTCTGGTAGGATCGAATATCGTGGGAGGTCTTGGATTTGGATGATTAGAAATTGTCATGAAAAATAAAATTCTGGTCACAGGAGGTTTCGGGTTTTTAGGTTCTCACGTGGTGACTCGGCTCCGGGAAATATTCCCAGATGGAAATATACTGGCTTTTAGCCGCAGAAATGGCATCGACTTCCGCGATGAAAAAACAGTCGTGTCGCTCCTGCAAAAGGAAAAGCCAAATCTGATTGTGCATTGTGCCGCCCGTGTAGGTGGCATCGCCTATAACCAACTCCACCCTACCGAAGTGTTTGAGGACAATACTCTGATCGGTCTTTCCCTCATACGAGCCTGTGGGGAAGTTGGTGTGTCTCGTATAATCAATGTGATGCCCAACTGCACCTACCCGGGTGACCAGGAGGAATATGAGGAAAGCCAATGGTGGCATGGCCCCATGCACCCCTCTGTGCTGACTTATGGCCTTCCTCGGAAGATGCTCTGGGGACATTGCTCTGCCTATTGCCAAAAAAATCCGGATTTTAAGCCGGTGCACCTGATACTTCCAAATATGTACGGGCCGGGAGACCACTTTGATAGTACACGTTCCCATGCCCTCGGCGCCCTAATTGCCAAAATTGTTAACGCTGAAAAGAATCATGAAACAAATGTAGAGATCTGGGGTACTGGAAAGCCCGTCAGAGAGTGGCTCTACGTGGAAGACGGCGCTGAAGCCATTGTTCAAGTCTCCAAAAACTGGGAGGGTTTTTGTCCTAATGAAATAATGAATATTGGTGTCACGAAAGGAATTTCCATCCTGGAGCTTGCTGAGATGATCCGGAATGTCGTCGGATGGAAAGGCCGCTTTATCCTTCAACCAGAAAAAATGGACGGAGCGACAAAAAAGATTCTTGTTTCTAAAAAGATGCGGCAGAAGTTGAATTGGTTTCCTTCCACAAGTTTGAAAGATGGAATTCAAAAAACGGTCCAATGGTATCAAAATCAATCTTCGTCAGGAAAACATGTTTAGGGAAAAAATCGACCCACTCCGAAGTAAATCCGCTCACGCTATGTCACCCCGACACGAAACCTGATAAAAGAATCTATGAAAAAAATAAGTGTCATCTTCCTAAACTTTGTCTATTTGATTTCAGGGTTATTGGTTCTGGAAGTCTTTTTTGGTGGATGGCTCTCGTCGAATTCTCTCGGTCAATTGAACATCCTTAAAAATGTTGAATATCATTTCAATACAAGCCATCTCTATCGCGGCAAATTTCCTGAAACACTTTATCAGAGAGACCGCTTTGGTCTTAGAGGACACTATGAAGATCCGGACCACATAGATATCCTGACCGTTGGAGGAAGTGCCACCGACCAGAGATACCTGACCGAAGGAACCACCTGGCAGGATGTGATAGAAAAGCGTTTTTTATCCGATGAAAAAAAAGTGAAGATCGCCAATGCCGGGGTTGATGGTCAGTCGTCTTATGGCCACCTGAAGAATTTTGAACTATGGTTTCCCAAAATCCCCCACCTCAAACCCCGCTATGTCCTGCTCTATCTAGGGGTAAACGATCTTTTGACGCAAACTTCCAATGATGATCTGGCAGGCGACCAGACATGGAAGGGCCGGATCCGTTCCAAAAGCGCCCTCTTCCACCTCTACGAACTGGTCAAGGGTAACTACCTCTCCTTGTTTCATTACCCCTTAGGTCATCAGTCTGTTAATTTCTCTCATTTGCACTGGACCTCCCATCCCCTCCAAAACAACCACGAAGGACTGTTGGCCCATCGATTGGAGGCTCATGAAAAAAATTTAAGCCAACTGAATAAAAAGATTCGTGCCCTGGGGGCTATACCCATCTACGTGACTCAACCTTCCTTCCTCTACCGACACATCAACAGCGTGGTGGAGGGGGCAGAGACAGTTTTTTTCTACGAAGGCCTCCCCATCAATGGCATCGATTTTTACAACATGCTTTCACTGATAAATGAACGGACCCTGCAAGTCTGCCATGATGTTCATGGTATTTGCCTGAACTTGGCCGGTGAGGTTTCGTTTGAAGAAACTGATTTTTATGACTATTTTCACAACACCCCCGAAGGAGCCCAAAAGATCGGTGAGTACCTTTACAAAAAATTAAAGGACGTTTTGTAAATGTGAATATTCCCTCGCCGAAGATAGGGCAATATCGCCTCTCGGATCCGTGAATCACGGAATCGGAACAAATAGCGATCCACAAAGAAATGGGCCCAGGTAAGTCCGATAGCCGGGAAAAGCGGAAATATCTTGGCGCAAACCGAAACAGCCACCCCGTAAGCAATCAATACAAAAATACGAAGGGGGGTGTTTTGGGAAATTTTTTCTAAAAAGAGAGATTGAAAACTGGCTCGGTTTGCAGGAACACATTTCCTTCGATTAATCAGCCAGACAAGACCCAGGTATTGACAATAGTGCCCAAAAAGATTGGCCATGAAGGCATCTTCAAAGCGTCTTGTAAAAAGAAACGGTGTAAAAAGCAGTATGGAAGCGATCGTGAAGAGGATATAGGGTATCGCCGCGGTGCCGTAGGTTTGGAGACGCCGTCTTGTGGCCCATAACCAACGAATAAAACAAAAAGTAAAAAAGAGAAGAAGGATTCCGATCAAAAGGAATGCCGGTTTCGATTGAAAAATAAATTCGTATCCGAAATCATGATGATTATGAGTACGCCCTATCAGACAAAACCAGGAAGCCGAGAGGATCACAAGGTCATCAATCCTCCGATCACCTGGGGATTTAAGGCCAAGACGCCCTCGATAGAGATTGGTCATGCCCGTACTCTGCTTCATGACATGAAATCCGCTGAACCAATAAGTAATCGCCATCATGAGGAGGGCTTGTCCCGACAGAATGAGCACCACGGGCACTAAAACAAGAAGACAGGGTACGTAGAAGAAGAGCCATGGTCGTGATTGAAAATAAGAACGGTTCGAATGATCCAGATAAAAACTCCAGGTAGAACCGAAATGGCTTAACCCAAAAACAAGGTAGATGAAAAAATTTCCGTAGGTGGCAAAGGTGACATGTCCGTTGACAAAGAGACCATAGACAAGCCCCACAAAAGATGCTCCTATGAAGAAGACAAAATCATACCGCAAATTGGCAATCCAAGGGAATGGTTTGGAATTTTCGTTTAACACGGAGCACCCCGACTAGCATGTTTTTTTGTTTCGAAGCAATTGAAAAGGAACCCGTTTGATCCCTCAGCTTATTCTTGAAAACACCCATTTGCTGGCCTGTCCGTCCTGTGAAGGAGAGATATCTGGAAACCCGGACCACAGTGCCCTCTCTTGCCGAGCTTGCTCCCGACATTTTGCGATTGAAAAAAATATTCCCCGACTCTTTGTCCCTCACGATCGTGGGGGGGCCAAGGATCATACACCCGATGTAATGTCTTTTTACGAAGCCCATCCGTTTCCGAATTACCAGGATTTCGACTCCATAGCGAGCTTGCGTGAAAAGGCCGAAAATGGAATTTTTGCCAGACTGCTGGATGCCCAGATTCCCCACGGTTCAAAGGTCCTCGAGGTCGGTTGCGGGACAGGGCAACTCAGCAATTTTTTGGGGATTCGGGAGGGTCGTCTGGTTTTTGGGACCGATATGTGTATCCCCTCTCTGTCATTGGGACAGGAGTTCAAAGAAAAACACAAGATCGGACGGGTTGCTTTTTTGCAAATGAATCTCTTTCGCCCCGCCCTCCGCCAGGAAAGTTTCCATGTCGTCATCTCCAATGGCGTACTCCATCATACAGATGATACCTATGAGGCCTATCGATCCATCCTGAGACTGGTTAAAAAAGGCGGATTTATCATTGTAGGGCTCTACAATAAAATGGGACGTGTGCCAACGCATCTGCGACGTACTATTTTTAAATTTTTTGGAGAGAAGTTTTATTTTCTTGATCCCTATCTTCGCAAGGAGGACCTAGGCAACGCCAAAAGGAAAAGCTGGTTTATGGATCAGTACCACCACCCCAAGGAACGAACGCACACCTTTGGGGAAGTACTTCAATGGTTTGATCAAACAGGCGTTGAGTTTATCAGCAGTCTTCCTCTTACAAAACCCTTCCAATCTTTTGGCAAAGACAACAAACTCTTTGCCGCACAACCACGAGGATCCTGGCTGGATCACTCTCTGGCCCAAGTCAAAATGCTTCTCCAGGGCGGGGCGGAGGGCGGACTTTTTATTGTCATTGGCCGGCGAAAGAACACCCCTTTATGAATATTCTCGGCATCTCTGCATTTTACCATGACAGCGCGGCCTGCCTGATTCGCGACGGTCATATTATCGCTGCCGCTCAGGAGGAAC
>OBEQ012324759.1_pt1 | contig 51362 bp, 49 predicted proteins | sample 1670901 | NCBI WGS metagenome assembly OBEQ01 (sample SAMEA104232315, study PRJEB22302) | groundwater metagenome | biome: forest; feature: aquifer; material: groundwater | place: USA | collected 2011-08-07 | depth 5.4 m
AAAAGGGAGGTTTGTATCCACCAACAAAAGCTATTAAGGAATTAGGTAATGATGTTAAAGAGATTTCTGCGAATGGTTTTGCAGCGGGAAATGCCGCTAATCCAACATTTTTGAATGTAGTGCCAAAGGATCCCACTGATATAGGAGAGTATCAGTATCAGTATCAAATTTGCGGTGATGAAGGGGATGCGACGAAGCCTTGTTTGAGTTATACTATTAACTTTGCAACAGAGGGTAGTTCATCGCTAGGTGCAGCAGGAAATTACAAGGCCTCACCAACGGGTATAGTCTCTCGATAATAATTAGTTGAATACTACTATTATCGCAGTCGTATCGGTAAACTCGGTACGCATCAAGGCGCGCGATGCGCGGCGCATTGCGGATATCAAGCAAATTCAGAATGCACTAGAGTTATATAATAACGAGCATGGTGGCATGTATCCAGGTGCAGCCGCAGATCTAAAACTTGGGACTGATGCTGCTGCTAAGCAAATAAGTTCGGTTGGAATAAGAGATTCTGGAGCTCTTGCAGCTGGAGAGATGGCATATCTTAATGTAGTACCCCATGATCCCACCGTGGGTAAAGAATATGTCTATGTTAAGGATAATCTTGTGGCGGATCCAAATAGGATGACGTATACCGTTACTTTTACCACTGAGGGTAAGTCATCACTTGGTGATACTGGCAATTATAAGGCTACTCCGACTGGAATTACGCAGTAATATCTGATTGTTTACAAACACCCCCGATTCATGGGGGTGTTTTTGTTTTAGATTGGATATGGTATACTATTATTGAAGTGTATAACTTAACAGCTTAAAAACAATTATGAGAATCGAGACCACTATTCAACAACGCGGTTTCACGCTTGTGGAACTTCTAGTTACCATTTCAATCATTGGTTTATTAGCAAGCATTACGGTGCTTTCCGTAGGGAATGTTCGTCAAGTTGCTCGCGACTCAAAGCGTCTTGCGGATATTAAGCAACTTCAAACGGGTTTGGAATTTTTCTTCAACCAAACAAATGGTTATCCGCAAATTCATGATAATTTGAAAGATGGAGAGGGTTTTGTGAATCTCGGTGATGCAAATCATAATGTGCTCTGCGCAGCCACGCAATATGGTTTTGAAGCAAATCTTGGTGCCTGTGGTGCATTCCCGGTCTATATGAGTAAGGTGCCGGGTAATCCTCAACCTGGTGGTCCAATGTATTATCGCTATAAACCTGAAACATTACCGGGTAATGACAAACCGACAGCATATCAGATGAAGTTCAACCTTGAAACGACTATTGCTGGATATGTGCCTGGGGAACATATTGCGCGCCCCTCAGGAGTGCAGTAAAGAAATGGGGTCAGCCACCATTTCTCCATTTCAAATATTATTTCATGTTGGCTTTTTTTGATCTTATTGTTGTTTTTCTTCTCGGTCTTTGTGTCGGAAGTTTTTTGAATGTCATTATTTTTAGGCTACGCAGTAATGAGCAATGGAAGAGCGGAAGATCGCATTGCGTGAGTTGTAATGCCATACTCTCAGTAAAGGACCTCATTCCACTCCTCAGCTTTATTTTGCTAAAAGGGCGCTGTAGATATTGCAAGACTGTATTGTCATGGCAATATCCCTTTGTGGAGATTGCAACAGCAGGACTGTTTATTCTTTCCTATTTTGCGCTGCTTGGAATATTTCAATCGCAATCATTGACAGCGCTTCTTGCGACAGGTTCGTTATTTCCGGTCATGCTGTTGCTGAAGTATGTAGTTTTTCTTTGTATATTATTAATTATATTTGTCACAGACCTTCGTTGGTTTGTGATCTATGATAGTGTTATTATTCTGGGTTCGGCCGTGGCTTTGGCGGCTCATCTGCTCATCCCTCCACTTTTTTCTCCACAATATATTATGCCGGCATGGCTAAACCTTGTGGTGGCCATATGTGTTCCGGCTGCATTCTTTGGCTTACAATATGTTATTTCTTCAGGTAAGTGGATAGGTGGGGGGGATATTCTTTTGGGGGGCATGATGGGGTTGATGCTTGGTTGGCCGCAGGTGCTCACGGCACTGTTTATCGCCTATTGTACAGGCTCGATTGTGGGTGTTGCCCTCATTGCTGTTGGCAAAAAATCTCGGGGAAGTGAAGTTCCCTTTGGCACGTTTTTGACGGCAGCCACAGGGATCATGCTTTTGTACGGGGATTGGGTAATGGCTTTTGCAAATCGAGTACTCTTGCTATGATGAGCATGTATATGAAAGCCTTCACGCTTGTAGAGATGCTTGTGGCAATTACCATCATTGGCCTTCTGACAACGGTATCGGTGGTACAGTTTCAGTCTGGCCGTCAGGATGATGCCTTGCGCCTTGCCGCCATGCGCGTCGCCGATGCCCTTCGTGCAAGCCAATCCGCGGCGCTATCAGGCAGCATTGAGCAGTACGCCAATGCGCAAGGGTATGGCGTCTTTGCCTTTCAAGCAGCATCGGGTAAAAGCTGTATGAACGGGTCTGTAACCATTAATGAAGGTATTGTGCTTTTTGCGGATACCGACAGCAATAAATCATATACCATCAATACAGACACGGTCATTCGTTGCCAGTCATTGATTGTCGATGATGCGCCTATTGTTGTGGAAAAAATCGAAGAACTCAAGGCGTCAGACGATAGCATTTCATCAGTCGCGGTTGCAACAGCCTTTTTTCAACGTCCAACCGCTTCTGTTCTTATAGATGGCACAAAGGATATGAAGAAATTAACAATCACACTCAAAAATACGCGTAATAATCACACAAAGCAAATTGTTCTTGATAGGATTTCCGGCAGAATAGATTTTGATTATTGAGAGAAACCTGAATTACACCAAACCCTTTTCGGACATCTGTCTGTCGGGTACGAATATTTTCCTGCTGGAAAATTTCTCAGACTCCTGCAGTCCGTGTGACCCTCCAGATAGACATCCTCAAGGGATGGGTGTAATTCAGAAAAATATCGATATATGAATACGTTTTGGATTGTTGTTCCGATATATAACGGCATTATTGATATCCCGGATTTCTGCCGTACATTATTGGAAAACACTCAATACGGCACTTACGCACTTGTGGCGGTTGACGATTGCTCCTCTGACAATTCCGTTGAGCTTTTACGTTCTTCATGTCCCGATGCAGTGATTCTGAAAAATGAAAAAAACAGCGGATTTGCAGCTAGTTGCAATAGGGGTATGCAATATGCCATTGATCATGGCGCGGAGTATGTGATGCTTGCAAATCAAGATTTGCGTTTTATGCAAGAGTGGCATCAGCCACTCCTATCGATTTTGAGGGGCGATACATCCATTGGAGCAATACAACCGAAGATTCTCATGTATCCGGATACTTCACTTATCAATTCATGCGGAAACGAGCTTCACATTCTTGGATTTGGATATACTCGCGGTTATTTGCGAAAAGATGCGGAATATTCATGCGCTGGCGTACGCGATGTTGGATATTGCAGCGGAGCGGCCGTGATCTATCGCGTTTCTGTGCTGGAGCGCATCGGATTTCTTGATGAGCAATTTTTCATGTACCATGAGGATTCAGATATTTGTTGGCGCATGCAGATTGCAGGCTACCGCACGGTTGTGTGTCCCTCATCTGTATTGGCGCATCGGTATGAATTTTCAAGAAGCATTCAAAAATTTTACTATATCGAGCGCAATAGGCTCTTTATGATAGTTAAGAATTACCAACTCAAAACACTTATTCTTTTGTTCCCGCTTTTTGCGCTTTGGGAATGCGGCATGCTTGCCTATAGCATAGTTGGTTTATTGTTCAGAAAAAAAAGCCTTGGGATACGGGAGAAGTTGAAAAGTTACGGATATTTTTTCAGGCCATCCGTATGGAGGCATATCGCTCAAGAGAGAAGAAAGATGGTCTTATTGCGGAGAAAAAGCGATGCAGATATCACAAAGAATTTCACCCGTGATATTGCTTTTCAGGACATTGATAATCCGGTCATTAAGCTTGTTGCAAATCCCATAACGCGCGCATACTGGACTTTGGTTAGAAAGTTTTTATAATATTAAAACAAATACTCATTTTCGCAGGATAGTCAGCTGTTATTCTCTTTCACTTTACACTTCGCAATACTGCAAATGATCTCGTTCATTTCGGGGAATACTTCCGGAATTCCGCTTCGCTTCAGTTCCGGCTTTCTCCCTCATTCACGTCGTCATTTGCAAGGTATTGCTTCGCTAGCCGTTCCAAAGAACAACAGCTGACTATATGAATGATACGGTACCTTAATGACTGGCCCTACCTATAATATCCATTTACTATGAAACTAATCGAAGTTGTTGCAGTTTATCCGCCCTATCGAGGAGGGATTGGTACGGTTGCAGCTCAAAACGCCCATATGGCGCAACGCGCAGGAATGGATGTGATTGTTGCAACGCCAATGCATCCTTCTTTTGGCAAGGACGTTGTATCAGACGAAATGCAAGATGGAGTGCATATCATGCGACTCAAGCCATTTCTTTCCTATGGCAATGCGGCAATCATGAGAGGTCTTTTCCCGATTCTTAAGCAATCCGACATTATTCATCTTCACTATCCATTCATTGGAAGTGAGTGGATTGTTGTCTTGGCCGGATTGGTCCATAAAAAAAAGATAGTTGTTACCTATCACATGGATTTGGTGGGTACGGGGATTTTTCGTTACTTCTTCAAATTATATTCACTTATCTTTTTGCCACTGATAGTGCATGTCGCCAGACATATTTTTGTGACATCATTGGATTACGCGAAGCATTCTAAGCTGAAAAAATATCTCAATACAAAAAAGGAAATGTTCAGCGAGCTTCCTTGTAGTGTAGATGCAAATGTCTTTTTACCAGGGGAAAAAATGAATGGCATTCTTTCTCGTCACAAGATCGCAGCAGATAGTCGAATCATTCTCTTTGTCGGCGGTCTTGATCGTGCTCATTACTTCAAGGGAGTTTCGCTTCTTTTGGAAGTATGTTCTCAGCTATTTCCCATTCATCCAAATGTACACCTCATCATTGTCGGCGAGGGCGACTGCCGCAAAGAGTATGAGCGGCAATCCCGCGAGCTAGGCATTGCAGAGCGCACTCATTTTGCCGGATCCGTTTCGGATGCGGAGTTGCCTCAGTATTATGCATGCGCGGATGTGTGCACGCTTCCCTCTATTGATTCATCAGAGGCGTTTGGAATCGCTCTCATCGAGGCGCTTGCCTGCGGTAAGCCGGTTGTCGCAACAGATTTGCCTGGCGTGCGCAGTGTGGTCCGCAATGGGGTTGATGGGCTTCTCGTAACTCCATCCAGTGCGGAAGAATTGCGCAGTGCGCTCTCCACACTGCTTTCCGACGAACAATTGCGAGCGCGGATGGGAATTGCTGCACGCGATCGCGTGCAGCGCTGCTACTCAACGGATATGGTCGGAAGGGAGTTTATATCAATTCTTACCTCTGCGCTATGAAGTACGTTGTTATAACCAGTTTATTCCGTCCGCTATCACGCGGTGGTGCGGAAGTTGTTGTAGAAGATATCGTTGATGAACTTAAAAAAGAACATGAAGTGCATGTGATAACAACGCGTTCGTGGAGCGGAGTGAAATCATTATCTCTCGCTTTTTCGCAGGAGAATGGAATAATCATTGAGCGTTTTTATCCTTTGAATATTTTTTCCTTTATCGATATCAATACAAAGCCCTATATCATGCGAATGATATGGCATCTATTTGATATCTTTAATCTGCATAGTTATGCTGTTGTACTGGAGTATTTGAAAAAAACAAAACCCGATTGTGTTTTTACTCACAACCTCAAGGGCATTGGGTATCTTATACCATTTGCCATAAAACATGCCAGCATACGCCATATTCATACGCTTCATGACATTCAACTCGCAGTTCCTACGGGACTCCTCTATCGGAAAAAAGAATATGAAGAAAAAAATATTCAGAATCGTTTTCATACGTGGTGTTCACGTATGCTCTTTGGTTCGCCGAGTGTTGTTGTATGTCCCTCACAATTTTTAAAAACATTTTATGAGCAACGCAGATTTTTCCCGCATTCTCGATATGTTGTTCTTGCCAACCCCATATGTGGAGTTCATGGGAAGGAGAATTTTAAAACCCAACGAGATATTCAGAATACTTTCATACGATTCTTTTTTGCAGGTACATTGAATGAAGCGAAGGGTATTCTTTTGTTGTGCCGCACATTCACCGAACTTCAAAATGAACACATTCAACTCGTTATTGCTGGTTCGGGGCCGGATGAATCGAAAGTAAAGGAGTATTGCGAGCGCGATAAGAGAATCGTTTTTCTAGGAAGGCTTTCTCATGATGGATTGCTAGAAACACTACGCGGCATGCATTATACGATTGTGCCATCATTGTGCTATGAAAATGCTCCAACCATTATTCCTGAGAGTTTTTCATTTGGAATTCCCGTGATTGCTTCCAATATCGGAGGTACTGCCGAAAGCATTAAGGATAATGTAAACGGCTTCATATGTGCGCCCGGTGATTCGAGTGCGCTTAAGCATGCTTTGAATAGAGCCATTCATTGTAAGGGGTATCCCCAACTTTGTAAGGCAGCAAAGGAGAGTATGCAAGGCAGAGATTGCGCGCCATATATCAGGCGCCTTATTCAAATGTAAAAACCGTAACGGCGTCATTTTCAAACGATATCCAACGTGAAGCTTGTGTGCGCAGCTGTTCAGTAATCAGTGGAGCGCGCGGTTCATAGGAAGGCACAACAACATAGGCGAGGGAAATTGCCAGAAATTTTTTCACGTCCTCCATAATGCTCTGATCCGGTTTTTTCATCATGAGAGTATAGTATCCGTATAATTTCGAGGACGTCGGAAGAGGATAATAAAATTGTTCAGCGCCGAATCCGAAATTGTTGATGGCCGCCGAAGACACTACTTGATTTGCAAGCACAACAAAACGTTTATCACCTGCGTCGTGATGAATCCAGCGAACAGCAGCAATGTCTGCAGAAGACACATTATATCCATGAAATGCTTGAAAGGCGTCATTTCGCGGATAGGAAAGATAGAGGCTTGCCAGAAGAATGAATACTGAAAAAATCATCCATGCCATTCGTGCCAGGGGAGGGCAGACGGTTGAAAAGATACGCGATGCCAGATGGCCGACCGTTGCTGCAATATGCGGCAGAAGAAAAACAAACGCAAGCGAAACAAGCCGCATACCGTAATCATCTCGCTCATACGAAATGAGAGAGTTGAAATTGATAACGGATGTTAGAATAAATGCATGTGCTAACGTGATAAAGAATGAGACGAGCCCTGTAATCGCAAGTCTTCGTTGGATTTCGCCTTGAGATTTGAGAATGAAAAATCCCGCTATGCCAAGAGCAAAAAGAATTAAAAAAAGATTATGCGAGTAAAAGTAAACAGGATCGAGAAAAAGAGAGAAGCGGGATTGAAATGAAATGATAGTTGGCATTGCAATACGGGGCAGTATAAATAAAAATGCAAGCTGAGAGGAGAGGTATGCATTAATCACAAATGCTGCGGGTATGGCACATATTCCAAGAAGCGACAATACAACAAGCGATAAGATTTTCGCGTATTTTTTTAGTCTCATTACTATCGGCCAGATGAAGAAAAAGAAACAAAAAAATACAGCAGGTATGCCAGCAAGGGGGTGAACCGCGAGCGATACACAGGCAAGGGTTGTCATGCACCATCGCATGCTTTTTTCTTCTCGTACCGCTATGATACTGGACAGTACGATGAGGGCCGTGATACCATAGGCAAAACCCCAGGGTGTTGATATACTAAGGAATGGGTAAGGTAGAGCAAAAAGCATTAAAAGGCAGTATTTTGCTATTTTAGAATCCTTCCAAAGCGTGTGCATCGCGAGTGATGCAGTCGGTATGAGCGCGCATATCATGCCGATTGGTACAATGAGTCTATCAATCAGTGGTATGCCAACAGCAAGTATTTTTGACAAAAAAACCACAAGCACATAATGCCCTATGTAATAGAAGGTTTTTGGTTCAAGAAAACCATATCGAGCAATATGTCCTTCCGCTGCCTGATGGATAAAGGGATCGAATCCAAAACCTATGGGAAAAATGATTAAGAGAACAGTTGTTGAAAGAAGGCCATAGGCAAGAAACATCACTAGATTGTGTGAGTCGGGTTTGTGTAGTATGTTCCAGAGGATAAAGAGCGTTGCAAGGGCATAGAAAATAAAAAAAGAAACATGCGTTGCTTGCCAAGGCCCTAAGATTGCAGATGTGGTTTGAGATGAAAAAAGGTTTGCAAATGCCGCTATGACACTTACTGAAAAACAAAATGGAAGAAGTGAGTGGGAATCGACGGTACAATTTTTTGAAATAATGGGTCGGGGGATTTGCAAAAGTGAACGCGAACAGTATATGCCAATGCCCACCAAAACAGCAATAATCAATCCAACTCCAATGCCCGTAAGAGGCACGTTTGCGATGTAGAATATGCTTCCGGCAAGTATGACGAGTAGTGCTATTGCAAGAGGAACAAGGAGCACGGCGCTAAGCCTTCGGAATGGAGAAAATCGAACAATGAATGACGAAGCTATGGCACTACAAAAAACAATCCCCGTCAGGCGAATGATAGTTGGGTGGACATCAAACCATTGGCTGAGTGCAAGTACAATGCCCCCCATCACTAATCCTGCACAGTAGAGCGTATGCAAAAATTTTTCCCTCCCTTCAATGATATACATTTTATACATGCCGATACTGTTTTTTATACCGATCGCATAATCGATAGATTTTTTTTACGTTTTTTTCCGGATTGGATACAGCCGAATCATATCACGCTTTTTCGCATCATTGCAACGCCGCCAACACTTTTGTTGCTCTTTGACCAACACTATGAATGGGGCGTGCCGTTATTTTTACTCGTTGCGTTTACCGATGCGCTGGATGGGGCGTTAGCTCGGACACGTAACAAAATCACGGTATGGGGCATGATGTTTGATCCTGTTGCGGATAAGCTGCTCATTGTGCCTGCAATCGTCATTCTTGTTTTTACCAAACTGCCGATACTTCTTGCAATAAGCGTTGCCGGTGTGGAAAGTCTTATTTTATTACTCGCAATCATTTGGAGAAAAGGCGGACATGTGGTCAAATCGAATATGTGGGGGAAAATTAAAATGATCCTTCATGTTGTCGGGATTATGAGCATACTGCTTGCAACATGGCTTTCATTGCCGCTCGTGCTCTTTGCCGAGATCGTATTAATAGCAAGTGTTGCATGTGCTCTGGTGAGTATTGTTCGCAAAGGAATATGATATATGCGAAGCGCTTTTCCTGTTAAAAAAATACTATTTGGCGCATGTATTGGTGCAATAATCACCCTCTTTTTTTTTATATACTCCACGCTTTCATTTCGGTCATATCAAAATGGCATTCCCTTGTTCAATTCGCCGGATGAAACTGCTAATTATTTCTTTTCAAAGCATTTTGCCCTAACAGGAACCCTTACATTTCTCGAACCACTTCTTGCCAAAAGCAATGGGTATGTGCATCCTCGCAGTATGACGGCAGTCGGCGAGAATGTTGTTCCTGTGAGTTTTCTGGGATTACCTGTAATCTATGGCACATTGGCGAACATATTCGGAACGCAATCCATTCCGTTTTTTACTCCAGCAATTGCGAGTATTACCGCACTTTTTTTCTTTCTATTGGTGAGAAACATCAGTTCATTGCAAGCGGCATGGCCGGCGATGATTCTTTTTCTTATCCACCCTGCGTATATGTTCAATGCCAACAGGGCAATGCTTCCCAATGTATTATTTGTAGATTTTTTAGTTATTGGTTGCGCTTTGGCAAGTCAGATGATGCGATTGCAAAAGAGAGCTGCAGTCCTATGTGTAGGTTTTCTGGCCGGCGCAGCGATCGGAGCGAGTATGTGGGTGCGATTTTCGGAAAGCATTTGGATTGTGGGATTATTGCTTGCATTCGGCATTGCATATATTCGGAAAGTTCGTATTGGAATGATTGCAGCATTCATTGCCGGTATGGCTATTCCACTGATTTTTATGTTTCAGTATAATACAATCGTGTATGGCAATCCGTTACTGTTTGGATACCAAACTGTCGTCATTCCAACAGCCGTGCATCAACTGGAGCAATCATCATCCATTATCCAGTCTGTTGCGCATTTCAACTGGGATGCAGCGCAACTACAACTAATAACACTCCTTAAATCGCTGAAAGCGGCCGTGTTGCCGTTTGGCATCAATCCCATATTGTATCAGAAAACATTTCTTGATTATGCCATTTTCTTTTTTTTACCGTTTAGCGTGCTGGCTGCAACGGCCTTTTTCTTTTTCATCTGGAAATTCTTGCGACAAATCATTCTACATAGAAGCACCTCTCGGCTTTTTTTATTTCTCTCATATTGCACAATGTCCGGATGGCTGGTTATTTTCTATGGAAGCTGGGTATTCTATGACAATTTGGATCGAGAGGTGACTATCGGAGCATCGTATATCCGCTATTGGCTGCCCATTACTGTTTTTGCACTTGTGATGTGCGGTGAATTCCTAGCCTTTCTCTTGGAAAGGTCCAAGGGTCTGATCCGCCAGGCATTTCTTGCCGCATGTATTATTTCGTTAGCACTTTTTTCCTTTCAACAGGTATTTTTCAGCTCATCGGAAAGCGTTAATGCAATTGCGTCATCGCTTTTATCGTATCATGCCAAACGTGATTTTATTGCGGCTCAAACGCCTCAAGACGCTGTGATATTTTCATCGCGTTCGGATAAGATTTTTTTTCCTGTCAGGCGCGTTGCGGAACAGACAGCCGATTTTCGTGAACTCGAGCTGGTAAAACGCATGTATGGCTCTTCGCCAATCTATTACTATGGATTGTGGAATCCTCAGGATGCTGCAACGCTCAGTAAGAAATACTTTGAACCATTCGGCCTGTCGTTAGTGCATGTTGGCCCCGCCGATAGCCGCGAGCATTTATATAACGTAGTAGAGAAATAATAGTTATGAATCGACTTCTCATTTTTTCGCGAACAAGTATTGTGCTGTGTATTCTCGCATTAGCGGGATATAGTATCAATCAGCATGTTCCCTTTACAGGCGTAAAGACAATCAAGTATACTTTTGATAGGCCACATGGAGCAGTGGGCATATTTCGTCCGCCGGTGCGCTATGAGCTTGTCGAAAACGGACCAAACCGCATTGCAAAAATCATTGAAGACCCCGTCTACTTTGATGTTAAAACATCCGTTTTGTATAAAAACGCTACTATTCGATTCAACTACCAAAAGCATACACAAAAGAAAACGCAGCTCGCAGTGAGGGTTTGGCAGGACGGGGTGAAGTTTTCAACCATTCCCTTTGAAGAAACGGTTGTTGGCGATTGGGTGCAAGCGCGAGCCACTGTTGATCTCGGTATGGCAATGCGGGAGAATGGCAAGTATACATTCGCATTGTCGATCCCGGGACTCATTGCACATATTTCCGATGAATACATTCTTGTATCCGATATGACCATTCAAATGGTCCGTCAGCCCTTGTTATAATCTCTATGACCTATTGGGAATTTTTCAAAACGTTTTTCTATGATGTGTTTATCGCGTCGCTCGCTACTTATTTTGCGGTGCTTGCTGCAGAGAGTTTTTCACATGGCATTGTAGTATCCATAATACATAGTAACTCCTTGCTTATTATAGGCGGCATATCGGGTATTCTTGTGATTCTTTTTCCTCCAAAAAAACACCTCGGGGGCAGTAAGTTGGAATACGCATATGCAATTGTTTTTGCAGTTCTTGCAGGCGTGATCACCTATCAAGTACTAAGTAAGGAGCAGAATATGGCGCTTTTATTGAGCGGAACCATGTTTGTCATTGTGCTTCTTTTCTTGCTTTCCACTCGAAAAATGGGGTCAACCCCCGTTTCCTCTAAATGATCAAACCTATGGACTGTATATTTTGCAAAATAATCAAGCATGAAATTCCAAGCGCAACGGTCTTTGAAAACGATTCATTGATTGCTTTTCTTGATATACGTCCCATTAACAAGGGTCATACGCTTGTGGTTCCAAAAAATCACAGCGCAGATTTCCTTACGACAGATGATCGAATGCTTTCAGATACTATGCCATCACTCAAACATCTTGCTACCGCTGTTATGAAAGGAGTCGGTGCCGATGCATGCAATATCAGCACGAACAACGGAGTTGCGGCAGGACAAGTGATTTTTCATCTTCATTGGCATATCGTTCCGCGATTTTCCGATGATGGATTGAAGCTCTGGAGGGGGAGTTCCTATCAGGATGGCGAAATGGAAGAAGTTGCCGCACATATTCGGAAACACCTCGCAGCTTAGAAAATATCCTCAGACTTTTTTTCATATAGAGCCTGCTTGACTTTTTGTGTCAAAAAGTGTATACTATGGAGCAATCATGTTCTTTTCACGAATATGTTCATTAGTATGTAGCGCCATTATCGCATTGAGTGCAGCACCCGCCCAGGCCGGGGATGAATTCGCATCATGGATTGTCAGAAATTATCAAGTGAAGCAATCATTAGCAACTCGCATAGCTCATCTGCCGCTCATGAAGTCTGTTGACAGCATGTCTGATGCAGAGCTCCACAATGCGCGGGTCGCTCGCAAAGACCTTCCGCTTGTCAAGCGTGAGCTGGTGGCAACACTGTTCAAGATAGAGGACGATGATATCGAGCCTATGATTCTTCGATCAGCATTTCGCAACAGAAGAATCCTGATATCCATGGAGGGGCCGCCTGACTACGCATATGCTGCGTCTGGATATTCACAGGAAGAAATCGAGTTGAGAGTGAAACAAGGATTGAGGGGTTTTATTCGCGCGACTGGCATTAAGTTGTCCATAGCGATTGATGCCAAGAATAGGCGAGAAGCAGATCTGCGTATTAAGATCGCTCAACTCATCATTCCAGACAATAGCGCATTTGTTAAAGCAGAGAAGGTTAAGAGTGTTCGGTTTGGTGCCGGAGATTATCAATTTGATACTTCTCAGGGTTCCCCTCAAGTCGCAATGGAAAGACACACAAGGCTCGGCGCACATTTGCCTAGCAGTGCAAAGGGGCTTGTGGGAATCAATCTCTTTCCCTTTCTTGAGATTTACAAATCAATGAAAGGCGATGTGAATGATCGACTTGCGCATTATTCGGAAGGCATTCCGGAAATGGTATATCATGAGATGATTCACGCAACATGCTTTTATGGAAATATTTCATCAAAAGGCAAACAAGGGCATTCAATGAATTCAGGTAGTCTAATGAATCCTCAGATGGAGCCAGGGTATAGCAGAAAGCTGCATGTCGGTTCGACTCTTCGCAGTGATGAAGTGCTCTATCTGCAGCGAAATGGCTATCAGTATACCGAAAAGAGTTGGAAACCCGAGGATGATATCAGTGCAAAAGCAACGCGCGTACTCCTTGAGCTCTATTAAGCATCATAATCAATCTCACACCCATCATCCGATGGGTTTTTTATTTTCTCATGAAGTTCACAGTCCAGGCTAGTGACAAATTGAAGAGCTGAGCCTATACTGCATGTACAACTACATACTATGCAATATATGAAACTCCTTATCACGGGCGGGTGCGGCTTTATGGGCTCTAACGCCATTCGGTATTTTTTAAAAAACTATCCAGATTATTCCATCGTCAATCTTGATAAGCTCACGTATTCTGGTAATCCTCAAAACCTGCGAGATATCGAAGATGATCTAAGGTATCGGTTTGTGCAAGGAGATATTGCGGATGAGAAGGTGATTGATGATATCTTGCTCGATGGCGTTGATGTAATTCTAAACTACGCCGCAGAAACGCATGTCGACAGGTCCATCCATGATCCAAAGGCATTTGTAGTGACGGATGTCATCGGCACCTATACGCTTCTCGAAGCGGCGCGGAAACATGCCGTGAAGCGGTTTATTCAAATTTCAACCGACGAAGTATTTGGCTCGATACAAGAAGGAACGTTTACAGAAAACCATCCCTTTGAGCCAAATAGCCCCTATGCCGCTTCCAAAGCCGGAGCGGATCTCTTGTGCCGTTCGTATGTGAAGACCTATGGATTGCCCGTGATTGTGACGCACTCGTGTAATTTCTACGGTCCCTATCAATATCCGGAAAAAGTCATACCGCTTTTCATAACAAATCTTATCGAAGGCAAAAAAGTGCCGCTCTATGGTGATGGTAAGAACGTACGCGAGTGGATTTTTACCCAAGATCATTGCTGCGCCATTGATACTATTTTACAAAAAGGCATTGACGGAGAAGTGTATAACATCGGGACAGGGGATGAAATCGCGAACATTGATCTTACACAAAAAATACTGTCACTTGTAGGCGTTTCAGATGATATGATCGAACCCGTTGCCGATCGACTTGGACACGACCGCCGCTATGCCGTTGATTCGTCAAAACTTCGCGCGCTCGGTTGGCAGCCTCAGCAGTCTTTTGATGAAGGGCTGGCGCAAACAGTGCAGTGGTATAAAGATAATGAATTGTGGTGGAGGCCTCTCAAATCAGGCGAGAAGTATAAGGAGTATTATCAGAAGCAGTATTCGAAATAGTTTGACATTTCTTGTTATAAGGGTACTATACTCAGTAGCTGTATGAGAAAAATTGCATTAAAAAATGTTGTATGGAAGGAGGAGAAGTATTATGTTGCGTGGAATCTTAATACTGCTATTTCAAGTTTTGGTAAAACAAGAAAAGAAGCCCTTGACAGCTTAGAAGAAGCATTACAGCTTCATTTTGAAGATACTTCACCTTCACTGATTCACAAAGTAGAGCATCCCAATTTGGTACCGATTGCTCTCAAGTATGCCTAAACCAGTTCTACTCAAAGTAATACTAAGAGTCCTTCAAGAAAAGGGCTTCTTTTTTGTCCGCTAGAAAGGCTCTCATGCGAGGTTTCAAAATAATGCAAATCCAGTAAGGAGCGTTACGCTCAAAATGACGTATAAAGAAATACCTTATGGCACCTTTCATTCAATCATTTTACAGTCAGGGTTAAAATATGAAGATTTCTTTGATTCAAGTCTAAAATAAAAAAAGACCCGCGCAGAGCGAGTCAGTGGAAGCTTAACTGTTACGAAAGATATATCCCCCTTACCTTTGGTTTGCCATTGAAATCTCTCCAGCGGCGTGTGCAGCCCTGTGGCTGAAACTCGGCCTCAATGAATGCTCGGTCTACCGTTCCGCCCATTTGTCCCACACCTTGCCTGCCAACTATATTGCGAATATTGTTGATGTCGCAGTTTTGCGCCTCAAGCTCGTCAAGGATTTGCTCTAAAGTAAAGTCACCGAGAGTCAGAATGACACTTCCTTCAGCATCTCTCACAACCATTGAGTGAAGGTTTATGATAAGATAGAGTCTCCTTCTGCCATTATGGCGGATGATGCGAACCATCTCACTAAGAGCTTTTTTCCAATCGGATACCCATTGCAATGCGTTGTTGCAGATCACCTGATCGACCGATTGATCGGGAAATGTGAGAGACATCATGTCGTCTGTTACCGGATGGACACCGGTGATTCTCGTGCGTTTGAGCATTTCCTTGTTCCAAGCAGTCATCTTCTGTGCATAATCCACGCAATAGATTTTGATATTGTAGTTTGAAACAGGCGGGGAAAATAACGTGCGCATAAACGCTTCGTAGAGACCAGGTCCCGCTCCCAAACTTACGATTGTCTGCTTTTTTGATCCATCAAAGCGAATGTATGTCGCATACGTGTCGATAGTCATGGCATAATTTGCCGGACTCTCAATCATGGGCCAATCTATTGCTTGGCGATTCCAGATATGTTTGCAGAAAGCATCAGGATTACTTAAGTAGTCAGTCGGCAGCATATGTGTTGCATCTCGCAAATCTGCAGTGGCAGATACGTTCATGAGATCAAATGCTGAAGTAAGAAATTCTATGAATTTGCCCGCAATACCGCTTTGCAGAAATGCTTGATCTCTATACTGTTCGAATGCTGTACGTGAATGCTGCGTATACCCTAGAGATTGTAAGAATGATTCACTATCGTCAGGTTTAAATGTTTGTGTCATGTCGATGTACGAATGAAGGCATTCTATACATATTCAACAAAAAAGTCAAGACATATCAGGCAAGATATTTGACAATTTAAATAAATCGTGCTACCATTCAATCATATGAATTTCATGCACAACATTTCGGGATATCAGAATTGCAATCCAGTCGCAGATTGGACGAGTTTCTTGTTGTCCTTCCGAGATGGTTCTTATCAAAGACTTCATGCGTAACAGCGCATAGTTCTAGAATGATAATAGGCGCCTCGGGAAGATAACCGAGGCGTTTTTCGTTTCGGCACTATTCCCACAAATGTACCTTAAAAATGAGTAAACGAGTACGTGAAACGAAGATCATCTTCTACGCATTGTCATTTCTCTCAATGTTCGGGATGGGATTTGTCGGCGCGACATATGCAACATTTTTGACGTCATATGGACTCGACCGACTCGCAATGAATACCGTCAATATCTTCTTCATGCTTGCGCTGTTTGCCGGAGAGTTGCCAACAGGCGCCATAGCGGATGTGTTTGGAAGGAAAAATTCATGCATCTTGGCGTTTGCCATTCGTGCCACAGGAATGGTCATCTACGGATTCTCACATTCTTTTTGGGCCTTTGTCTTTGCTGAAGTGATTTCGGGGATAGGTTTGACCTTCGAGAATGGAGCGCTTCAGGCATGGGCAGTAGACCGAGTGAAACATTCCGGTGGCGAAGAGACACTCGAGGATATTTACAAGCGGAAAGCACAGATGAAATTACTTGGTGCGATTACGGGAAGTATGAGTGGCGCTGCAATCAGTACATACGGTCTTGTGCTTCCATGGTTTTGCGGAGCTGCCGTATTGTATCTCGTAAGCATTCTTATAGCGCTTGTCATGCGAGAGGAGTATTTCGAGAAGAAGAACTATTCATTCTCCAGCGGCATTCGTTCATTCACGCAAACGATCTCACGAGGATTAAAATTCGGCATGAAGAGCTCTGTCATTCAATTTCTCTTCATTGCGAATGCGGTGTTTATGTTTGCCGTGCAGGCTCCCAATATGTTTTGGCAGTTGTACTTCAAGCCACACATGCAAGCGCAGGTGCATTTTGGAATCATCCATGCACTTGCACTAGCGGCAATGTTTGTGGGTGCATCGTACTCTACAAAAATAGCCGCAAAAATAGGCTGCGAACGGAAGTGCATCCTGGCATCATTTGTCTTTACGGGTATTTGGCTTGGGGTTTCGGGACTTATACCGTTCTTTGCGATTAGCCTGCCCGCATTTCTTCTCCATGAACTCGGAAGGGGCCTCTTTGACCCTATTAAAGACAGCTATCTTAACAAGAATATTCCTTCGAGTCAGCGTGCAACACTTGATTCGCTTCAGTCAACAGCTCGACACGTGGGTTCCGTTTCAGGGCTCCTTGCAAGCGGCATGATTGCGACGCGCGTATCAGATGGAGCATCATGGGCGGTATCAGGCGCCGTATTGGTGCTCGGCGGCATTGTATTGTACATACGCATTCATATCCGAGAAAACAACGGGACATCCTAAGCGATGTCCCTTTTTATTTGACTATTTAAGGATATGTGCTACTCTGTACCCTATGAAAGAAACCACTATGCTGTAGAGAGGTGGCTACCAGATGAGGGTAGTCTTTTTTTATGAAGGGGTCATTATCCAAAGAATTTGAATCGTTGCCAAAGGTTGCCCTTGTCGGGAGGACAAATGTGGGCAAATCAACGCTGTTCAATCGCTTGATAGGTGAGCGAAAGGCGGTTGTAGCTCCTGTCCCAGGTACAACACGGGACAGTAATTTTGGCATATGCGTCTGGAGGGGTAGACAAATTGTGGCAATCGACACCGGAGGGTATGATCCAAATCCGCAATCCGAAATCGATACTCAAACGCAAAAGCAGCTGGCACGGATTGTAAAGGAAGCAGATCTTATACTTTTTACTATTGACGGCAGAGACGGGATCACAATTGACGACATTCAATTTTTGAAAAATTTACGAAAAGCAACAAAGCGACCGATAGTCGCTGTCGGTAATAAAATCGATAAGATGTCCCAACTTCAGGGCCTCTACGATCAACAATTTTTACGGCTTGGTTTGGGTTCTCCCATTCCAGTTTCAGCTGCGAGCGGACTGGGCGTAGGCGATTTATTGGATGTTGTTTTGGGTTACTTTCAGGAAGAAGAAGGTCAAGAGCCGTCCGAACAAGAGCCTATTAAGATTGCGATTATTGGAAGGACGAATGTCGGCAAATCATCATTGGTCAATGGGATGCTTGGTGAGGAGCGTGTAATCGTGAGTGCCATACCTCACACCACTCGCGAACCGCAAGACACGCACATCGAGTATAAGGGAGTGCCGCTTGTGATTGTTGATACGGTTGGCATGCGCAAAAAAGGAAAGGTGCACTCAACGATTGATCGTGAGGGTTTGGTGCGAAGCATTAAGAGCATTAAAAAAGCCGATATCGTTCTATTGATATTGGATGCGGGCGTGACGGCGACGACTCAGGAGAGAAAATTACTTCAGATCGCGATCGATTCCGGCGCAGGCATTATGCTCATTGTCAATAAATGGGACCTTGTCGAGGACAAGAATCCAACTACCATCCAGACGTATGAGCGGTATTTTCGCGACAAGTTTTCCTTTGTGCCATGGGCGCCGATACTGTTTGTTTCTGCTTTGATGGAGCAGCGCGTCTCCAAGATACTGGATATGATTTTGGCGATTCAATCCGAACGAAGCAAGCAGTTGGAGCAAAAAGACTGCACAGTGTTTATTAAGCAAATGATCACACGACAACCTCCGCAGATTCTGCGCAATAAAAAAAAGCCGGTCATATTCGGTTTCAAGCAAGCCGGTGTGCGCCCACCGCGATTTTGTCTGAGCGTCAATGAACCGGATAGTTTCAGTTATGCGTATTTACGGTTTTTGGAAAATCGACTGCGCGAACTGTTTGGATTTGCAGGCACGGCACTGGTCATTTATACTGAACAGAGAAGGCGGCATACTTCAGAGTAGCATATGAAATTTCTTTTTGGCCTTGGAAATCCAGGCGCGCAATACGGTGGCACTCGGCATAATGCCGGGTTTGATGCGCTTGATTATGCTGTTGCACGCTGGCTCAATCACGAGGCATTTGTTCTGGTGGGAGCGGAGAAGCGGAAAAACTTTGAATCGTGGGAATTCCGATGCCATGGGGCTTCGTGCAGGGAACCTGAGCGCCTACACTGCATCAAGCCGATGACATTTATGAATAAATCGGGAGAAGTGGTGAGTGAATGGCTGCGGTATGCTTCTTCCGAATTGAAGATGGAATCCGATCTATGGGTTGTTCATGATGAGCTAGATATCCCGATTGGGAAATTTAAAATAGACCAACACAGCTCTTCCGCGGGGCATAATGGCGTGCAGAGTATTATTGATGCGATTGGCAGTTCGGCATTTGTGCGTTTTCGCCTCGGTATTAAGCCTTTAATCGCGCCAAAGGGATCGATGGCGGATTTTGTATTGAAAAAATTCACTCCGGCAGAGCGCGCGGTGATGGAATCAAGTACACAGAACGTTGTTTCGGCAATCGAGCTTGCGCTTAGCGAAGGAATCGCTCGGGCACAGCAGAAATACCATCAAAAAGAAAAGCCTTCGGAACACTCTTTGTCAGCGTGAACTGCCAAATCGACGTGAGGAGGAGCACTTCGACGTGGCCGCTCGCTGACAAAGATCATTCCAAAAGCTTTTAAGATAGGTACATTTACACCGCAATTATAGCACAAAATGGCATTTTTGTCAAGAGGTACCCATTTGAGCTATAATTATAATTAAAATAAGCAGTTCTCCGTAAGTCCTTCAGGAGTACATCTTTTTTTGCGTGAAATAACTCGCCTCGGCAAAGCCGACCATCCTCAACTGCCTCTTGGCGGCCGACTCCCATCTCCCAGCAGTCTCAGATTGGCTCAAACAGATTTCACGCTTCAAAAAGACATACTCCATATCGGACTTACTATCTGTCATAATATAGAATGTATGAAACTACAATGGAAAACGATCCTTCTCAAACTTTCAGGTGAGGCAATGGGCGGCAAGGGTCAGCTCGGACTTGATATTGATGCGCTTCAGTACATTGCCCGCGAAATAAAATCAATCCATGCACTCGGATGCAAAATCGGCATTGTCATCGGCGGCGGCAATTTTATTCGCGGGCAGAAATTAGCTCAGATCGGCATCGATCGAACAACAGCGGATTACATGGGCATGCTGGGAACGGCAATTAATGCTATGGCGCTTCAGGATGTTTTGGAACGCGCCGGGATGTATACGCGCGTACTTTCTTCGCTTTCCATGATTCAGATATCCGAGCCGTTTATACGTCGCAAGGCGGTGCGCCATCTCGAAAAGGGACGAATTGTTATTTTTTCCTGCGGTACCGGCAATCCGTATTTTTCCACCGATACCGCTGCGGCTTTGCGCGCTTCAGAGATCAATGCGCAAGTCATATTGAAAGCGACAAATGTGCGCGGTATTTTTCAAGAAGATCCGAATAAAAATGCAAAGGCTAAATTTTTACCGCAAGTCGATGCGCTTCATATGTTACAGAAGGGCATGCGAGTGATGGATCTTACGGCCATTTCTTTTTCAATGGAGCACAAGATTCCCGTTATTATTTTTGATGCGTTCAAAAAAGGAAACCTCAAAGGCGTCGTTTCCGGTAAGAAGATCGGCTCAATTATCACCAACGGAAGCCATGCACGCTGAAGCCAAGTATTATGCGGCATGCTCTGCAATACCCGCGCTTCATAGTGTGAGATTTTTTCGACTTATGTCGCTGTGCTCGAGTGTGGAAAACGTTTGGAATGCATCAATAAGCGAATTGTGCGAGGCTGGATGCGAGCGCGAGACAGCGGAAATGGTTGTTGCAAAGAGAAAGGCGATAGATCCCGACAGGTTCCTGAGCGCCATTCTTTCCCAAGGCGTGAATGTGGTGACCTGTGAAGATGTGGAATATCCATTGCTGCTGCGCCAGATTCCTTCACGCCCCTATGTACTTTTTTATCGTGGTACTTTGCCGCCTCCCACCATGCAATGCATAGGGATTGTGGGAACACGAAAGGTGACGAGCTATGGAGCGCAAGTGTCCCAGCAGCTTTCACGCGATCTCAGCAGGGCCGGGTTTTGCATCGTCAGCGGACTTGCGCGCGGTATCGATATGCTCTCGCACACCGCATGCCTTGAAGTGGACGGTAAGACTATTGCCGTTCTTGGAACAGGTGTGGATGAGCAAAGCGTCTATCCCAGAATGCATAGAGGCTTGGCGCAGAGATGCATTGAACAAGGAGGATGCGTTCTTTCGGAATACCCACCCGGTACGACGGTGCAAGCATATCACTTTCCTGCGCGCAACAGGATTATTTCGGGGCTAAGCAGGGGCATTATTGTTGTTGAGGCGCCGCAAAAATCAGGAGCGCTCATTACCGCGCGCCATGCGCTGGATCAAAACCGCGATGTCTTTGCCGTGCCGGGATCCATCTACAATCCCATGTCGGAAGGTCCTAATGGGCTTATCAGGCAGGGTGCGATTCCCGTGACTCAAGCGGCGGATGTATGCGAACATTATGAAATGGAGGAGTATTCAGGCCAGCAGCGCATCATCATGTGCGAAAACGATACCGAGAGGATGTTACTGCGGATGATATCGCACGAACCACACACCATTGACGAATTGAGCAGAATGTGCAATCTTGACACAAAGAATGCCGCAAGTACACTGACTATCATGGAAATGAAACGCATGGTGCGCAATATCGGTGCGATGAGATATGTAAAAATGTAAACTCACGTATGTCAAAACTCGTCATAGTGGAATCCCCAACGAAAGCAAAAACAATCAGCAATTATTTGGGCAAGGAATATATCGTGCAATCGTCATTCGGCCATATTCGCGATCTTCCCAAGGGAAAATTCGGCGTTGATGTGGAGCATGATTTCGAGCCGAAGTATGTGATACCCACGAAAAGCCGCAAAACAGTTACCGCTCTGAAGAAGAGCGCAAAGAAAGCAGAAGAAGTATTGTTTGCAACTGATGAAGATCGCGAAGGGGAAGCGATTTCGTGGCATCTCGCCAAGATTCTTGATGTGCCGGAAGATAAGGCAAAGCGAATTGTGTTTCATGAAATCACACCTGAAGCGATCAAAGCTGCATTAGAGCACCCTCGCGGGATCGATCAAGCACTTGTGGATGCGCAGCAGGCTCGGCGCATTCTTGATCGCCTCGTCGGCTATGAGCTCTCACCTTTTTTATGGAGGAAGATCACCAAGGGACTTTCGGCAGGGCGCGTACAATCTGTTGCGTTGCGGCTCATTGTGGAGCGCGAGCGAGAAATCGAAGCATTCAAACCTCAAGAATATTGGACAATCGAGGCAACATTTTCTCCCGATGCAGACGTGTATTTTGTTGCGCGGCTTTATAAGAGAGGAACAACAGCGCTTGGCAAGTTTGCCATTTCGGATGATGGTGGGGCAAAAGAAATTCTTGATGCATTGAAGCTTTCCACCTATCGAGTTTTGGATGTAGTCAAAAAAGAAACGCGTCGCAGCGCACCGGCGCCCTTTACCACATCAACGCTTCAGCAGGAGTCTAATAAGCGGCTTCATTTCAGCACAAAACAAACCATGATGATTGCTCAGCAGCTTTATGAAGGCATCAAAACAGAACGCGGCATGGAAGGGTTGATCAGTTATATGCGTACTGATTCGGTAAACCTTTCCGAACGGTTCACTTCCGATGCGAAAGAGGCGATACACACACTCTTTGGAGAACAATATGCTGTTGGTCCCAGGACCTATGTGACAAAGTCAAAACTTGCTCAGGAGGCTCATGAAGCCATACGTCCCACATCTCCTCAGAGAACACCGGAATCGTTGCAGCATTTTTTGACGGACCAGCAATTCCGTTTGTATGATCTGATCTGGCGGCGCGCGATTGCAAGCCAGATGCCCGACGCGCTTTTTGAAGCTACGGTTATTGACGTGGAATCCCTTGGAGTTGCTGAAGCTTTTATTTTCCGCGCAGCGGGACAGACGCTGAAGTTTGACGGTTTTACTGCCGCATTGCAGCTTGATCGCACAGAAACACTTCTGCCTGCAGTGGAAAAAGAAGCATCGGTGAATTGTGAAAAACTTGAAAAACTGCAACATTTCACAAAACCACCCGCCAGATACTCGGAAGCCGCGCTTGTAAAGGCTCTCGAGGAATACGGCATCGGCAGGCCTTCAACGTATGCGCCCACCATTAGCACGATTATTGCGCGAAATTATGTGCAGCGCGAAGATTCACGGCTGAAGCCGACGGAACTCGCATGCATGGTGAATGATCTACTCGTTCAGCACTTTCCTTCCATTGTTGATTATCAATTTACGGCGCATATGGAGGATAGTTTCGATGAAATTGCCGAAGGCAAGAAAGAGTGGGTACCTATTTTAAGAGATTTTTATGTACCGTTCAAAGAGTTGCTCAAGCAGAAGGATGCAGAGCTCACAAAAGAGAACGTCCTTGTGGAAACAACCGATGTTGTCTGCGATAAATGCGGCAAGCCGATGGTTGTGCGTATGGGAAGATATGGTAAATTTTTGGCATGTTCGGGATTTCCTGAGTGCAAAAGTACAAAACAAATCGAAGACCCGTCTGATGGCACAGACGACGGCGAGAAAGAAGAGACACCAAAATGTGATCTGTGCAGCGCGGAGATGACAAAGAAGCGAGGGAGGTTTGGCATGTTTTGGGGGTGCAGTAATTACCCAACGTGTAAAAGCATCAAACCGCTCGCAAAAGATATTGTAAGTCCCTGCCCGAAGTGTGTGGCGGGTTCGGTAGTGAAAAAAAGAACAAAACGCGGCAAGGTTTTTTTTGGATGCAACAAGTATCCCGAGTGTGATTATAGCGCATGGACAAATCCTGTTGGACAAAAAGAAAAAGACCAAACAGACGAATCAAAACCAGAATCTGACGTATGAAGCTTGTTTCTTGGAATGTAAACGGTATTCGCGCAATTCAAGGAAAGGGATTCACTCATGCAGTGCAAGAGATGGATCCTGATGTCCTTTGCATGCAAGAGGTAAAGGCGGAACAAAACCAGGTAACGCTTGAGCTTCGTGGATATCACGCCTACTGGAATTCTGCCGTGAAAAAGGGGTATTCCGGGACGGCCATATTGGCACGGGAAAAACCACTTTCGGTACGAAACGGCATTGGCGAAAGGGAGCATGACCAGGAAGGTAGAGTGATTACACTGGAGTATACAGAATATTTTTTGGTCACCGTCTATGTTCCAAACGCGCAACGGGGTTTGGGAAGACTTGCATATCGTACGCGATGGGATGCGGATTTTTCCGAGTATCTGTGCCGGCTTGACGCCAAAAAACCCGTGGTGTTTTGCGGCGATCTGAATGTTGCCCACAACGAGATAGACTTGGCGCGTCCCAATGATAATCGCGGGAATCCCGGATTTACCGATGAAGAGCGATCGGGTTTTAGCGCCTTGCTGGAAAAAGGATTTACGGATACATTTCGCTCGCTCTATCCGCAAAAGGGCGAATATAGCTGGTGGAGCTACATGCACGATGCGCGCAATAGGGATATCGGATGGCGGATCGATTATGTCTGCACGTCCACTGCCTTCAGCGATGCAGTGAAGGATTCATTCATTTTGAAGCAATACAGTGGCTCTGACCATTGCCCCGTAGGTGCCCTTATTTCGCTTTAAGAGCCTCGAAACGCGCATTAACGGCCTCCCAATCGATTGCCTTGAAAAACGCTTCAATATAGTCAGCGCGCTTGATTCCATAATCAGTGATATATGCGTGTTCGAATACATCCATAACAAGAAGCGGAACGCATGTTGCAAGATGTCCCATATCATGTTCATTCACCCAGACATTAAAAGTGCGTTTTGCAGTTCTGTCATAGTAGACAATGACCCAGCCGATTCCACGCATCGCACCCATGGTTCTGAAATCCTTCTCCCACGCTGCCATACTTCCCCATTCTTCCAGAATACTTTTTTTCAATTCAGTTTCACTTAGAGCAACACCTCCGTTTTTCATGTTTTCAAAATAGAGTTCATGGAGGCGCATGCCGTTAAATTCCCAACCGAATCGTCTGTTGAGTTCAGCATCGATGGGCGTTCCGACAGTTCCTTCTTTTTCCATTCCAACGAGGAGGTCATTTAACGCATTAAAATTCTTCACATACCCCTCGTAGAGCGTAAAGTGATTTTTCAACAACGTGTCAGAAAATCCGGGCGTACCCAAAAGGTGATCGTACTTTTTAGCTTCGTACATAGGATTAGATCTTTCCCACAAGATCAAGTCCCGGCTTGAGCGTTTCTTTACCTGGCTGCCAACTTGCGGGGCATACTTCGCCTGCGTGCGTTGCAACATATTGTGCTGCTTTGAGTTTTCTCAAAAGTTCGGCCGTGCTTCTCCCAATGCTGTTATCTTGGATTTCATAGGCGCGTAAAACGCCGTTTGGGTCGATGATAAATGTTCCACGAAGTGAAACGCCTTGGTGGTCGATGTATGTTCCGAAAGCCTTTGCAAGCGCTCCTGTAGGATCGGCAGCCATTGCGAAGCGGATTTTCTTGATTGCGGGAGAATTATCATGCCATGCTTTGTGGACAAAGACCGTATCGGTGCTCACACTGACAACTTCAGCACCGAGGGAACGGAACTCATCATAATGGTCTGCCATTTCTTCAAGTTCGGTGGGGCAGATGAAGGTGAAATCGGCAGGATAAAAGAAAAGAACAAGCCATTGCTGTTGGTAGTCTTTTAGCGATTTTTTTGTAATTGCCTCATTATGGTAGATTTCAAATTCCAGCGAATCTACGGGTTGGCCAATGGTGAGGTGTGTGCATTCGTTCATAGATAGTAAAAAAATAATTATTCTTCGTAAAGTTCAAAGAGCGCCTTTGAGACACCGCAAATGGGGCATATCCAGTCGTCCGGTATGGCTTCAAATGCGGTTCCCGGGGCAATGCCGCCATCGGGATCGCCGAGTTCGGGATCATAGATATAGCCGCATGGTGTACAGATGTATTTTTTCATAGAGTATCAAAATCCTATCGCGCTTACCAAATGTTGTCAATTGGGATAAAGAAGGGGTTTTCTTTTTTTAGAAAATATAGTGTAAAGTTATACATATGATTTATATCGACGATCTCATTAACGCAGTGAAAAAATACAATCCTCGGGCGGATTTTGACATGATTCGTCTGGCGTATGAATTTGCAGAACAAGCGCATCGCGGCCAAAAAAGGCTCAATGGCGAAGAGTATATTTCCCATTGCCTCGGAACGGCGCTGATTGTTGCAAATAACAAAATGGATGAAGAATCAGTGATTGCGAGTTTGTTACACGACGTGACTGATGAGACTCCGGCGACAATCGAAGACATACGAAAAAATTTCGGAGAAGAAGTAGCGCATTTGGTGGCGGGTGTCAGTAAGCTTGGCATGGTGAAGTATCGTGGGATGGAGCGCTATGTGGAGAATCTTCGCAAAATGTTTGTGAGTATTGCCGATGACATTCGAATCATCATCATCAAGTTTGCCGACCGATTGCACAATCTCCGCACGCTTGATGTGTTGCCCGCTCAAAAACAACAGCGCATTGCCCGTGAGGTGTTGGAGATCTATGCGCCGATTGCAGATCGGTTGGGTATGGGCGGCATTAAGCAGGATTTGGAAGATGAGGCGCTCAAATACGTCTATCCTGAGGATTATAAACAACTCGTAGCCCTTGTGCGGCCCAAGCGCGAGCAAAAAGAGCGGTACCTTGCAAAAATACGCACAACGCTTTGGCGATATTTAGAGGAAGAGGGCATTAAACCATTGGAGATAGAAAGCCGCGTAAAGAGCCTCTACAGCACGTACAATAAAATGGAGAAAAAAAGCAACATGAGCCTTGATGGCATTTATGATCTTGTCGCAATGCGTGTGATTGTGGATACCATTACCGACTGTTACGGTGCGCTTGGCGTGATCCATCACCACTGGAAGCCTTTGCCGAACCGCATCAAGGATTATATCGCACAGCCGAAGCCGAATAGTTACCGATCACTTCATACAACGGTTTTTTGCGAGCGCGGGGAAATCGTGGAATTTCAAATCAGAACGCCGGAAATGCATCGCGAATCCCGGCTTGGTATCGCAGCGCATTGGAATTACAACGAATCGGGTAAAACATCAAAAAAAATCACTAAAAATCTCGATTGGCTTCAGCAACTCCTTAAACTTGAGCAACAAACGGCAGAAAACTCCAAAGAATATCTCCAATCCTTGAAGTTGGATATTTTCCAGCATCGCATTTTTGTTTTTACGCCAAAAGGGGATGTTATCAATCTGCCGGAAGGATCCACAATGATTGATTTTGCATATCATATCCATAGCGACATCGGGCGGCGCTGCGTAGGCGCAAAAATCAATGATGCCATCGTGTCTCTGGATACACCTTTGCATAGCGGCGATATGGCAGAAATCATTGCAGATAAACACCGCAAATTTCCCAGCAGTGATTGGCTGCGGTTTGTGAAGACTCAGGCGGCAAAGACGCATATCCGCGTTCAACTCCGAGAAGAGCGCAATACTCGCTTGCGACCCTGATATTGGATATGAAGCTTAAACACCGACGCATACTCTTTTCACTATTTGTTTTGATGTTTGCCGTGTCGGCGGCTTTTGTAGTGCTGTACGCCAACGGGTACCGGTATCATCCGCAAAAAAAACGGGTCGAAAAAACCGGAGAGCTTATCGTGGAATCTGTTCCAAAAAAGAGTGATATATTCCTCAACGGGCAAGCGGCTTCTTCTCGTATTTTCGGGATGCAATCGGGAATTGCGCAAACGCCTGCAACGCTTTCCTATCTACCTTCTGGAGACTACCGTCTGGAGCTTAAAAAAGAAGACTACTATCCATGGGCGGCCGACGTTACCGTTTATTCCAGTCGCTCAACCATTTTAAAGGATGTTGTACTTCTTGCGCGCCAAGATCCGACGCTTATTGTCGAGCGACAAGGCATTGCATTGCTCAAGCGTATCGATAGTACGCGGATATGCTATGTGGCCGGCAATGATGTCTTTGTATTTAACGAATCAACAAGGCAATCCGAAAGGATTTATCACGGTAGCGCAATTGATCAGCATTTTTTATTGCCATCTCCCCGAGGCGCTAAGATTGCCATCCGCGATAGCGGATCGTATCGGATTATCACAATCGATACGGCAGACGTTACTGTTTTGGAACGCCAACTGCAATGGACCGGACTCCAGTGGATAAGCGAACAAAGCATCCTTGGAATAACACCGGTAGCCGTCTTCAGCATCGCACTACCGTCACAGAAATCACAGCTTGCATATAAAGGCATCATCAGCGACAGCGCCACTATGGAAGGAGCGGCGCTTGTACTTGTTCGCAATCAAAAAGGCTCGTCACTGGTGCGTGTATGGGGCACTGGACAGGCTGTGGATTCAAGCGAGATTGCTCAATTTCCCCTGCAATTCAAATCAATCGAAAGCGCATACGACAAAATGGTTGCCCTTCGGGATCTTAAAGGTGATCTGTTTCTTTTTGACAGCACTTCGTCTTCTTCACCGCTTATCCAGCTGCCAAGCGGAAGGATTTTTTGGCTTTCTCGCAATACGTTCGCACTCACAAACGACTACGAGCTCTGGATGTATGTGCGTAGCGGCGCTACCTATCAATCATCATTGCTTACGCGGCAGAGCAGCGCTATCTCGACTATTTTTTTTGGTAAGGAAATTCCCTATGTTTTTTTTACAGCCGATAAGAAGCTTAAAGCGATTGATGCTTCCGGGAAAGGCAGTCTCAATAGGTATGTTTTGGAAGGGGAAGATGTAGGCTCAAGCATCCAATCAATGCATGGCACGCGAATCTACACCGTAGCGGCGTTTAAAGGGCAGCAGGGGCTGTTTGAGTATGAGATTCTCCCTCAGCGCTAGTTTTTTTCTGCTTTACGGCATCAAGCCCCAGAATGAGTATAAAATCGCTCTGAGACGATCCTATTGCGCTCTCCGCAGGGGAGAGATCAAGGGTGGGATTGTATGTTTTGAGAAGTTGGCGCAAACTCTCCGGCTTTGCACCCTTTGAACGGTCGATAAGGATGGATTTTTCAATGCCTCGCGTTGGGGCATTTCCGACCATGTCAACGGCAAACCCCAGAGCTTTCAGGAGCGCTGCATTTTGCGAGGCAAGCCCTTCGGTTGTTGTGCCATTGCGGATCGTGATTGTTGCAGATTCTACGCTTTCAGTGATTGGCTTTTCCGGCACGGCAAAGGCTTCCTCTTGTATATTTTCAGGTATCGTTTCAGTTGTAACTTGTTCTGCTGTTTGCTCAGGCATACCCTGGTTTATCGGCATTTCATCCTTTTTTTCCGTTGGCTTTTCTGCTATCTCCTTTTTCTTTTCCCGGATTTGTGATTTTGGATGATCTACGAGCGGTACCGGATCAATTGCCCCAGGCTCAAAGACATGCGTGATGCGCTGCCGTATGGCGTCATAGGTGCCATCACTTGGACGAAGCACATAGGCTCCTTCTACAATATCGTCATAGACAAGTCCGCTTGCCCCATCGATTGATGTCGAGATGATTTTTTGCTCATCAATTTGGCGTGCAAATACAGAAAGGCGTATGAGTTCCCAGCCTTGTATATTTGTAGCAATCGAATCCTTGAGCTCCTGTACGACCGATGAGATTTTTTGCGGATTTGAGAGAAAAGAAAGTGAAAGAAGTTTGTTTTTTAACGCAACAATGACTTTTTGCTGGCGTTTGCTTCGCGCAAAGTCGGAACCCTCGTTGTTGTTCATGCTGTGGCGGGAACGCACAAACTGCAATGCAGTTGCCCCATCCATGAGCTGTGGTCCCTCTTTGAACGAAACAGCACGGTATTTGTAGTTTGCCGCAGGGTAGGAATAGTCTGTGAATGATTTATCAACAGTGATTTCAAGGCCTCCGAGGATGTCTACAATTTTTTCAAATCCTGAAAAATCGATCCGTACTGCATAGTGGATGGGGATATTTAAAAAATCACTTATAATTTGTCGAGTATATTCAGCGCCATTACCGGCTTGAGCAACTTCCCCGAAAGAATTAATTTCATTGATTTTTCGCCAGCCATGGGATGGGATATTGACCACAAGATCGCGTGGGATGGAAATAAGCGCAAAATCGTGCGTGGAGGGTTTGATGCTTGCAATAATGATCGTATCGCTCAGAAACGGGCCATCATGCCGTACGCCACCTATGCCAAGCAGAAGGACATTCACGCGATCGTCCTTTTCTCCCTCAAGCTGGCGTTCTGTGCCGGTTGTAAGTGATTGGACCGGAGCAAAGTTGAGGAAGGAATTCCACGTTTTGGAAAGGGGAGATGAGGTGTTTTGAGACTGCTGGTAGGATAGTACCGTTGTTCCCGTAAGAATAAAGGCAAGCGATAACAACAGCATGAAGTATTTGGGGAAAACGAGCTGGTGAACAGTCTCAATGGTATGGTTTTGCTGTTTATTATGGATGTCGAGAAGATCTATTTTTATTTGTTTCATAGGTATTGTTGGGCGCACTCATTCATTGACAAGAGCTATTTTGCAAGTATACTATGAAAAGATTTCCCGTGCAATACGGGCATTTAGCTCAGTTGGTTAGAGCGCACCGTTCACATCGGTGAGGTCACAGGTTCGAATCCTGTAATGCCCATTTTTGGAAGAATTAATCACTTTTATCTTTCTGTAGTTCAAAGACAAATACGGACGTATCACTCCATGCCCAGGCCATAGACTCAAAAAATATTCCTATTAATGTTAGTATTGGTTTTAGTAAGATAGTATTTTTTATGCGCATCCGTTCTGGCAATTCTCTACCAACATCGGCAAGTTTCAATTCATGGAAGAGATTGTAATGCGCGTTATGAGCAAGTCGAATAATACCTTTTTCAGAGAAAAAAACCTGATGCGGGAGAGCCTGGTTTACTAAAAAGAGTCTTTCAAGTAAATAAGGATACCCCAATCGTGCACAAATTCTTGCAATGAGTCCCATTGGTCCATTCACAAGAGGTACTTTAATGATGAGATATTTAATATTTTGATCTCTACACATTGCAAGAAATTCTTCTGGATGGGTGTGGTGTTCTAGTACGTCTAATAACACAATAGTGGAATATGTTGATATGCAGTCTGGCATTTGCCAGGGGCTAGATAGTTCAATAAAATGATCTTTTTTAATGAATGCATTTGTAGGAAAATACATATCGAAACCCGTACAATCGATTTTTTTTGATAATGCTGTGCTTGTAAATACGCCTTGTCCGCAACCGTAATCTAAAATAACTTCATTTTTTAAAAAAGTATAAAGTAACCGCACAATAGTTTGCGCTTGTAGTAATCGCCTTTGAACAAGCGACGAAAGAAATGATTTTGTTATTACAGAATCAATCCATGGATTTGATGTTGATACTGTATGATGCTGAGCAAAGAGAGTCTTACAGGCGTGACATTTTGTAATGCTAAGGTCTTTTGTTTTTAAATAGTGCACGAGACGCGTCTTACAACAAATACAGATGGCGTTCATAGAATGAATCTATTGATTTTTGTGTATAGGATCTCTCGGTACGCTTTGTATATCATAGTTGATAAATGAAATAAGCAGCTGAGACCCAATAATAATGGGTAATGCAGCAAGCATCACTGTACCACTTGTTGAGGGAATGTGAGTGAAAAAAGACTGTAGCCAATACCACATCCCATAACTTACGCCAAAGAATGTAAAAAGCAGCCCAAAACACAGCAATATCGTACCTGCATTGAAATCGCGCAAAAAATACGTATAAAATATTCTTTTTAAAAAATTATTGAATAGCTTAATAGGAAATCCCAGTAGGGCATTTCGTATTCTAAGATTACTTATTTCGTTATTGTATTGAGCAGGTATGGGAATATCTTTAACGACTGCTCGGATAGTGTTCAATCTAAAAAGCATATCTGATTCAAAGAAAAATCCTTTACTTATCTTATCAAGAGGCAGAAGCGCAAGGACTTTTGAGTGTATGGCAGTATAGCCGTTAGTCGGGTCCATAACATTCCAGTAACCACTTACTATTTTATTTAATAGTGAAAGAATGGAATTCCCACAAATTCGAATAAACGGCATCGTCGAAAGAGATTCCATAGTATAAAAGCGATTACCTTTTGTATAATCCGTATGTCCTCGCATAATGGGCTCAATGAAGTGATGTATAAGGGTAGGATTCATTTGATTATCACCATCAATTTTAATAATAATTTCTGCACCATCGAGCAGAGCTTGTCGGTAACCAGCTAAAACAGCGCCTCCAACACCCATATTTTCATCATTAAAAATCACCTTTATTCGAAAGTCATTGCACTGTCGTTGTACGTGCACTCCAGTTTGTTCCGGGCATTTGTCGTCAATCACATAAATGGTTGTTATTTCGGGACCTATAGCCTCTAAAACATGTAAAATATATCCTTTTGTTTTGAAGCAAGGAATGACAACGGCAATTATAGATGTGTCATTGCAGATTGGTGGCATGATTTTTTTCTACACAAATCAATTCCTGCTGATGCTATAATAATCAAGAATGGCAGTACTGTCACCCTATATCTCCAATCATAATCAATGAGAGTGACTGAATGAAAAAGCCAGTATACTATGATAACTGACAAAATAAATATAATCTCTTTTTTTAACATATGTCCATTTTGGCGAATGAGGTAGTACAAAGAGCATAGATAAAGCGGTATGAGATAGAGAGTGTTTACTATGCTGTGCGCGAAAGAAAACGTATGAGCGAAGGGCTGCCAGAACATGGCAAATCGAGCCAATACGATCTGTATGATATTTGTAAATGCGGCTAGGATCGATCCACTGTTATTAAGTGAGAGATATACCCTGTGATGAATAACTGCCGCATCGGCGAATTCTGTAATATATGTTTGTAAAAAGAATGGGAGACTATATGACCCACTCTGTATTCCAAAAAAAACAAGGAGTAATCCAAATATGCTAACGATACTTCCAGTAAGCAGATATTGTATCTTTCGTGATTTAAGATTGAGTATGAGAAATGCATATGCCATTATAATAAAAGGAAATGTGGCTGGGCGTAGAAAAAACAACAACAGTGTTAAAAATATGATAGGTAACATGAATTGTGCTTTTCGGGCCTGTGTGGATTGTAAAAGTAGAAAGGTCGTGATAGTAATGAGTGATACCGCAAGTGAGTCGGTTAATACATATACATCCCATTGAAAAATTTCCCATGAAAGAATATGAATTGTTGCTGCAATAATGCCTACACTTTTGAAAAAAACATGATTTCCGATAAGATAAAGCACTACCGTGGAAAACGCAGATAAAATAATTTGGAATATGACAATCGCTTGCTCATTAAATTGAAAAAGGAGTAAAAAAAGTGGATATAAAGAGTAGTAGAATGGATGGTCAGTAATGCCAAAAACAGTTTGATTTTCTTTGATAAGATTTGCAAAACCTAGATAAAATTCAGTATCTCCTCCGTGAATAACTCCCGTTTTGAGGAAATAAAATAAACGAATGACCAAGGAAGATATAAAAAGTAAAAAAAAACCATATTGAACAATTATACTTCCCCATCTTTTTTTAGAGAATGCATTAATATGATGTATGCTAGTGAAATTAATGAACCAATCAGTAAACTAATGACTATATTTTGTATTAGATTCGGGGAGTTTTGTTTTTGAGGTAATAATGGTGCTGTTACTAACTGATCATATTCAAATGTTGCATTTTCAGTAGAATCCGAAAATTTTGTTTGATCTTGAAGTAAATAATAATCATTTAACCTTGATTCATATGCAGAACTAATACTAATTACAGCTAATCTTACTGATAAGTCTTGATGTTGATTTTTTTCAATGGCTTCAAGTTGATCTATTCTCTTTTCTAGTATATTAATAAATTTTTCAATTATTTTTTGTTTTTGGGAATTATTTTTAAATCGTTTCAATTTTTGATCAATAATTAAACGATGGTAGGACATTACAGCTTGCGAAACACCGTTTACATTATTTACTGCATCTGTCGGAGAACTTGCTATGGAAGTAAATCTTAAATAACCACTTAAAATCTTCATTTTAATCTTTGATAAATCAACCGCCCGTCCACTTTTAGCTGTAGTTGTTAGTATTTTTTCACGTATAGAATCATGCTCAAGGAGAAAAGATAATTCTTGGGGTATTTCAATGGTTGTATTGTTAATATTCCCAAGTTTAATGAGTGCACTAGCAGAGTATGTTTTTGGCGAAAAATAAAAAACTACGAGTCCGGCAAAAATAGAAATTAAAAATATAGATACTACTATTTTCCATTCCCTCTTGGCGGATTTTATTAACTTCACAATACTTATATTGTAAGTATGTTCATTTATTTCCATATTTATTTTACATAATATGAACCATACCATTTAATATATTTTTCTACGCCTTCCTCAGTTAATGTTGTAGGTTCCCAATTGAGATTTTGCTTTGCTTTCAAATTGTTAGCGAATGAAATTGGTATATCACCTGGCTGCATGGGTAGGTAGTTACGTTTAGCTTTTTTTTGCAGCAACTGTTCAAGCGATGTAATAAAGGAATCAATATCAATTGGTCTACCAGAACCAAGATTGAATACAGACCATGGAGAATTCTTTGCAATTGCTCGCACGGTTCCATTGGCTATGTCGTCTACGTACGTGAAATCCCTTTTTGGTTGCCCATGACCATATACATCAATGAGTTTGTTTTGAAGTATATTTGTGGTGAATAAATAAAGCACACTATCAGGCCTTCCCCATGGACCATAGACACTAAAATATCTTAAAATTGTAGCTGGCAATCCAAATGCTTTGTGGTAGCTATGAACAAGGGCTTCTCCAGCTTTTTTTGTTGCTGCGTAAAGAGAAAGGATGGAGTCGGTCGTGTCACCTTCAGAAAAAGGAATTTTCTCATTTCCACCATATACGGAAGCGCTCGAAGCAAAAATAAAGTGTTCAATTCCAAATTGCTTGGCTAATTCAAGTAAATTAAGCGTGCCTCTCACATTCGTTTCTTCGTATACATAGGGATTGATGAGTGAATAGCGGACTCCCGCTTGAGCCGCAAGGTGGCAAATTTTATCAATAGCCTGTTCTTCAAAGACTTTTTTTAAAGAATCTCTATCTGCAATATCCACTTTATAGATGGGAACATAGCCGCATTCACGATACAATTCAGTAAGTCTTTTTTCTTTTAAAGTCGGATCATAATATGAATTAAGATTATCAACAATAACAACCCTATTTCCCTCCTGAATAAGACGCTTTGCCACATGATAACCAATAAAGCCTGCTCCTCCCGTAACAAGTATACTTTTTTGTTTTACAGGCACTAGTTTAAAGGTATTTTGATTTTCTTTTTGTTTACTATTTAATGAAGTAAAAAACACATTGCTTTTTTGCACCTGCTCCAAAAGTGAAGGTGAATACCCGGTTTTCTGGGAAGCATGTATAAGTGCACTGAGGTCTTTTGGATAGCATTTACCCCCAAAACCTCGTTTTTGAGGAAATACGGCGGTATGCATGCGCTCAACGCGTGGATCAAGGAGCCAACCCTCTCGAACTTCATTCCAATCCGCACCTATTTTATTGCAGATCTCATAGATTTCGTTTACATACGTCACCTTTGTTGCAAAATACGTATTTTCCACGTATTTTATCATCTCTGCATTGATTGCTGATGTTTGGAAATAGTTTTTTGTTGGGCCAAGAATGGGTAGGAGAATATCAATAATTTCATTTGTATCCCGTTTTTCTCCTCCCAGAATGACAAAGGGCACGTCTGCCATGCTATTGTTGAAGTAGGGGTTGTAATATGTGCTTTCTCCCACGTATTCAGGTGAAAATACAATACGTTTTTCCGTTTCTCTCCTAAGGCGATCAGTCGTTCCAGGTTCTACCGTAGATTTGATGATTATAAAGTCATTTGGTATGCTTTTAACGGTCGATTCGACAAGTGATGTATCGCAAGAGCTGTCTTCTGAAGAAGGGGTTGGGACACACACAATTGTGACTATGCATGTTGAAAGTTCGTCCAGTGATGCCGCATACCGCACACATTCATTCGATTGTTTTCCTATATAGAGAGGGTCAAATGCGACAATGTGGTAGTGTTTTTTAAATAAATCGATCACTGCACTGCCCACACGTCCATTGCCCACTATACCTATTGAATTTTTTTCCATAGCTATTGCGATTATGTGAAAGTATTGTAGTGTGAAGATACGCATCGAGTCAATACGTAGTAAAATAAACTAAATAAAAAAATCAAGCAATCCTATTTACAAACTATTTTAGATTTCGTAAAGTAGATTCATCTTCACAGGGATATTAATTGTCTGATAGTCATGACTTCTATGACCGCTCTACTGATATATGATTCAAGTGTCAAAGGCATTACCGTGTGTCAGATTGGCCTATATTATAAAGTAAATTATGGTAATTAGCAATCATATTAGGATAATCTTATCAGAATTGAACGATGTTCTTTCAAGTATCGATTCTAGTCAAGTCGATCAATTTATTTATTCTATTAATAAAGCAAAAAAAATTATCATGTATGGCGCTGGAAGAATGGGATTGGTAATGCAATGTTTTTCTATGCGACTTACGCACCTTGGGTTTTCCGCTTATTCTCTCACTGATTCAAATGTTCCTGCAATTAATACTTCAGATCTTCTTATCATTGCTTCAGGGTCTGGTGAAACACAAACAGTATATGACGTTGCTGTATTAGGAAAGAAACATGGGGCACATCTTTCCATTATAACACTCCATAAAGATTCTCGAATCGGTAAGCTAGCTGACACTACCGTCGAATTTAAACTACCAGTCATAGATGGAACGCATCCGTTATCAATACAACCAATGAAAACACTTGTAGAACAAGCATTAATGCTATTACTTGATGCAGTGATCATGGAGATTATGCAGAGAATACAATATAAGGAAGAGGATGTATTAAAGCGACACTCAAATCTTGAATAGCACATGTACATATGCGAGACACATATTCTATTTCTGCATCAATTATTTGCTCAGATTTTCTTAAACTAGAACAACAGATTAAAGAATTAGAAAAAAATTCAATAGAGTATATTCATTTTGATGTCATGGATGGTGTTTTTGTGCCACGGTATGGTCTCTGTCCCGAGTTTCTTTCAGTTGTGCGCTCTTGCACGTCAATTCCAATAGAACTTCATATGATGACCGTGAATGCTGAGTCGCACATAGACACATTTGTAAAGAGTGGTGCAACAAGTATGATTGTGCATAATGAAGCGGACCCGCACATTATGAGGACACTTCAGAATATTCATAGGAATGGCATGCAGGCTGGTGTTGCATTAAATCCTGGTACAACACTTTCAGTGCTCGATTATATACTTGATGAACTTGATATTATTCTACTCATGGGATTCAATCCAGGAGTCTTGGGGCAGCAGTTATTAGAGCTAACATTTCAAAAGATTAATGATCTTAAGGTAAAAATAGGTGATAGAAATATAGTAATTGAAATAGATGGTGGAGTTACTTTTCAAACCGCATCACATTTACTGAAATTAGGAGCTACTCGGCTTGTATGTGGGAGCTCAACAATCTTTCACGCAAGTAATAGCATCGAAAATAATATAGTGAAATTACGGCAATTAATTGAGACTCAGGCTATTTTCACAAAACAGTAGGAGGTTATGGAGACACACACTGATTATAAAGTACTCATAACGACATCTGGTATAGGAAGTAGATTGGGTGAATTAACGCGATATAGAAACAAAGCACTTGTCGCTATTGGCGATAAGCCTGCAATTTCTCATATCATTGAGTCGTATCCAGCCACAGTTGAATTTATTGTTACTATTGGTTATTATAAGGAACAACTTAGGGAATTTTTACCTCTTGCATATCCTGATCGGATGTTTACATTTGTGGATGTCGATCTCTATAAGGGTGAGGGTAGTAGTCTTGCTTATTCACTGTATCAAGCGCGAGATCATCTACAATGCCCTTTTATTTTTCATGCAAGTGATACAATAGTACAAGACGTCATTCCACAGCCAACTGTGAATTGGGTCGGGGGCTTCAAGGGAGATAATTTCAAAGATTATCGTTCCTTTAATGTTATAAGGGGATCAGTACAATTCATTGAGGATAAAGGTGCAATGAATACCGATTTTATTCATATCGGTTTGGTTGGAGTTTTACAATTTGAAATTTTTTGGAACGCACTGGAAAAGATTCTTTTAAGAAATGCTGATAATGAGCTCGGTGATGTTGATGTGATTAATGAACTTATAAATTCAAATATTACTTTTTCATTCTATGAATTTGATAGGTGGTATGATGTTGGCAATGTCGTAAGTATTAAAAACGCATTGCAAACATTTCAACAATCAAAAAATATACTCTCCAAAAATCAAGAATCAGTTTTTTTATTTGATGATTTTGTGGTAAAGTTTTTTTTCGATTCAACAATTATTACTAATCGCTTAAAACGTGCGAAATATCTTCAGAACGTAATTCCTAGAATAGAAAATACAAGTAAGTATTTTTATAGGTATTCATATATTAAAGGTGAAATGCTCTCGCATGTACTGACGTCAAAGTTATTAAAACAATTTTTGCAGTGGCTCGAGTTGAATCTTTGGGTTGATAAAATATCTGTCAGTAAGCAAGATTTTTCTGAACGCTGTTACGCATTTTATTATGACAAGACTTTAGAGCGTGTTAATAAGTTTTTATGCAGTCGTGGTCTTCAAGATTCATCTTCGATTATTAATACCGAGGAAGTTCCTACAATTAAGGATATTTTTAGTACACTAGATTTTAATCTTCTATCCGATGGAATACAAGCTGGTTTTCATGGTGACTTAGTGCTTGATAATGTTATTAAGACGAATGATTCATTTTGTTTAATTGATTGGAGACAGGATTTTTCGGGACTGTATAATGCTGGTGATCAATACTATGATTTTGCAAAATTAAATCATAGTCTTATTGTAAATCATGAAATTATAAATAGAAATTTATTTACTATTCGTAGCGAAAAGAACGGTCATATAGAATGTGATATATTGCGCAAGAATACCTTTGTTCAATGCCAGAATGATTTATTTTGCTATTTACAGGACCGTGGCTATAATACTAAGAAAGTGAAGCTCATTACAGCGCTTATTTGGCTAAATATGGCGCCTCTTCATCACCATCCATTTGACCTATTTCTTTATTATTTTGGAAAATTGAAATTATGGCAAGAAATTAATATATGAGCTCTGCTTCTACTTCAAAACCCCGCCACTTTATTATTGATGTTGATGGAGTCCTGACCGATGGGACATTTTATTATACTACAGAAGGAAAAGTAATGAAGCGTTTTGGAGCAGATGATAATGATGCGCTCAAGCTCCTGACTGATAAACTCTCTATTCATGCCATATCAGGTGATCATAGAGGGTTTGATATAACTAAAAAAAGAGTTGTTGATGATATGGGTATTCAGCTCAACTTTGTTAGTACTGATAAGCGTGTCGAGTGGATATGTGAACACTATAATCCCCATCATGTTATATACATGGGTGATGGTATTTTTGATCACATTGTGTTTAATAAAATTTTTTATGCAATTGCTCCAGCAAATGCGTTGGAACAGACTAAGCAACACGCTCATTTTGTGACACAAAGAAGAGGTGGTGAGGGGGCGGTTGCAGAGGCTTGCTTGCATATCCTTGAGAAGTTTTTTACTAGACTAATGACAGATAAGTATTGTTGCTAATGTATGGAAAAATTAACAACAATGATTCCACGCCTAGAGAGCATTATTACAGGTAAAGACAATCTGATCCCCCTATATATATTTAGTAATTTTCCAGTATTTTTTGGGTGCGTAGAAACTTTGCATGAGATTGATCTTGTCGCTGATATGGAGTGGGTACAATGTCCTGAAAGTGGTGTCATTCAACTTCGACAGCTTCTTCCCCCGGAGATATTATATCAGGCTCAGCATATGGATGGTGTGGGTGAAACATGGGATGCTTTCTATGATACCTTTACCGAGTATATTGTAAAAAAGAATCCAAAAAATGTGCTGGAAATCGGAGGAGGTAATGCCTGTATTGCTAAGAAAGTTGTTAAAAATTTACCTTGCGTCACTTGGACCATCATCGATCCAAATCCGATTGAATTAGAGTTTGAACGTATCATCATGTTGAAGGGCTTTTTTGATACATCATTTTTTTTAGATCAGCATTTTGATATGATAGTATTTTCTCATACTCTCGAGCATACGTATAACCCAAGCGATTTTTTGCAAGCGATACGTCTTTTAGCAGATAAAAAAACCTCAATAGTATTTGCTTATCCCCATCTTAAACACTGGCTTCAAAATAAGTTTACTTCAGCGCTTAATTTTGAACACACCTACTTTTTGACAGATTATTTTCTTGAGTATCTTCTAACGAAAAGCGGTTTTAGGATTGACGATAAAAAGCTTTTCCGTGGCCATAGTCTCCTGTATACTATTAAAAAGTCAGAAAGCACAGACAATAAACTTGTATTTAATAATAAGTTTGATGAGTATAGAAGCATATTTCTTGATTTTGCTTATTCTTATAAGAGGGATGCTACTGAACTAAATAAAAAAGCAAAATCATTTGATGGACACGTTTATTTATTTGGAGCACATATTAATTCCTTGTACCTTCTTAATTCCGGATTAGATTCAATGAATATTGAGGGTGTGCTTGATAATTCAAAATTGAAGCAGAGCAAGAGACTTTACGGAACACCTTTTATCGTTTATGATCCTAAGATCATTACAGCAATGAAAAATATCGCAATCATTCTTAAGGCAAGTCCCTATAGAAATGAAATTGCACAGCAAATCCATAGACTAAATAGCAATGCAATCATTTTTGAATAACCTAACTTCAGTTGGTAATTCCATCTATATGAAAATAGCTGGGGTTGAAATAGCTCCGAAAACTCTAGGTATGATAAAGGATGCTTCTTGGACATTGGCAGGAGGTATAATTGCGGGTGGAGTAATGCTTTGTCTTAAAATAGTAACAGGAAGATTATTAGGGCCAACAGAGTTCGGGAAAGTTACATTGTTTATTGCGTTAGCTCAAGTTATACTACTTATTTTATTATTTGGTATTGACACTACGATATTGAGAGCAATCACACTTGCTAAAACCCATTCAGAAAAAAAATTACAAGCATCCTCATCATTATTTGTTTTTATTTGCTTATCAATAATTATGGGTATTGTTTTTTTTTAGCTCGTAATCAAATCTCTTCAGGATTATCAATTTCAATTCTTGAGCTATTTATTCTTTTTATTTATTCACTTTCCCTTGCAGGAAAACAATTAATGAGCAGTATTTTATTTGCATTTAAATATTTCAAATATAATGCATGTATAAAAATAGTGGAAGCAGTTATTAGTGGCTCTGTTTTTATATTTTTATATTACTTTTTTTTTAATAATCAATATACTAGTTATATATTTGCAATGATAACTGGATTTCTCGTATCATTGGGGCTATGCACCTCTATTCTTAGATGTTTCCCGGTATTGGATAGAAAAACACTGATTAGTCAAATAGCTTTTTCAAAATCCTTATTTTTTTCATTTCTATTGAGCTCATTTTTCCTCTCTCTTGATAAGGTGGCCATAGGAACCTATCTTGGCTATCGCGATCTTGGCCTCTATGGCGCATACGTAACTGCCACTTATGGTATTCTATCTCAATTATTTACAATTATAGGTGCCATATATATTCAATCAGTTTTGAGCCACTTATCGTCAATTCAATCAACTATTAAGAAAATTGATAAAAAATCTTTAATCTTTTTTCTTCCGCTAACTTTTATTATTTCAATTATATCGTCATTTATTTTACTACTATTTGGGAGACAGTATAGTTACTCTCTATTATATATTGTTTTATTTTCTATTTATGCGACACTATCGGTATACTTTAATTTATATGCCACAATTGCTATTATTTATTCAAAAAAAACCCTTCATTTAAGCATCATTTTTTCTAGCATTTTGAATGCAGTATTTGTTATACTCTTTTTAGGATTTATGAGATTAACGGATCTTTCGATTGTGTTCATGGTTGTGTTCATGACAGTTTATTTATTTTGCCTCACACTACTTGCTAGAGCTATTGTAGTAAGGAGTTCCAGTACACTATTATATGAATAAAAATCAACCACTTATATCCGTTCTCATCCCAACAAAGAATAGAAAAAGACTTCTTTTTAATGCACTAAAATCTGTTATTTCCCAGTCATATACTAATCTTCAAATTATTATTAGCGATAATCACTCAAATGATGGTACTCTTGAATATATTAAGGAATTACTTCAGGATATAAGAGTAGAGTATTATTGTAGTGATATTGATTTATCAATGACAGAGAATTGGAATAGAGCATTTTTGCATGCAAGAGGAGAATATATTATTCGACTCGATGATGATAATATTTTTTTAAATACTTTTCTTGAAGATGCACTTTTTGATATAGTAAAAAATAAATTAGATTGTCTAATTTATTTACCATTAATTTTACATCAAAATAATAAAATATTTTTTTTATTTGATCCCAATGAATCCATATATATATTAAATAAATATCAATTGACGTATCTAGAATATATGGCTCTTACGGATTCTAATTATATAATATATAGAAACAGCGCTTTAAAAAAAGTCATCAAAAGTGAAGCACCGTATAAAACTACACTTCCAGATAGGTTTATGAATTATTCACTCGCTTCGTCGATTAATGTATTTAGTTTGAGAATAGCAATTTGTACTAAAATTGCTGGAATAACACGCTTTGATTACAAGGGTCACCCGGGTAATGCTGCGGTGAAGTTATTTATTAATTACGAAAATCCTCGCAACCTTGCAGAGTTTAATAAGTATAATTGTCACTATAATTTTAGTGCACATCGTATAATAACCATCTTAACTTTTTTTATGGAAATTGGTGATAAGGAACTCGAAAGTTTTTTTTACAAAAATATTACTAATAGGAATAATCTCTCAGTTGTCATGAAAGTTTGCCATATATCTTCGCTTATGTCTTCAAATTCTGAAATGAAATTCATCAGTATTTTAGTGTATGTTTTTTCAATTTTATTCTCTATTGTCTGTCGTCCATTCACAATGTTTGAGGGCAAGAGACTTTATTACTTGTCTTTGCAACTTATCTTATCCTTTATTAAAAAACTACATTTATTGATGCGATTATCCTCCCAAAATATATTAAATATCACTAGTAGTTATAACGATTTCATTATAAGTGAAATTGTAAATAATGGACTTTATGCCGCAACTGAAAAATATGGCATAATGTCTGTACATGGTAATATATCGGAACATTTAGAAAAATACAGATAGAAAATGTATAAATTATGCTTAATAGTAGTTCAAAATATTGGACATCACGTAATAGTTTTAATAACTCAATGCTTCTTATAAAAAAATTTCTTTTTAAACATGGTCTAGCAAAGCCTCTCTTATCAATCCGTTATGGTGATGAAGTATATATAGCCGAAATGATTAGGGAGTACAAAAAAAAAATGAGTATTAGCGCTCATTCAAGTATTAATATTTTAGATGTTGGATGTGGCGCAGGTGTTGATATTGCTTTTTTCGGAATTGATCACTATTATGGAGTTGACATTGATGGTTTTCCAAGAGAAGTAGCCATAGAGAAAGGTTATCATGATGCCCGAAACTATGGAGTAAACCTTCAAATTCCGTATAAAGACAATTCTTTTCATGTGGCACTTATTATTGATGTTAACGCCCATATCAACGAAAAACAATTTTTAAATATCCTTACTGAAATTAGTAGAGTGTTAAAAAAAGACGGTTTAGTAATTATAGTTGCAGAATTAAATAATAGTGGAATTTCATATAATTATTTTCGAACTAATTCGCCTAAACTTTATTATGAATTTATAGAAGCAATGGATCATATAAATAATCAGTATGAAATAGAATTTGATCAATCACTTAATAGTGGTAGTATTGTTATACTACATAAGAAGATTCTTATAGGACAACTTCTGCCATTGATTCATTATTTTTTTTATTTCAAAATAAATACTACGAGCAAGTTATTTAAATTTCTTTCAATATTTATTGATGTATTACTATCATTTGCAGATCAATTAATTAATAAATTTGTATTTGGAAAAAAAAACAAATCATTTTTAGTTGCGTATGTCTGTAAATTAAGTTAATAATGATCTCTGTGAGTAAAAAAATTATATTCAATTCGAATTCAGATTACAATCTCTCACTTTTTCGAATGGGGGTTATTAAGAAGTTAAAGGAAGAGAATTGGGAAGTCCACGCAGTTTGTCCTATGGAAAACTATATTGCCGAATTGCTGCAGGAGGGAGTATTGGTGCACCATATCCCGTTATCACGCCATGGATTAAATCCTTTTCAAGACATCTTATATTTGATTAGACTCTATCTAATTTTCAAAGAAATAAAGCCGTCAGTTATTCATAGTTTTACCATTAAGCCAAATATTTACGGTAATATTGCTGCCTATTTTGCGAGAATCCCAAGGATTATTAATTCTATTACTGGACTTGGATATATTTATATAGGATCGGGGGTAAAGAAAACATATTTAAGATATTTGGCAAATTTATTATATAAATTTGCTTTTTTATTCGCTTATAAAGTTATTTTTCAAAACGAAGATGATTTTCTTCTTTTTACTGAAAAATACAAAATACTCCCACCATATAAAACTATAATTATTAAAAGTTCTGGAGTTGATTGCGACTTCTTTTCGATAAAAGCAGTTAACAATAATATATTATCATTCCTACGAAAACAGCTTGAAGTTTCTAATGATGATTTGGTTATTACCATGATAGCGCGGATGATATGGGAAAAGGGTGTTGCTGAATTTACTGAAGCTGCAAAAGAATTAAAAAAGAAGTATTGCAATATTTCTTTTTTACTTGTTGGACCATTAGAGACCGGGAGTCCTTCTGCTGTTCCCGAGAGTTATTTTAAAATTAATTCCCAGTTTATTCGCTGGGTAGGTCATCAGAAAGATATAAAGCATATTTTAGCACTGTCAGCAATTGTTATACTCCCTTCATATAGGGAAGGAGTCCCACGAGTTTTATTGGAAGCAATGTCAATGTCAAGGCCAATTATTACTACTGATGCGGTAGGGTGTAGAGAGGTTATAGAACACAATAAAAATGGCATAATGATACGTACGCATAGCCCTGAGGACATTAGTGCAGCGATTCAGAAATTCATTGAAAATAGAAATATTTTAAAATTATTTGGTGAGTGTGGACGTAGGAACGCTGAAACAAAGTGGCGCGGGGAGCAAAATTATGCAATGCATTACGATTTATATATTTAAGAGTTTTTAATTTATATGCCTACTCAAGAAATTTTCTGTCCGATTTGTAATAAAATTTATACCAGTAAGCCAATATTAGAATATCCATCAATATGTAATAATTTTTGTTATTATCTTTATAAGTGTGATATTTGTGATTTTCAATTTTGGGATCCAAGGCAGCTGAGTAATAAGGGATATCTTGAGGATGAGTTTAATTTATATTCTGATTTTCATGATGGTACGAGACAGCTTCCCAACAGATTTTCATTCTTATTTAAATATAAAAAATTGTTTAGTAAAAAAAAATTCATAAAAATTCTAGACGTGGGTTGTGGAGATGGATTATTTTTAAAAACATTGTGCGATTATTTTCCTAGCATAGTTTATAGTAGCTATGGAGTAGATTTTGATAGCAAAAGCATTAATATTTCTAAAAACAAAAATAGAATCAACAATACGTTTTGTGAGAGCCTGGAAGATTTCGTAGCACGTGGAGTAAAAGATTTTGATTTAATATGTATATTCGAAGTTCTAGAGCATCAAGCTAATCCAAAATTATTTTTATTAAAACTTAGAGAATTGTTGACTAATGATGGAATGATTTTAGGTACTGTTCCGAATAGAAGTCGAATATTTGCTAATGAAGAAAGATTAATTTTAAAAGGCGATTTTCCTCCACATCATTTTTTATGGTTTTCGAAATCATCATTAATAAAACTATTTAAAATTTCTAATTTTACCCATTCTTTTTGTGAGCCATATTTTTTTTCTATAGATGATATTGCATCATGTATACAGAATTTTTTGTTTGCAAAGCATACGCAAAGTATAAAAAAATTCATACGGAATGTTATCTCGATTAATAAGCGAAATTCAGAGGAACAGATACTAAAACATATTTATAATAATACCAGTGTATTAAATTTTATTTTAAAACTAATGAGAATAATAGTATTAGCACCGTTTATTGCATTTATATATATAGCTAGGTCGCAAAATGGAAGAGGGTTATTTTTTTGTGTAAAAAAATAATTTATTCATATTAAAATAGATAAATATTAGATCTGGTGGGTAGCAAGATATGAGGCTTTTCAGATGAATATCTGCCAAATTTATTACAATTTTAATTTACTATGTTAATTCAATTTAAAAAAATTATTCAAATCCCATTCAATCTTTTCGGATATAAAATAAAGAAAATATCCACCATGGATCCCATAATGGATCAGGATACATTATTTAATGAAATATATTCTTTTACGAGAAAGTTTACAATGACATCAAAAGAAAAAATGTATGCACTCTATAAAGCTGTTGAATATGTCATTAAGCATAATCTACCTGGAGATTTTGTAGAGTGTGGTTGCTGGCGTGGAGGGAGCGTGATGCTTATGGCAATGACGGCTCTCAGATTATCCGTAACAGATCGAAAAATATATCTCTACGATACATTTAATGGAATGCCAGAACCTTCAGAGATTGATTATTGTCTTGGAAATAAAAAAATTCAAGGATTACGTTTATGGAAAAAGAATCAGCGTAAGGAGTTTAATCAGTATTGCTACGCATCGCTAGATGAAGTTAAGAGGAATCTGCTTCTTACCGGATATCCAAATAGTAATTTTCTTTTTGTTCAAGGAAAAACTCAAGATACGATTCCTCAAGTGAAGCCATCATCGATTTCCTTATTAAGGCTAGATACTGATTGGTATGAATCAACTAAATGTGAACTTAGCTATCTTTATCCATTACTAGTTAATGCGGGTGTCATTATACTTGATGATTATGGTTATTGGGCAGGATCAAAGAAGGCTGTCGATGAATATTTTTTGAATAAAAGAATATTGTTAAATAGAATTAATTCGTCTGGCAGGATAGCAATTAAGATAGCAGAGTATAACGATTAGAAGTTTTTCTAAATTTATGAAGAAAATTGCAATACTCACTTCTTCACTTGCGATGGGTGGAGCTGAAAGAGCGGCTTCACTATTAGTAGAGTTACTTTTGAGAAGTGCTCTATATGATGTCTCAGTTATTTTATTTGAAAGAAGGATAGATTTTAAAATAAATTGCAGCATTATTGTGATTGATGCCCCTGCTTATGGAAATCCTTTAATGAGGATAATTAATTTTTTTAAACGCATTTATTATCTCACTAAAACAATACATAATAATAATTTCGACGTAATCATTAGTTTTTTAGAAGGACCTAATTTATTATTACTTCTTGCACCAGTGTGTGTAAAAAAAATTATTTCTGTACATTCGGCAAAAATTAGCTCACTACGCGATAAGGGAATAATGAGTGTTATTCGCCATATTATTGCATTTTTATTATATTCTAGAGCAAATAAGGTTGTTGTTGTATCTCAAAAATTACATGAAACTCTCCTCAAATGGCCATGCATGAATGGCTCAAAAATATCTCTTATTCAAAATTCAGTAGATATAAATAAGATCATAATCAAATCAAAACACAATCCTCAAATTCAAGAAATTATTTTTACAGAGTCAATAGTTACAATGGGTAGATTGAGTAAGCCAAAAGGTCATTGGCATCTTCTTTATGCATTTACACATTTTAAAAAAATCTATCCAAATGCATCTCTAATCATTATCGGTGATGGAGATATGAGGGATGACCTCGTCAAGCTTTCAAAATTATTAGGATTTAAAACATATGCAGTGTGGGAAGAGGGAGAGGTTGCGTCGCACAAAGATGTCTATTTCGTTGGTGCTCTAGACAATCCATTTCAGTATATTGCTCGTTCAACTTTTTTTGTACTCTCATCATTGTGGGAGGGCTTTCCAACGGCCGTAATCGAAGCTATGGCTTGTGGTGCTCCTATTATAGCAACTGATTGCATATCTGGACCTCGAGAAATTCTTACAGCAACATCAAATGCGTTTTTTTGTCAAAATTCTAAGATTGAATTAGCAGAGTATGGTATTCTTGTGCCAGTTTGTAAGGGACCCCCCTTTAGGAGGATAATGGAATGTACTAGTACTGAATTGCTTTTGGGACAAGCGATGGTAGAACTAATGAATTCTAAAGACATACAAATGAAATACAGAAGAGCATCACGGCTTAGAATTAACAATTTTAGCACAGAAAAAATTTCAAAAAAGTGGCTTACATTACTTGATGAGATTCTTTGTTAACTATGTGGAAGCTAAGATTAAATTTTTTAAATTTATTTTCAGTCTTTTGTAAGATATTTATTTATCTACTAATTACTAAGTATTTTGGAGTAACGCATGATCTCGATATTATATTTTCTTCTATGCAATTCGTTACTTATGGCGGTAGTATAGTTCAAATGTTTTATTCTGGATTTCAGCCATATTATGGTGAATCAATTGGTAAAAAAGAAGCAGAATCAAACACTTTATATTCTACTTTTTTAAATTACATACTAATCGTTGGAGGAGTACTTATTTGTTTAATAGCCATAACTGTCAATTTTATCATACCACATCTATTTACTTTTCATTCATCTATTTTAAAATTTTATACCTTAATGTCGATCGTAATTCTTTTACAAAACATTGATTTATTTCATAGAATTATTTTGAATCTTCATAAAAAGTTCACTTTATCCTATGGTAGCGATACAATTATTAGTATAATTACAGGTTCTTGTTTATTTTTACTTTATCCATTTTTTGGGATTATTTCACTGGCATACGCAACAATTTTATCATATCTTATACTTCTTTTTTTTCAATTTTATTTGCTACGGAAAACAAATGTAAAATATTCTTTAGTATGTTCTTATAAAAAATCATCGGAAATTATTAAAGCCTCAGTAGTATCAAAATTGAGCACCTTAGTATATGGCATCACAGATTTTTTGATCTTAAAATCGCTTTTAGAATTAGGTCATGGTGTATACGGTGCATACGCCATCGCTTCAAGAATTATTGGAACAATACACTCCGTTACTGTGGCCCCATTTAATGATATTTTTTTGAATAAAATGTTTCTATCAATTCATAAAATTAGTAATAAAAAAACTATATATAAAGCCCTAATCAGTAGAATGTTAAAAAATGTAATCTTATTTTGTACAGCAATTGTTATTACAGTTGCACTTTTACCCATGACTCTTAATCAGATACTTCATTTTCCAGATTTGAAAATAGACATGATAAGATCAATCTTTTATTTGCTTATCATAAATTACATCGTAATTGTTGTCTATTCGCCACTTGCTGGCATGATATATGTTTTCAAAAAGTATGGATATTTATTAATCGGATGTATTATCTACACATCTTCTTTTTTTATATTTTCGCAAATCATAAAATCATCCATATCAAGTATATTACTTTCATTAATCGCATCTCAATTTATTGTTTATTCTTTTCACTCGTATATCGCAATCGTAAGGATTCGCAGTTATATGATTCGTTGATTGAGAGTAGTTTATGTCAAATTACAATATACTAAAAATTATAAATAAAATTCAACACCTTAAAGATATTGATAGTAACGTTTATAATTATGTATTCAGAAAACTCTATTTTAAACTTCTACGATCAATTTATAAATTTAATAAATGGCATTCGGGTGCCATTTTCGAAGACAGAATATACAGAAAAAAGATACTCGAACTCATTGAGTCGATTGGGTCTGAATTATCTGTTGTTGTTGAGCTTGGCTGTGGTCTAGGTGAAGTATTATCGCGTATTACAGCAAAAAAAAAATACGGTGTTGATTTAAGTTTAAATGTGATTAAGGCCGCTAGGGTTATTAATTCTAAGAATATAACATTTATTCACGGCAATTTTGAAAGTATTTTTGACATTACGGAAAGTAACATTTCACTGTTACTTCTTGTAAATATTTTTTATGCAATGCCAAGTCAAAAAATAATTGACGATATTATTGCTATTATCAAAAAAAAGAATATTTGTTATATTATTTCGGATAAAGTCTATAACCCGATTTTATTTGATCAATATTCAATAGAGAAATGTATTGGATATAAAAGAGTTAAAGTCATGAAAGTGCTAAATGATGGGGAAAATATTAGAGATTTGTATCTTTATAGGGTAATTAATCAAAACTCCCCAACCCATCAGATAGACAATTGAACGCGTCATTATGTCATTGGGCAATATAAAAAATCGTATAACTATCAATGTCTTAAAACCCCTAGTATTAATTGCTTTAACCGCTTTTTTTATATTTTTTTATTATTATTTATATAAATTATTAATCATATTTCAAGTTAATCATTCAGAGTTATTTATTACAACTGATGAATACCTATTTAGTCTCTTTATTGCTACTATCGTAGCAGTGGCATTGCCTCTATTTAAAGCACGATTAATATTTATTTGGCACTGGTTATTTAAATTGAGCATTATTTTTTTTATAGCTCTTTTTTTTGAAAATAATTATGATTTTATCGACTCCTTTCTCTATTTCGAAACAGCAGTCAACTACCCATCCCATTCATTTGTTCTCATGAATGCGACTCATAACGTATCCACGGTATTATCATATCTTTTTGATTTTATCCCAAGTTCCTATCGTGCAGGATCTGTCTTTTTCTCTCTGATTGGCATGCTGGGATTATACTTGTTTTGGAGAGCAAGTAGGATCTTTTCTGATAAAATAAGCACCTCATTATTAGTCCTTCTTTTATTCTTTCCATCACTTGCCTTTTGGTCATCATTCATTGGTAAAGAGGCTATCACTCTTTTTTTTATTGGAATGTATATACTGGGCATAGCACTGGCAT